>FRDC01000698.1_pt1 | contig 99886 bp, 103 predicted proteins | sample 1106171 | NCBI WGS metagenome assembly FRDC01 (sample SAMEA3930566, study PRJEB13176) | freshwater metagenome | biome: Drinking water system; feature: drinking water; material: water | place: Singapore | collected 2014-12-20
GTGTTTAATTCTTGTTCAGAAATACGCGATCTCGAAGTAGCGGCTAAATCACGATGTCGGTGACTCAAAACCAAAGATCCATTTCCCAACGTAGCATCTTTTTCCATTGTAATACGATATCCCTGCACTGCTCGAATTTCTTGAATCCCATCGATATGCATTTTTTTAGCTTTAAACTCAGAAATGTCTCTCACTTGCATCCGCGCGGTCTCAAAATTTTCTGCAACCACAAAAAAATTCACATGAGATTCATAGATCCCATCAGACAGCTCAAGGTCATAAAAACCACAATGAACGAGGTAGAGTTTCATAATAAAAGTCTTTTACCACAACCTCAGCCTCCTTGATAACCTGTGAACTGGTCTACTACAATGTGCTTAGTAGTTAGACTTGTACTGAATATGATGTAGGAATCATGCCTGTTACACAGGCATCTAAAGACTCCCTAGTATAACTCATTATAATTAAAGAAAAAAAAATGAATCCAGGCACATTGTGGTAGACCAGTTTATATAGACTTTGCTTTAAAAATGTTCTACGGCACTGTCCATCGACCCATGAGTAAGCCTTTAGAAAAACAAAAAAACTGCCCTATCTGCGAATCAGACCAACTCATCCCGGCATTCCAGGTTTATTATTGGCAAGAAAACCTGCTCCATTATTCTGATTGCAAGTCTTGTGGAGCAACATTCGCCAACCCCATGCCTAGCAACGATCTCATCTCGCTAGGCAACAATGCGCTCGTTCGCCTGTATCAGCAAAACAGCTCTCCAGATCAAGAGTTCAGAGAAGCCAGGCAAGCTTACTTACGTGGCAAACTGTTTGCTCACAAGCTCACACGCTGGAAGAAAAAAGGACGACTTCTCGAATTAGGTTGTTTTAATGGATTTTTTTTACTGGGTATCCGTGAAAATTCGGAGTGGGAAGTAGAAGGCTTAGAGATTTCGTCTGAACTTTGTTCTTTCATAAAAAATACTTTAGGAATTCACTGCTACGCAGGAACACTAGAAGAAGCTCAAGTTCCTGAAGAACGTTTCGACTTCATTGTTTGTCACGATCTGATTGAACATATTAATCAACCTCAGATTTTTTTGAACAAACTGCACGCTATACTCACCACCAGGGGACGAGTTCAAATCATCACACCCAATGCAAAACAAGATTTAGCTTATACACGCCGTTCTTTTGCGGCAGGTATTCCTATGACAATGCTACTTAACCATATTATGTATTTCAAAGCAGAAACCCTAAAACTTGCCCTTCAAAAAACCGGCCTGCATCCTATCCAACTTCATTGCTATGACATCCGATATGCACTTAAAGATTTTGGCTGGTTCGGAATGGGAAAACCTACAGTCCAAAATCTAGCTCCTTCTATGAAAGACACCCTACTTCTCAAAGAAAAAAACAGTCTTTTATTCTGGACACCCGAAAAAATAAAAGAACTCCGTCACCATAAAAAAACAGCTTGGATCTACGGCCTGATCAAAGAAACTCTCCCTCAAAAACTCACTCTTCGCATCCCTGCATCTATGGGCATAGGGCACGAAATCTATGCACTAGCTGAAAAACGGGAGTTGCGGTAATAATAAACTATCGTGCCGATGTAGCTCAGTTGGTAGAGCAACGCTTTCGTAACTATCCAATAATTGTGTAATAATTAAAATTACGCAGTAGTTACGGTTACCTACCGCTGTTAAATTGGTTGCGCAGCCCTTAACATTTGGGTTTCTCCACCACAGCGGCGGTTCCATTTTCTTAGCTCACCTTCTTCGGAAAGGTACAGCTAAGTATGTTGGTGGGTACGAGAATCCGGAAGAGGATCGGGAACACTCATGTCAGCCCGTGGAGGTTGACAGAGGAAAAATACAAGAGAAAAGACGGAAGTCAACGGGCACGCTTTGCCATTCGTCGCTGGATTAGCACAGACGAGGGTGAAAAAATCAATGAGCGATATCCGTCTCTAAAGTTCCGGCAGATCGCCGCAAAGAAGGAACAACTTGAAAAGCTCGTTGAGCGTCTTAATGAGGAAGAGTTCAGGGATATTTTCGCGTACAAAAATATTCTGAAGCGAAACGCCTTCCTTAACGAGAGCGATCTCGAAGCCTATTTTCGGCACCTCCAGACAAGAATTCCATCTGCCGAGAAAGCGCGGAACGAGTTCTCGACGGTGAAGAGGCACGTTATTAACTTCTTCGTTGGTAAACTTGGTATTTATGATCCCGCCGATTGGTACAAAAGGCGACAAGACTATATGGAGTTCATCCTAGGAGTTGAGGCACCTCCGGCGGCTCGATCAAAAAAGAAAGTGGTGCAGGTCGCTAACCGGTTCATGAAGTGGCTTCATGAAGAACGCCCATTGGAAATACCTCAAGTGGTGTTCCCTCAACCTAGCCGCGCAATGCTTCGCGCAATTCAACGCAAGACAAACGTCGAGTCCAGAAAACGTGGAGCTCGGACCTACATTCCAGACCACCACTGGGAGAAAATAAAAAAGGCGCTTCCAGACAACCTTAGGCCCTGGATCATGCTCTGCTACCACTACGGTCTGAGGCGAGCCGAGGCACTTGGTTTGACCTATAAGGGCACCGATTCGGTTTACGAAAGCCACCTACTCTTGGAGAGACAACTTCGGACTTATGATTATCGAACCGACAAAGCTGAATACGACTTACTTAAAACTCCAGGTAGGATTTCGGAGGATGGAGAAGACGTCGAAAAGCGCGAGATCCCCCACTGGATGGCCACCCCAGAGGAGGCTTACCAGTGGATTCACGAAGGACAGAAGTACTTGATGCATCCTGATACGCTCACTCATCGCTGGGACGTTTTCATCAAGGGATTGGAACTCGACTATACCATCCATGAACTCCGCCATACCTGGATCACAAAAAGTCGTCGAAAACATAAGGACCGCGACGTTCAGCTCGCTGCTGGGCACACAAGCATCTTAACGACTGAGCGTTACAGTCACGACGACCGTGAGTTCGAGAAGAAAATCTTCAGACCAAACAAGATGGCTTCTTGACGCTAACCTAAATTCTCGGATAAACACCACAATGGTGCCGATGTAGCTCAGTTGGCTAGAGCACGTCATTCGTAATGACGGGGTCGCCGGTTCGACTCCGGCCATCGGCTCCACTTTTACAGAGGCCAGCAGCAATGCTGGCCTTTTCTTTTTGATGTGTCACCCGCGACACACCAACGCTATGCGCTAATTTAAACAAAGCCCCGGGCACTGTTGGTTTCTGCTAGTTAATTGATATAAATAGTCAAGTATTTTACAATCAAGGTGGGATGGTACGTCAACGGAGTCATCTTTTGCGGAAATGCGCCGATAAGTTGATCGAGGTAGTTGCAAAGATTGTGAAATCTCGAATTTGGCGATTTCCAAAATGGATCGTGGGAGATTCTATCTCCACACGCATGCTCAGGAACTACCTGGGCACGATCCTCATTGTCTCAGCGGCAATGGGCGCGATCCTCAATTACTCTATTCAGAAGTTCAATCGACTTACTCACATTCGGGAAAGTTACCGGGAAACTTTACTGGAATTCAACAAGGCTCGCTTCACCGAAAGCCAACTCTATCTCCACAAAGTCAGTAGGAAGCCCGCCGACATCATGCGCGCCTCCGAGCTGATGTCTTTTATACACGACGCGCAAAAGGGAATGAACGAGCAGGCTAAGACCATTGAAGCGATGCGTGCGCCGGAAGAGTCCGTCGCCAAACTTCATAGCCAAATCAAGACGTACGAAAAACAAGTCGAGGCCAACATCAAAGCCAGAAAGCTCACTGCTTCGGCGCTCGAGCAGGCTAAAGCCTTTGAAATATTTCTCCGCGAACAGATCGACGACGAGAATAAGAAAATCGAACAGGCACAGATGCGCCTGTATCAGATGGTCCTCATCACTCTGGCCCTTGGACTCTTATTCGGAAGCTTAATTTTCAGACAACTTTCGAGATCCATCACGGATCCCCTCTTTGCCCTCAGTGAAGCGGCGAAGGCCATCGCTTCAGGAGATTGGTCGGTCTCGATTCCTACTCGTGCCAAAGGCGAGGTCGGTGCGCTAGCCAAAGCCATGCAAACCATGTTGCAAGCTCTGACCGAAACCACGGTAAAAAAAGAGCACTACCAGGCCATCGTCAACACCGCTCCCAGTCTGATCGTCATCCTCGATCGTTTCGGAAAGATTGTCCTATTCAATCAGACTAGCGAAAAGGTCACCGGATATTCTTTCGAAGAAGTGAAGGGACAGTATTTCTGGGATCTCTTTCTCGCTGAAGAAGAACGAGGACCGGTCTGTGAGATCTTCAGACAGATCGTCGCCGATAAAAATGTGAAGGGAAGCGAAAACTATTGGGTCACCAAGGGCAAGGAGAAAAGACTGATTTCCTGGGCCAACACGTTTATCAATGGTAAAGACGGCAAGCCGGATTACGTTGTTTCAATCGGGATCGATATCACTGAGAAAAAAGCAGCCGAGAATTACCTCAAGCAGAGTCTCGATGCCTTAGCCCAATCCCAGCAGATTGCAAAACTCGGAAGCTTTGATCAGGACATGTCGACCCAGAAGATCTGGTGGTCCGACGAGCTCTACACCATCCTCGGACTCAAACGTCGTGTCTTCATTCCTACCCTCCACACTATCAAACAGATCATTCACTCAGAAGACCTCAACAACATCCGTGAGGCTCTCATCACGGCAAAGAATCAGGATGCTGGTGCGGACTTTCAAGTCCGGATGAAACACGCCGCAGGCCATTTCATCCACGTCCGGATTCGTGGACAGTTTCGATTCGAGGGCGAGAAACCTGTTCAGATGGTCGGCACCGTCCAGGACATCACCGATTGGAAGAAGGCCCAGGAAGATCTGGCTCGCAGCGAAGAGAGCTTACGTCTTGCTCTCGCCGCTGGAAATATGGGCACGTGGGATGCGGACTGGCCGCTGCAGCCGGGCAAGGCCAAATGGTCTGAGCGCATGAGAAAACTTTTCGAATTCGACTCCGATCAGGATCTCACACAGGAGATGGTCGTAAATCGTATCCATCCCGACGACCGGAACCACTACAATAGCATTCTCACCAAGGCTCTCAGTCATGACGGCCAACAGGAAGTTACTTACCGTCTCTTATTCCCCGACGGACGCATTAAGTGGATTTACGGGGTGGGACAAGTCATCGAACGAGATGAAACTCACCAGCCGATTCGCATGGCCGGAATCTGCATGGATATCACCGAACGCAAGGAGGCTGAAGATCGTGTCCGAGCCAGCGAAGCGATCCTTGCCGAATCCCAGAGAGTCGCTCATCTCGGAAGCTGGACTCATGACATCCCGAAGAAGGAGATCATCTGGTCAGATGAAGCTTTCCGGATTCGAGGCCTGGAGCCGCAATCCGTGAAACCGACGATCGAACTCTTTCTCGCTCACATTCACGATGAAGATCGCGCCCGAGCTGAAAATCGAATTTTTCAGGCCCTTTCCTCCAATGTTGAATACGACGACGAGTTTCGCATCGTTACTGCCGGAAACGATATCCGATGGATTCATAGTCGCGGTCGGACGATGACCAATGAGTCTGGTAAAGTGATCCGCTTCTTCGGCACTGAACAAGACATTACGGATAGAAAAACGGCTCAGCAACAGATCGCCGAACAACAAGAGATGATCGTTCATTCATCTCATATGGCTTCTTTGGGTGAAATGGCCTCAGGGATCGGTCACGAGATGAATACTCCATTAGCCGACATCCGGAATAATGCGAGCCTCATGATCCGGAAGATCGACTGTAACAAGATTGACCCGGTAAATCTGAAGGATCACCTCAATCGAATCATCGCGACTACGGAAAAGACCTCCGAAATTGTTCAAAGCCTGCGAGATCTCACTCGGGATGTCTCCGATTCGCCAAATCAGTCCTTCACTCTGCAACAGGTTTTCAATCAGGCTCTGAGTCTATGTCGGCATAAGTTCAGAAAGAACGGCATCAATCTGATCATTAAGGACCCCCTCACGCCAATGGAAGAACTGGTTTTCTTGGGGAAGCCCACCCAAATCAGCCAAGTCATGATCAATCTTCTAAATAATGCATTCGATGCCGTCATGGAACGACCGAACGATAAGGAGCGCTGGATCAGTCTTGAGGTCCGCTCGGATGCTACATGCTGTGAGATCGCGGTGACCGATAGCGGTCCGGGAATTTCTGAAGAAAACCAGAAAGATCTCTTTCAGTCCTTTTTCACGACGAAACCCGTAGGAAAAGGCACGGGATTGGGCCTGAGCATATCCAAAAAGCTGATCGAAAATCACAACGGGCAACTTTATTTCGATCGAAGCTCAAAGCACACTCGGTTCGTTATCCACCTGCCCGCCTTGAAACCTGCGAGCCAGGCCCAAGCCGCATAACCTTCCCCCGGTACAGCAAGGTGGATGCGGATTGTTTGTATCTCCGACACCCACTCCTTGCACGATCGTATTCAAGTTCCCGACGGTGATCTCCTGATCCACGCGGGAGACTTTTCCGGTCACGGAAGTGAACGCGATGTCATCGAATGCAATCGCTTCTTAGGGAGCCTGCCACACAAGCACAAGATCATCACCGCCGGAAATCACGACTTTCTTTGCGAAAAAATGCCTGCACTCGCGCAGCAACTGTTCACCCATGCAAAACTTCTGCTCGATCAGGAGGTCACAATCGATGGAAAACGCATTTTCATGTCTCCCTGGACTCCGAGGTACGGACACTGGGCTTACATGAGGCCAAGAGAAGCGATGAAGCAAGTGTGGGAGCGCATTCCCGAAGGAATCGATATCTTGGTTACTCACGGTCCTCCGGCAACCATCCTGGATACGGTTGAGGATTGGTATGGCGGAAAGATTCGGCCCATCCCAATGGGATGCTCTCATCTCCTGACACGGGTTAAGCAAGTCCGCCCAAAACTACACGTTTTCGGGCACATTCATGAAGGCCACGGGCAACTGGTTCAGGATGGAATTCATTTCGTGAACGCAGCCATCTGCACTCGCCACTATCGACCGACGAATCCCCCCATTGTCGTGGACCTCTAACCTACTCACGCTTTCCTCCATTTTAGACTGTGTCTTCCGCGACCTAGGTCTCTTCCTGCTGTCAGGTACAGCAGTGGTGGAGGTAACGGTTATGCGGCACGTATGTCATGAAAACTGGAAACAGGAGCTGATCAAGGGCCTTGGCCTGGGAATCACTCTGATCATTCTCGCCCTTCAGTCGATGGGACACCTTGAAGTCCGGAAAAGAGATCAGGCGCCGCGGAATCCTGCGGGCGCTAGAATCATTTTTCCGGATTCGGAATGACAGGGGTTGCCATGTATTACTATGCCAACTTCTACAACTCCCATAGAACAAGACACGAACTGCATGCCTTCAAGTCGATTCGCCTGGCGATTCTGCGGGCTGAGCAGGACGGCCATTCCTCTCTGACCCTCTTTCAGAGTTCAACGAAGATCCGACTGCGGAAAACGAAGTTCAACGGTTGGGTCGTGTTGAACGAAGAGCCTATGAATCCGTCTGAGATCCAAAGGTATCAGGAGGCCGCATGAAACCATGGGGTCTCCGGTACAGCAGAGCCGAGGTGAATTATGAAAACACGTATTCAGACCCAATCTACCGAGTCGCCAATGGTCATTCAGATCGGATTCGTTTCGGGATTCTATTTCGGTCTAGGCCTGATCGTTGCCCAACTCCTGGTAGGAGCATCCAACTTCTTGCTTGCACAAGGGATTTATCTCCTGACTCGCTAGGAATTGGTCCTGGCCAGGTGCCATTCTTCTCTCAGGTACAGCATTAAGGAGGGAGTTCTCAATGACAAACGAGCTCGAATTCAAGCGTACCTGCCTCAGTTTCACGATGAGAGCTATGGAAGGACCGTTATCCAGGCGAACCTTGGATCTCTTTGCATCACAAGCGCTGCGCCTTGAAGAAGAGATCAAGGCAATCACTCGCTTCCAATCGTCTTCCTCAAAAGAAAGAACACATCAAAGATCCAAGGCAAAGCCAAGACGCCGTGCCTGATCTTCATTTGGAGTGTCTCTACTGTGGGCACCGGTGGACCGAAGTGGTCTATACGTTGACGCCATCGTTCTCCTGTCCTGTTTGTCAAGAAACGAAGCTGATCAAGAAGCACAGGAAATCCAACCCGAGAACAGATGTCTTCGGCTATGGAGAGCGCGATCTATCTCCACCTGACGAGGCGACTTTCGACAATCCCGACGATGATCCACCACCAAGTCAGTGGTAGCGACGCCGAACCCCAGCGGTACAGCAGTGGTGGAAGGATAAACGCCCATGAAAAAGGCCACTATTGATCAGATGACCCGGAAAATAGCAGAGATGCTTCTGCTCTACGGTCCCGGCACGATGCTGGGTCTTGCTGCGTGTATGGAATACATGGAAAAGCAGGGCGGAGAGGACAGATTCAACATTGTCACTTTCGGTCCCTTTATCTGCGTTATTCCGAAAGATGCACTCGACATCAAGCTCGACGCCGCATTAGCGATCAACTGTCTTACTGCGACCGTTTTTATCGACGCTGCTGGCATGTTTCGCCCTGCACGAACCGCTCGACAAGCCTATGCTGATCACGAGAAGCGGATGGTTGAAGAAAGAGAATTATTTCAAGAGAGCGCACTCGCGACTCTGACCGATAAAGTCGTTCACTAAATCGCCCGGTACAGCATTGCCGAGGTGATCCATGAGAAAAATCCTTTGGTTAGATCTCGAGACTACTGGCCTGGATCCGGACACCGATCAGATCCTCGAAGTCTCAGTCGTAATCACGGATAACCAGATCGACGAGCTCGGTGAGTTTTCAGCGGTCGTAGGCCATTCTCCTACTGTTCTCGAAGGAATGAATGAATGGTGCAAGGAGCAGCACTTCCGCTCAGGCCTCACGAAAGAAGTACTACAAAGCGATATCACGCTGACCCAAGCTGAGGACGCCATCATCCGTCTCATCAAGGCGTGTTCCACCGAAGATCGGATCATCCTGGCCGGGAGTTCCGTTCATTTCGATAAGGGGTTCTTGAAAAAGCACATGCCCCGGCTCCACCGGCTACTGAACTACCGAATCATCGACGTTTCGACCTTCAAGGAAACCCTGGCGATCGTTTTTAACTACTACCTTCAGACGAGCCCTGACGCCAAACACCGAGCCCGAGAAGACATTCGCGGATCGATTCAAGAATTCCGTCAATACCTCAAACTCTTTCAGGTGCGTGCCGTATGAGGTGGTATAGCTGGCTCATCCTCTGCCTTCTTCTCGCTGCATGGTTCGGAAAATGGGAAGACCTTGCGCGTGAACGTCTCACTGGTCGTAGCCCTCAGTCACGGGCGTCACAATCACAATCATTCTTCAAATACGGATTGGGACTTTTCAATTCCGCCAAGGACAGTGCCGTCGAGGTAAAGACTCTCAGTATCGGGCGCCAGAAACAAATGGGATCCCACTTCGTCTGGCAGTGGGAAGCGGGCGTGTGGAGTGACAGCAGAAGGGATCAGGGCAGATCGAGTTCCTTTTTTGGAAATATGGGAATGGGTCTGAATGTCGATGCAAAGAACGTTTATGCCCAAGCACTCTGGGGAATAGCCGCAATCAGCAATACGGATGCCTACCTGGGCGGCCGTGCCCAGTTCAATCAGGACTTTTCTATAGGGCTCAAGGATTCGAAAGGGGTGCGGATCGGGGTCAGTTATAAACACATCAGCAGTGCCGGAATTTTCGAACCTAACATTGGTCGGGACTTCGCTACGATCCGGCTCGCAGTGCCGTGGTGATTTAGATGTAGGCGATGGCGTATCGTGCGACCGCCGAAGGTTGCATGATGTTGTGGCCCTGCCCACCGCCCGCGTTATTCGTACTGAATCCGTGCGAGTGATCCGAGCCGTTGGCGGTCACCACAATGGTCACGCTCGTGGGAAGGTGAACGTCACTGATAGCGGTCTGAGTCGGACCACCTTGGAATGCGGAGTTCAGATTGGGAGGGCTGACGTGATTGTGAGCCCCATCCACGTTCGTCGACCCGCTATGAGCGTGGACGGGCATTTCTACGGCTGAAAGTTGATGATTTTCTTCACCCAAAATCTGTCCTGAGGACCTGGCCGACAGACCCGGACCGGTTCCCGAGCCTAAGAGCGTACGACCGCGCAGGTCCGGGAGATTAAAGGTTGAACTTCCATTCCCAGAACCCCATGCAGTTCCAATCGCTGCGAATAGCTTCGAGTAGACTGATCTGCTGATTGCAGACCCATCGCACACGAAAGTTCCGAACGGAAGTTGGGTATCTGAACCGAGAGAGAATATCTTCCCCACGGGAAGCCCGGATATATCAATTCCAGCGAATTTTGGCATAATGACCCTCGGGCAATCAAATATAAGCGATAGCGAAGTTGACGTTCGCGTTCTCTGGACGAGACTCATTCCCGCCGTTGGCGGCTATGGAGATTCCGGATCCTGAGCTGTAGATTCCTACCCCAGTACCGCTGACGGTAGTCGGAGGGGCCTGAGCACCATAGTCAATGCCGTAGCCACCAGCACCGACCTCATAAGGACCACCGCCTCCATTCCAAGTTGCTGCATAGTGTAGGTGTCCTGGATCGTAGACTGAGTGGGCGTGACCAGGATCGGAGACGCCGTGGGAGTGGTTTCCAAGCTGATCCGATTGGACTGATCCCACGGTGTCACCCGCCGAACCACCCGAGGAAGACGCGCTTCGGGAGGCTCGATCGGGATCGCGCCCGGCACCTAAATCTGTACCGCGAAGGAATCTCCCTCGGTAATCGGGAAGATTAAAGGTGCTGCTCCCGTCACCGGCTCCGTGTGCTGTTCCGATTTTAGTGAACAACTTTGCATAAACAGATCGTGATATCGCCGACCCGTCACAAAGAAGAGTTCCGAAAGGAGGCGTACTTCCATGTCCCAGGGAGATAATCTGTCCTGGTGAGAATCCCGAGATGTCGATTCCTGCGAACTTCGGCATGGCAACCTATCCTGAGCGACCCTAGGCCGGATCGAGCGCAGCAAGTGCCGTGTCTCTGTCTGCTCTGCATTGCTGGATCTGCTGAAACAGAGGTCGGTAGATGTTCAGTGTCGCATCCGCACTCGAGAGATCCTGAGCGGTATAAAGTTCGGGATACAACTTCACGTCCTGCGCATGTTGAACGATCATGAGGTGGGTCGTATATTCTGTATCGATCGGCATTCCGGTTGCTTGTGCGAGTGCTTGTGCGATTTGTTGATCACAGACCTCGTTGAGGTTCCGAGTATTGTCTCGATCCTTTGCAATGGCGGTTGCAGTCCTGGCAACAATATTTCCTGTCGTGACATTCACCTTTCGCGTCTGAACACCATTGTCATTGAAAACCGAAACATCCAGGATCGTCAGCGTATCCGAAACCAGGTACCCCACTCCTGAATTGCTCGGATCAGAGATCGGTTTACCCTGATACTGAAGGATTCCATTCAGATATGCGGAGGAGTGTGGAGCTGAACTCAGCACCTTGGTATCGTACCCGGTGATATTTCGATAAAAGATAATCAGTCTTTTTCCTTGGGCGACGATATCATCCAGGAAAATATCATTTTCATCCCGGCTAATCACCGTGCCGTTGACAATCTTTGCTGTAGAGACCTGGTTGTCGTTTTTCGCGTCGTAGCCGACGGGATCGCTTTCGAACTCCTGATAAGCGACTTTGGCGTTGGCGGGGTCGGACATTGGTTTGCCTTGATATAGAACGAGACCGCCGTCCTGAGCGATGGTACCGAAGCGTCCCCATCCCAATACCGCCGCATCTTTTCCGTCCTCGTTTCGATAAAAAACAATCAGGTGTTGACGTCGAATGAGGGCTTGCTGAGCGGCGAAAGCAGGATCGGGTACCGCAGACCACGACCCGTCATCAGGTTGCGGACTGTTCGGTGTCCACTTGGCGATCTGGCCTGGATCAACGGCTGGCGGCGCTAGTGCCGTACTGTTCGCAGGCCTCAGGTATCCCCCCATCAGGGGATCGGGCTGGGCAACGGTTTGGCCGTTGTAGTATCCATCCTTATCAAAGCTATAAACGATCATTGGATTTCTCCTCTTAGAATTTAATAATTGCCGTTAAAACCAGTGACGGTTGCATGTTGTTATGTGCATTGCCGGAAACTCCGTTGCCTGAGTTCGTTCCGAAATCATGTTGGTGTCTCGCTGTTGCGCCACTGGTGTAATTAGCGACCGCGCTGTTGGCATCTCGAGCAAAACCTGGAGGTTGCTGGTTATTGCTCAAAAAGGCGTAGTCATCCTGGTAAGTAATAAAGTAGTGGGCATGATCAGGATAATCTGTGCCCGTCGTCCCACTGTGGGTATGAGGAGCCAACTCAGCTGCCGACAGCGTATGAGATTCCTCACCGAGGCTCGACCCCAAACTCCGGGTCGTGAGTCCGGGGCCGGATCCTACGCCAACCACGGTACGGCCACGAAGGTCCGGAATGTTGAAACTATTACCGTCCGGAGCTCCGAAACTCGTCCCGATTACTGAAAATAGGTTGGAGTAGGTAGTTCGATTCAAAGACGAACCATCACAAATCAAAAACCCAGTAGGCGGTGTTGATCCGGCAAAATTGACGACTGTGCCTGTCGGCAAGAGCGCAAGCAGTGTCTCCGGGGCCAAATGTTCGACCTTGACGGATTGATCTGGCAGAACGAAGGGGAAAGGTGCTCCTTGCTGCTGGGAGATGACTACTCGTGTAGAAGCTTGGGAGTTATTCATGCACTAATACTTGATAAGAAATTTGCACACCAATGATGGCTGCATGTTGTTGTGAGGTTGATCCGCGCCCTGTGTACCGATGATCACCCCTGAGAAGTTGGTCGGATCACTGGTGTAGGGTCCAGGGAGACTGGACGTATCCCAGGAAGTCTGTGAACCCTGGTTGTATTGGAACCAGTTGTTGTGCGTGATCGTGTGATTGTGATTCCCGCCGCCGTGATTGTGTGCCGGCATTTCACTGAGGGACAGTGCGTGAGCTTCTTCGCCTAAGCCTTGACCTAGAGGCCTGTTTGAAAGACCTGGCCCTTGTCCAGACCCGATTGGCACGCGTCCGCGAAAATCCGGAACATTAAACGTATTGCTACCATCCCCTGGTCCGAAGCTAGTGCTGATTGCCGCAAAGAGAGCAGCATAAGCGCTTCGGCTGACTGCGGAGCCGTCACAAGCGAGAAAACCCGGTGGAATTGTTCCACCGGCAAATGGTTTGATTGAACCTGTAGGTAATCGGCTATCAAGAATAGCCATTGGAAAACTACTCCGTAATAATGACGTGATCGATGTCAGTACCGCTGTTATTGAAGGCCATCCCGTTTGCCTGCCAGCCGCGCAGGAAGATCTTATTCGCACCGCTTTGAACCGTGATATTTCCTCCGAATTTCACCCAAAGGATCGACCCGAACGTTGCGCCGCTCTGAAGCGTCAAGTTCCCGCTTAGAACACAGGAGTGACCCTTGCCTTCGATGAACACTTCTTTGCTAATTATAGGAGATTCTGCGTAGACCCCCTGAAGGACGAGGATCTTCGCACCAGCCGAGACGGCATCGTGGGCCGCTTGCCAGGATGAATGAGTAGCCTGACCACTTGCAACCTGCGCCGCAGATCCGACAATTGCCTCCTGCAAAGCCGCGAGCCGTGTCGTGTTTTGCGAGCTTGTATCAACACTCCCCTGGCGGATGAAGGTCTCGATCGACCAGGAGAGTGAAGATAGATTTGCCCAGAAGCGGATCTGATTGATGCTTCCTGGTACTTCCTCCCACCAGGCATCTTGGGTCGATCCGATTACTCGCCGTGGTACATCCCTTCCGTCAACCTCAACCGTTAGATCTCCACGGGTCGTTCCTGAATTGATTCCAGGAACGAAGTTGTAACTCAACGTGATATACGTCTGTCCGCCGATCACGGTCGGATTTTGGCAGTTGATCGGAGCTCCCGAGGAGTCGGACATGCAGAAGGAACTCTGGAGATATCCTCCCGCCTGAAGAAGGGTGACCGGATAGAGACTGAGATCGTATTCGATCAGATTGGCCGAGCTTGTGACTGTCCCATTATTCGGATTCGGAAAGAAGACGAGAAAGAGCCGCTGATGAGTAGAAGTGGTTGCCGCGAGCGGGTAGTCCGGAATTTTGCTTGGCGCCTGAGGGCGGCTGAAGATCGAAGTAAACAGATCCGAAGTCGGAATGAAGGTGTCGCTTTGCAGCCCTCGATTACAGCCGGATACGACAACACAGGCAGGCTCGACAAAATCCGGAACGTCGTCCCCGGACGCTAAGCTATCAAAATAGTCGATATGACAGGCCGTGATATCGGTATTCGGAAAAAAGTCACGGGGGCGGCTCTTCTGAACCGGATCTCCGAAATTCACTAGATCCTGCGTCCAAAGAGCCTGGGACACCATTCCGGCTGCACTTCCCAGATTCGTAGGAAAGGCTGCATCCAAAGTTCCCGCTGTTTGAGTCGAGAGAGTCGCGATTTTTCTCCAAGTCCCGCTGGAATAGAGGATGTCACCCGGGGCGATCGTGTAGCTGGGCGACGCGCTCAACGTGAAATTCGTTCCCGTTGTCGTGATCGCGACCGCTTTGTCGCAGAGAAGTTTGTAGAGGCGTTTTAGGACATCATATTTCGCGTTCGAGTTGCTCGTTAGAACTGTTGAAGTCGAGTCAGTCGGAAGGGTGTCGAAGACATCAAATATCAGGGATTGGTAGCCGTCTGCCGGTTGTTTCGATGCGCCCGACCCTGATCCTGACCCTGCCGAACCCGATCCCACGCCCAGTTGGCGAATCGCGATTTGCGAAATGGTCCCTGAAGTATTTTGGACCTGAACGGCGCCGATCTTCTTTCCGGGAACAAATGCGGGATTGGGCGCCAAAGCAGCGGTGGCTCCGGAGCCGCTCGCAGGATTGACGAAGACCTGAGCGCTAATGCGCCCATCCGATTCGACCGCTGCCGCGACAACAGTGATCGAATACCAGAGGAACTGCCCGGAGGGTACGGATGGAGGAGTGAAATTAAATCCGAGACTGGTAACACCGTCGCTCTTCAGTACAGCGCCTGTCGAAAAGTCAATCACGGCACCAGTGAAATTCATCACCAGACTGCTGATTTCCTGACTCAAGGTAGAGCCATCCAGCAGGGTGAAATCAGAGCCGGCTACAATTACCCTGCTTGGATTCGTTGGATGGGACTTCAGACGAAGTTGACCGAAGAATTTGTCGATTTGATTGTCGATACTGGCAATGGCGTCCGCAAAGCCTTGGCCGTCGCCGATCGTTCGGTTAGGAGCTCCACGCGAAGAGTAAACCGGATTCGACGTCGACTCGGTGATACCGCTTCCGAGAAGGGTGCGATTCTGAATGGACAATCCTGCGTCCAATTCCTTGCTTTGGCCAGTCGTGAGTCGGAAAGTATGACTTCCGACAAGAACGTCACTTCCCACCCGGCGAGCAATGACGACCAGATTATCGGTGAGAGTGATCGATCCCACAGGCCCCTTTGTGACCGTGAGATTCTGGGAGCCAGATCCAAAACGATTGATCGATACATACGCAACATCGCCATCATTCAGAGATACCGGGCTTTGTGTGTTGAATGGGATTGTATTGAGGCTATCGGGCAGGCCAGGGACCTGAAGAAATGCGTCTGCAGTAAAACTCAGCACCGCAGGTCCAGGAGCAATGCCCGTAGTGACGTTAGTGATAGTGCCGGGATCAGCGCTGGACACTTGGGCGTTGCCGCTGAAAAGGCCACGAAACTGCCCGGGCGCATTGATCCAGCTTCCACTGGTGAATGTCTTTGAGTTGTTTGCAGGAGGTTGGGTAACAAACTGAAGATCATCGCCAGCCGTGTTGACGGCAGAGAAATCAAGAACCGCCCAGTAGTTTCCGGGAGCAAGCGTTGTTGGGGAGGATATGTTGAAAATAAAATCGCCGATTACGCCAACTGGGACATTACTTGCTGGCTGAGAGGCCGAGTCGTAGGCAGCTCCGGTGGGTAAACCCCCGTTATCGGCGACAAGGGTAAGAACGGCATTTCCGGTAACCGCTCCACCGAATCTTCCACCCGAGTATCTGAGCTGGGTCATTTGCGTCGGATTACTCAGCGTGAAGCGTTGCGCGAACTTGGTCGTTGGTCCACCGTTGATGTGGACTTCGTTGCCCGGCGTGTAGCCAAGCTGGGAGTAAGGGGTCGTCGGAGAGGAACTGGTTCCGGTCAGAGTATTGGATACGACTGCAAGTAGTGCCTGAGGTCCGGGAGTTCCGAATGTGATCGTGAAACTGGTGGCAAAGCTCCCGCTGACCTGAATCCCACTCAGTCCGGGGAGAGCGGCTAGCGCATTTTGAATGGAGAGTGCCGTCGCATTATATGGGATCAACGAAGTGGTATTAGCACCCTGCTGTAAGGCGAAGCTGCCCGCCGTCGGGACTGACGCGAAGCTCAGATTCTGGACCGCGTTTACTCCTGGAGTTTGCGAGTAAGACCAGACCCCGCCTTTGATGAGTTTCAGATTCCGGTCGGCGCTGGCAATGTCTGCCTGGAACCCCGCTCGGTTATCCAGTCGCTTGATTCCCAAGGTGAGTTTCTCCGCATCGATCACGAAACGATTGGCTACGGACGAACCAGAAGCACCGGAATAGTTAGGAGCGGAGTCCGCTTCGCCAGTAGCGCCGATGAATGCACGGTTTTGGATCGAAATGGCCTCATCCAGTTTCTTTGATTCGCCATCGGTGAGTCGGAAGGCTCCGTGAGACCCTACGTAGACATCGTTACCTTTCCTGCGAGCAAGAATACAAATCTCATCGGTGAGACTCAGCGAAGCAACGGGAGAGGTTGCGACTGGAAGATTGCTAATGCCTGAGGTCACTCGATTCAGGCTGACGTAAGCAACATCCCCATCGTTAAGCGTGACCGACCCAGCGAGAATGGTGTTACTCGAATCCTGAAGCTCCGGTATTTGAACGAACGCACTGAGACTCCAGGCCAAAGTCTTGGTTCCTAGAGTCCAAGACCAAGTGCCCCCTTCGATCAGCTTAAGATTGAGATTTTGTCGGACATCGGTTGTCAGGGTAAACGCGGTGGGAAGCGTTCCAAGAGGGATCACAGTTCCATCCCACAAATAAACTTCTGACCCACTCAGTCGGTAGGCAAAAATGTAGGTGCTCTCATTCAGGGGTACCGCTCCGATAGCGCCCACCGAAAGGCTGCTCAGATTGGCGACCGAAAACGCGTTGTTTCGATCCACACTGAAGTACGCGGCTTGATTGAGTCCAAGCGACAACGTCCCCGAAAGCCCGATCGTTCCGACGCTCCCTGAGCTTGGGATCGATATGGCGAGCGATCCTCCTCCCAGAAAAGTGAGATCTTGCGTACCCAGACTGGTATTCGCAGTGTTCGTATATTTGGAGAACCCAGTCGCCAAAAGTCCGATCGTCTTGTCCTGAGCCTTATCGGCCATCATGGAGGTCAGCCGTGAGGCTCTAACCGTAAGGCTTTCTCCTGGGACTGAGTTGTATTGGCTCTGGCCAGTTTTGCTGCCAATCGCATCGGTAGCATAATTCGGATTGGTCGCTGGCTCGCTCGGCGATCCGATGTAGGTCAAGACATTGAGGGTCGTATTGTCGCTGACTTGGATCTGCTCACCCTGCTCAATGTCGCCATTTCTGAGCTGGATCGTGTTGACGTCATCGAATAGCGCAAGCCACAGTGTACGTTCGGCTCCAGCGCTGACTGATCCGATAACGCCCGGAACGTTGGCCGGAGGTGAAACGTGGTAATAGCCGTTGCCGCCACTATTGGATTGGTAAACAAGATCGTCGTTCTGAACAAGACCACTCGGATCAGGAGTGACTCCGAGAAAGGTTCCTGACGAGGATGTGTAAGAGTTGTATCTAAATTCCTGACCTCGGACCAGAATACGTCCGGAACCCGTCACATAGTTCCCGCCTGGGCCAACCACGAGGCTGGACGATGTCACTGTCTGAACAGCTTGCGGTACGACGGGGGAAGTACCGTTACCACCGAATCCGTAAGCCACAGGCGTATCTTGGTTCGGGAGAATGATAAATAAAGTACGGTGGGTCGTGAGATCAACGTCTGAGAAACCGTTTAGGATGACCGCATTGGTCATTCCTAGTCGGGTGAGAACCGAGTTACCGGCAAGAGCCAGATGGCCGTTAGAAGTTTGGAGATGTTGCCACGTTCCTCCTTCTAGGACGATCAGGGCTGCGTTTTGATAAGCAGCCGGAATCCCTCCACCCGCAGGTGTGGCCATATACCAGTAAGGGGTTCCTTTCAGTTCCCGGATCGAGGTCATGACGACATCGAGCCATTCCTTCAGGCTCTTGATGTTTTTGTCCCCACCTTGAAACGGGGGATTGGACAGAGTCGCTGAGCTGGCGCTGATGGGCGCTTCCAAGCGTGCATGGTCTGCGTCCGGAACACTGGGAAACGCGAACGTGGAGTTGGGATCGGGACTTGATCCCCCCGTTCCCAAGCGGAAAAAGAGCGGCCTGCAATCAATGAGTTGGGTAACTACGCCCTGGGAATTGGTGATGATCTTGTAAAGGGGAATTCGTCCCGATGAAAAGCCGGATACATTGACCAGAACATTCAGGTTGAGATTGATGACCGTGTCCACGGTATCCGTGAACTCACCCCCTTTCCCACCGTTAGCTCCTGGGTCCCAGAAGGCACGGACATCAGGCGAACCCGCGGCATCACCCAAGTCGAGCTCCACGAAGTTGGTGGCATTGGGATTCAGGACCAAGTTGAAATCAGGCTCCGAGCCTGCGGAGACATAGAATCCGAGTGCCTGGGTCTGGGCTTCGGAATGAATCAGGGCGACGTCGTTGAGCTGCAGTTTAACGCCAGGAACCGTGAAGATATTTTGGTAGTTCGTAATCTCGAAACCAGCAACGATCAGGCTCTTTTCAGAAAGAATTCCGCGGAGGAAGTATTTCCAGTCGTTCTGAGAAAATGCTTCGATCGCGCGTGCATCCGGCACATCGAATCGCATTTGGGGATAGAGTGCGGTTCTTTGTAAGATTGCCATTTAGAATTCCTTGGACTTCCTGATCTTCAGAAGCTGGCGCTTCCAGAATCCGCGAAGGCTCTTTTTTAATGCCCGATAGGAGTCGCGGTAGACCCGAAGCCCGGCCGTATCGAGATCGCACGTGCTCTTGAAGCGTTCCGCACAACGGTTCAAACTGTAAGGCTTCACAACGTAATTATCGCCTGGGGTGCGTAGACCTAAATTTTCGGACCCTCAGAAGGTGGCTAACTGTTTATCCAGGGGCTTATCGGAGTGGAGAAGTGGAAGAACGGGCCATTTCTGGTCAGGGACTAGGATCACGAATTTGAGCGTCACGCCTGCAGCGACGATGTCAGCTAAATATTGAGCCAGCAAGGTTCGGGCTTGTGAGGTCCCAGTCATATACACTGGATAGTCATCACCCGTAGGTCTAGGAACATAGGTTCCGACGGTCCGGAGAAGCCTGAGCGTTGTACCTGCCAAGTGGTCTCTCAAGAAAACATGGCCAGGGTCGATGATCATCGCACCCGATCCCACCTTTCCTAGGTACTTGACGGGTCCTTCTTGTTCATTTGTGCCGTATTCCAGAACTAGAAACCCGCTCTCTGGAAAGTGGCTGACATCGTTCACGGTCACTACGGTGCGTGAGGAGCCCTGTTGGATGTTTTCCTTCAGCGTAGTTTCGTTCTCAGCGGCAACGAATGGAGCCGAAGTATCGTACATGAACGCGCCGAAGAATTTAGGATCCAGGAAGATCCGAGAAGTGACCTCAAAGCCTACAGCGCCAGCAGGGTCAGGGTAGACGTTCAGAAGGACGTTGCCTGAGAGTCCGTTGTATGAGTATCGCTGCGAAAACTTTAATGGAGAGCCTCCGAGCGAAGTGGGCGGCTGAGGTAGAACCCCCGTGAGGGCATTCCCCGCTTTGCCGCTATAGTAATAGAAAGATTGGGTCACGGGAGAGTAAGCCGCTCCGTTTGATGGCCACCCCTCGCCGTTCACCAAATTGATCGTATTTACGCCTACGTTGGAACAAACCCCTTCATTTGCTATGCGTGAAATAACGACGTGGACCTCGCCGGATTGTGGAAATCCCGTTGTTGATCCGAGAGTCAAGGTGGTGAGAGTCGATTCCACGGCTACCGCCAATCCACCGTGGTATCGGTGTCCTCCTGAAAGGGTCCGTTTTACAATTGGAGATGTCACCGGAAGAATAACGGTGAGCTCTTTGGATGCGGTCTGAAGAATCGTAGCGGGTCGCGAAGTCAGGAGAATATTCCCCAGATCGGGGCGATAAAAAACAAAGTCATCCAGATGTTGTTGGGTCACACTCACCTGAGGGACACCTCCGCCGATCTGCGCTCGGAAGGAGTCTTCCTCGACAAAGGTGACCTGAAAGGAACCCGTGTTTGCCGGATCAAATCCTGAGTCCGGTCGGATCGTTACAAGATCACCGCGCTTAACACCTGCAGTCCTCAATCCGGGTGAGACTCCAGAAACAGCAGTGAACAAGAGTTCGTCCGTCCCCAAGTAACGCGAGATGTTCCAGGTCGCCACTGCCTGGCGAGTGGGACGGATCTGGGGAAATCGCATGACGGCCTGCACCTCTCCGCCCAAGACCTGAATAAATCCCTGGGACCCGATGGTTGCTGTTCGTATGTTCACGAACTCTTCTCCTGTTCGGGTATTGGTAACCACCGATCCGACAATCCTGCCCTGGGTATGATCGGAAATCGCAGTCGCTATTTCCTGAGCGGTTGCCTGCGAAAGATCCGCCGCGTCCGTGGTTTTGAAGAAGATGAAAACATCTTGGCCATCCACGCGGACATGCAGGAACGAGCGCGGAAGAATCTTATACGGAGCTGGCGCCGAACACGTTGTGTTGGCATGCGAAGCATAGGGGCCATAGATGACGTCGATCACTCGTTGGAGCGAATGCGCTATTTGTTTTGGGGAATATCCCAATACTGGGACGAGTCTCTTGAAGTCGTCATCTTGAACGCCGGTACCCTGACCGCGGACGATCCCGTAGAGTGAAGCCAGACGGTCGAGCTGCTTACCAGAAGCGGTAATGACCAGAAGATTGTCACGCACGGCCTCGACTTGGGACTGGATGAAACCATCCCCTTCCGCCAAAGCCGAGAGAAGCCCCTGCAGGTAAGTGGTGGTCTTTACCCGATACCGGGCCGGAATCTTGGAGGCCAGTTCTTCAAAGGCCTTATCAGTGAAGTCACTCATGAATCAAAATGAAAGGCGTTACTGCGATGCTGTACCGCGGAGACGGTTTATGATCCTCGAATGGAGGCTCTTGATCACATCCCTGGTTTTTGTTTTCCGTCGTTCTCTCAAGACGTCCTTGACTCTCTCTTTGATGGCCGCGCCACGGGAGTAGGAAGTCAGAGCACTTGCCTCGGAGTGGTCAAGCGCCATCGTTTTCTTGAAATCTCGTATTCTTCTGTCCGAAACTGCCATACTTAACTCAGGGTAATGTCGTTGGCCGAGATTCTCGCGATGGAGCTGTCGCCCACCGTGATGCGCTCCGTGCCAGGTGTCGGAAACGTCAGTACGCAGGCATCAACTCCCGGAACCTGTTGCACGAGACTGATCACTTCGGACATGACGACATCGTTTCCGAGATCCAGCGAATTCACATATCCTGAAATTGCGTTTTTGATCGTGTCCGAGATGGACTGGACGCTGACTCCTTTCGATGTTTTCACCTTAACGCCAATTTGGATTCGTTGAATCTGAGGCTCGCGAGCTTCAATCGAGACTCCGGCTGCACCCACACCGGGGAAAGTGGAAGAGTCCGGTTCAAATCCGTCCACCGCGCGTTGTACTCTGCGCTTAAGCCCCGTCCAATAAGAGTAGCCCGCGACTCCGGGTACCGGATCTGTTCCGAATCCAAGGCGGTTGGGTGAACTGAGTTTGGCGCCTTGGCCCTCGCTTAAGAGCGAGAGGTCATAGCCGGGAGACACGACTAGCAAAGAGCGATTGGTCGGATCAGCTGGTTTCGGAGAAACCAGGATGACACCTCGGTAAGTGGTATATCCCTGGTCCATGATTCCGATCGAGGTCGTGCCATTCGTACCCAGCGCTATTGGGGTCTGAGTTTCAACATCGGAATTTTTGTAAACAATGCTGCTCGGAGAAGGAACTGCCGTGATCAGGAAAGTTCCCTTATTCGCAGTCGAAACCGGGGCATCAAATCCGATCGCAATCTGATCTCCCACCCTTGCCGAGTGGTAGCTTGTAAAGATAAATGAGTTTTGCGTAGACTGAATGTATTGCTCAACGCCCACTCCATCCACGTCAAAGTAGGTGGAATTGTCCGTCTCCCGGACCTGGAACCACCCTTGATTCGCCGGAGCAAACGGTGCATCGGTCGTGATCCCTGCGTAGGATGACCCGTTTCCAATGAGCACCCAATCATCGACCTTCAGCGTACCAGGAAGGGTTGCCGAGCCTGAGAAGATTTCAAATCGAATGCGCGCTCTTCCGATGTTTCTCACGATCCAGGTGACGAGCCCAGACTGGATATAAGGATACAGGGTAACCAAGGGAACACCGAAGTCCAGTTGGCCCACCCCGGTCTGTACGATCTGAATACCAAGCGTGGTAGAGGCACTGGGGATCGCTGCGGGATAGCGTTTTTTCGCTCTTCCGGTCTGGAAGAGCTTGACGGTATGACCGGGCGAAAGAAGATCAATCGAGGACTTGTCTAGCTCGATCTGAGCCCGATTCGCATTCACTTCTTGCGCGGTCCCCCGGACTGCCGCCTGGATTTGACCTGAGGCGCGCCCTCCGACAGCGAACACTTGTCCAAGACCGCCCGGCGTCTTGGACGATATCTGGACACGCCTACCTTCATCGACGAGATCAACGTTCGCTGCAACCGTGAGGCCGGTCACCTGTTTCTTTGAAAAATGATCGGCGATATTGCGGGCTGAACAAGGAAGCAGTCTCACCCGATCACCGATCTCTGGCGGAAAGGCGATCGGGGCTTTGAGACGGATGCCCGGAGAGACATTGGAAGTGGAAAAGACGAAACCCTCACCATTTTGAAGAGCAAGGTAGCTGTTTCCAGAGGCAAGTTCGTCCTCGGTCCCTTTCGACAATGAACCTGACCCATCACTTCCGGCGGCGTTCTCTACGGAAATCAGATCTTTCACGCCCGCCGTGCTGTTGATGAGGTCAATCGCTTTCGAAGCCTGATTCTCGGGAGCGGAAAGAGCAAAGATCCGAATGCTCTGTGCTGAAGAGGTTTGCACCGACTCGGTGACACCTGGAGTGTATCGGTTTCCGGTGATGGTAATCCGACTCAAGACACCTGTCATCAGTCCTGAGAAAGAGAAGGGCTGATCTACGTCAAAATCTGCGGGAGAAAGAATGCCAGTCACCGTAAGGACGAGACTGCCCACGCTAATCCGATCGCCCACCGCTACTGCAAAACCGGGAGCGGAGGATGCTGTGAGTTGCTGATGGATCAAGGTTCCAGATTGCCCAACTCCGTCGGAGAACCCGGGAGAGGCCACCGTCACGTGTTGGGGGTCTGTCACTCCGATCACCAGCCGGGCTATCGTCCCAATCTGAAGTAGGTCGCCTGTGCGAACGGGAATACTTGGAATGCTTTGAAAGGCGACTGCGGTTGTCGAGCTGACATCGCAAACCATCGTTTCTTGAGAGAATTGGTAGGCGCGCGCGGCATCCGTCAAATTTGAGATACTCGAGACCAGGATTTGCCCTTGGTTAGCGGGATTAAACGCCGGATCTGAAAGTGAAAGGATGTCACCGGGAACTACCGCACTGAGGTCAACCGGAGGAAGGAAGACATACCGGTGAGAGACTCCGCTCACCTGAAGATCTACACGTCGGTTAGGTTGGAGACTGATCGTCCTCTCACCTCCTGAGGCAAGAGCAACGTTGATCAAGATCTGGTCCGATGTGGGATCGACGGAAAATGAAATCGTTAGCGGTGAACTGGGGACGGTCGGGTAAACTACTCCAACCCGGATTTTCTCTCCATTCGGCCCGAAAGGTACGGATATCACTTTAAGTTGGGAATTGGGGATACTTGATGGAAGGACTCCTTTAGCTCGGAACCACACGCGATAGTCTTCATATCGGTGTCCAAGCCACCGCTGCGAGGTACCTAGGGCTGCTCCCGTGGAGTCAGCCAAATCCATCTGCGTAGTGCTTGGAACGGAAGGTCCCTGGATGGTTGCCTCAACAAACATCGGGATATCAAATGTCATTTCACTTGGATTGTTGTCGATCAGGAACACCATGTTGTCGTTCTGGCCGAACTCCATTCCCGACAATGTGGTAGCTCTGAGATCGCTTCCTAGCCCGACCGCTTGAATCGGCAAGTCCTCACGCAAAATCATTTCTGAAGGACCGATTATTTCGGATGGCTGCCTGATAATCCGGGCCACCGACCCTTGGTAATGGAGAATCGGACGATTGGCATCAGCCGTAACAAAGGGCGCTCCCTGCACACGAAAATTATCGAACGGCGCGACGATGTCGGGAACCGCTACGAGAAGCCTCTTGGAAGGAATGCCCGTCAAGAGAGAGCTTTCAATCGACGCTGTGTGTGGATCATTCGACAGATAGCTTCCTGGAGAAATCCCCAGATTCCTGGCGTTGCCTCCGATCGAGGCGATTGAGAGCGCCCCATCGCCTGAAAATCGGGTCGTTTGAAATTTGATGGCGCCGGTATCCGTAAGCTGGGAAATTGTACCCAAGGTCTGCTGATTGAGCGAATCTACGATATCCTGTCCGCCCACTGCTGATCCGACGGGAAGGGTGACTCTCTGGGGAAGCCCTGAAGTCCGGAAGAAAATGATCTGAATATTCACCCCGTCGAGTGCAACGGAACCGCTTTGAGGATTCGGATCTGAGAAGATCACGAAGGAACCGTCTCCGGCCACGCTGAGAACCCGCAACAACCCGGATCTCGGCACATTGTAGAGATGAGCGAAGTCATCGACCTGAACGTTGGAAAACTGTCCCATAACCGGAACACTCAATCCCGGATCAAGAAATGCGGAAATGCGAAGCTGACCTGTGGCAGGGCTGTCGAATTTCATGAAATTCACCTGCGCCACAGGAACTGTCGTGAATGGACCGTCGGCAACGATGACGAGCTCCGACGGGGAACCTAGAACAGAAGAGAGGTTAAATGCGGCCTGAGCTGAACTCAGAACGAATCCCCGCGTATTCGTGTTACCGGCCTTGAGTTCATCCCCTGCGCTTAGGCGACCACTCAATTCGACCTGACCGAGCAATCGATTCACCTTATATTCGGGTGCCAATCCGGTGGACTTCGAGTCAGCTGCAAATAGCTTGAGCGCTAGAGTTCCGCCGATCACGGCGATGAATGCCTTGATGTCCCTTCCGCGATTCGAACTGATCAGAAACGTTCCATCATCACGTGCGGTTGCCGTCACACCGATGAATTTCCTATTGATGAGCGTGACCCAATCGGTGACTGTCCCTCCTACAAGCGTGCTGCTTGTCGTGTAAGTCGCAAAATCGTTATTGGTGAATGTCACAACAGGAGAGTCGATCCCATCAATGTTGAGCTGCAGGCTTTCGCTCGCGGTGAGGCCAGTCCATTGAAAGTTTTTAAGGGACTGAACAATGGCCTGAGATCCGTTTTTCTCGAGAAGGCGGTCATTTTTATAAAGACGAAGGGTGTATTGCTTTCGGGTTGGGATTCTCAGTACCGTATTGGCATCTTGTGAAAGAGTCGCCGTTCCAACTCGGATCCAATCCGGGTCATCCGAAGTAGGAGTGATGAAGAGTTGACCATTCTTAGCCCTGGCCTCGATGGTGAGAAATGTCCGATTGATGTTTTCAGCCACTTCCTGAGCGGTAACAATCCCGGGAGTCCGATACCCCTGAGCCGACAAGGTGAATTCTTCGGCTTGGCCGTCGACCTCGACGTAAAGACTCTCTCCGCCCACTAAGTTGAAGGGTTCCTGTCCGACGGAGGCGACTTGAGCTTTGACCAATGGCCATTGCTGAAGCTGTAGGAAACTCTCGGTTCCTACCGCCGATGTCACCACCACTTCCTCTCCAACACCGGAAAAAGAGGGAGCAAACCCCGTTCCGTCGTCAATGAAGAGGATCGTCGGGGCACCTGCAACTGTAGGTTGTCTGAGGAAAGCGGAAACGACTCGCTTGTTTTCCTCGTCGTCGTGAATCCCGATCACGGATCGAATAATCGCCCGGAGCGTACCTCCGGAAAGGGCATGAACGTGGTCCTTGATTCTTTGCCTGAGTTCGGCATCCGTCTCCGGGTCCCGACCCGCACTCGCTGGATTCAGATTGGTGACGACTGCGGTAGACCATGGTGCGCCCTGGAATTGATTGATCTTCCGGATGCCGACATTAGAGAGCCCCCCCGGGGTCGTTGCTGTTGCAAGGACGCTATCAAGAATGTCCTCTCCATCCAGAAGACGATACTCCACTTGGGTTGTAAAGTTCACGGCGGGTGAGCCGCTCTGCCCCTCAGCAAATGCTGTCGTTCCCGCGGGAATCACCCGATCCCCGCCCTGGGCCATCACCACTTCTTCGCCGACCAAATGATCCTTTGTTAAAGGCGATGCCAGATGGATGGTCCAGAATGAACCTCCGTCTGAAACGGAAATGTAATTGATCGATTCGGCGGTCTGGGTCCCTCGTCCGATAAAAATAACACCCGACGGATTGAACTGCGAGCCATCGATCACCTGGATCACCGTATCTCCATTGGCGGGTGCGGTGGCGCCCGCATAGATGTTCGTTGCGATCTTGAGGAATGCTGACTCGGAGACGGTAAGAGAGACCTGGGATGGAGCTGCCCCGATTCGGGTGGGACTCACGCCGAGCTCAAAGGCGAGATTCTCTAAATCGGACCCAGTGGCCTTATCCAGATTACGGATATTCAGAAGTTGAATGAGCTTGGCTTCCTGAATAAAATCAGAAGAAGAAGCAGCTTCAAGAATCGTAAGCTGAACTGATCCTGGACTAAAATCCGTGATGTCGGTCTTGGCCTTAAGCCGAGAGACCATGCTTCCCAAGATGGCTTGCAGGGAGCGTAATTCGATTTCTGCCATTAATTGACCTCAGGCGGGATACCCTTAATTTTAAGGGTGACTGCGTAGGCTCATGCCGAGATTTTGAATTCGACAGGAACGCGCCCGGTTCCTTCACGGCCTTGTGCAACGATCCGGATTCGAATCGCATTTCCTTCGGGGATCACATTGACGTCCGCATCCGTGAATCTGGGGTCAGCCAGGACGGCAGACCGGATTCTGGACGACACTTCATTGAAGATGCCTAAGGAATTCCTCTGCCCCACGGCTGTCAGCAGGCCATAATCCGGATGAAGTTCGAGCTCTCCTCGTTCCACCTCAATCAGGAGGCGAAGAGCCTGGACTGCATTTGAGTAGCCATAGCTTCTGGAGATGTCGCCGGATGCACCGACGGAAAGATCCCCAGTCTCACCTAAAGCGAGATCGACTTTAAAGATTCTCTCAGCAAAGGTGAGCCGATCCGATAGCGGGGTCGGGCGGTCATTTCCGTCCTGATCAGGACCATCCACGGATGGGATCAGAAGCGTGTCGCCAGAGCCAACCGTTCCCGGTAAACGGGTCGCAATAAAAGGTGCGCTCCCTGGCGTATAAACATCCAGGTTCGGGCTTCCATCCACGGTAACACGGAACGAGCCTCCACCGATGTCGTCAATGGCCAGGACCTTACGACGGAGGGTCGGAAGACCGCTCCCAGCGATACGGATGATCTGATCAAGAACCAGGTTGGTCCGATCTTGAATGACGAATGTCCTTCCTGCCGCCAGAAGAATCGAACGTATGAAGCCGTCTTCGTCGATGTAGGGCGCTCTGAGGTCATTCAAAATGGCGATCTCTCGAGCGCGAGAAGCGTCGCCCAGGGCCTCCGCAGCGATGCGCTCCAGAGTAAAACCCCGAGGAACCGCTATGGCAAAGGCGGAGGTTGGGGTTGGAATCTGATGCTCCGGATCGACCACGGAATTGGCCGTGTCAAACGGATTGCCGGGCTTTTCACTGTAGATCGTTCCTGTTGCCAAAGTGGAAATCAATGCATCTCGTGCATCTTCGATCTGAGCGGCAAGCAGAATGTCGTCTTCCGTTGTAGGTCGGGGCGGCGCACCAGGAGCAGGTAAACCATAGGTCAGGGCATAAACAGGATCCATCATTCCGGCGGCATAGGCCAAATTGTCGGAAACCTCCTGAAGTTTGTCGGTAAGACTGCTCACCTGTCCTGACGTGGTAGCCTGAGCTTCAAGAAGCTTCTGGTCCACTTGGGATTGAACCGAAGAGGGTAAAGGAGCGAGCTCCTCGAGCGGGATCGACTCAGCCAGGTCAGGGGTATTTAGAATCGTATTGATCACCTGAAGCGCACTTGGGTCAGAAGCCTCTTTACTAGCGGTTTCTCCTGTCACTGAGGGCCTGGCCTGACCCGCAACCGGTGCATTCCCCGTAATCTGATCTTTCGAAAGGGTACCCGAAGCAGCCAAAGTTCCAGCAGCAAGAAAAGTACCGGTAGCTCCTACGGCACTTGCTCCTCCTGCTTGAGTCAGTGCATCCTGACGATCGGCGACGATCTGCGCCCATTGATTCTTATTGGTCGTGATCAAAAGATCGGCATTCGCTTTGATCGTGGGAAGAAAATCAATCACTTGATTTCCAATACCTGCGATGTCCTTTAGTGCGAGGGTGGCTTGATTGACGGTATTGAGAATATCAAAGATGTCTGACTGCACACCCTGAATGACTCCAGATGCAGCTTGAATCGCCTTTCTCGCCCGGCGAACCCTTTCAGCGATCTTCGCCACAGAGAGCGTGTCATTGCGGGTTGGGACTTCAGCTTGAAACTGGCTATCAAGCGCGGCTTGACTCTCGACAATATCCCACGCCTTGAGCGTGATGGCGTATTTGTAGAGGAGCGGGGAGCCGGAATCTCTTTTGAGCTCAAAGCTAACCGGCGTCACCGTGTACGCAATATTGTCCTTTGGAGAGGAAAATACCAATCTGAGCCCTTGGCCCTTCTTTTTCTTCTTTGCTTCGGCATAGGCGACGAAAAAGTTATGCAGTTTCCAGAACTGAAAGTATCCCGTTTGCTGAAGTTGTTTTTCAGAGAGCTGATTGGGCTGCTGAGAGCCGGACGCAACCACCCTTTGGGCGGATTGAACCAGATTCTGAACAGCTCCGAAGGCCGATGGGAATATCGCACTCGCAACCGCAGCCAAACCTGATGGAGCTGGCTCCTGATTATTCTGTCGTGCCGAAAACACCCCGGTCGTGCCAGAAATCGTGATCTGCCTGAATACGACCCCATTGTTCTCTTCGAGAACCCCTTTGTTTGTGGCGGTAGTGGAACTCGCGAACTGTGTCGTGACATTGACCGCGCTAGGAGGAATAGCGAGAGGTACAGCGGATTCACCGATCTTGAGCTGATCCAGGAGGGACTGATCCGGTCCGGTCCGAAGCGTCGATCCGTCTTTCGCGCTCAATCGGACGGAGAACGAGTAAGTGTGAAGCTGATTCCACCTCGTCGGATCAATTTGCTGAGTCTTTCTCGGAATGGCGGGAACGGTTCCGCTTCCAGGTGCGGGCTTCTCATTTGGGACACCCAATAAACCGGTCAGACCGCCGATCGGATTGGGGAGACTATCTAAGCCCAGGTTTGGGGGACCCGGGGGTAATCCGAATGCCATAACTTACTTCTCAACCTTATGATTCTTGGAAAGAGCTTCCTTGAGCTTCGATTTAATGGAATTGAAAGCCGGGGTATTGACCGGTGTGCCAGAAGGACCCACGCCTGTCGGAACGTAGAGTTTCGTGATCTCGGTGATGAGTTCTTCCATAATTTTCTTCCAATCATCTCCGACCACCATGGGTTGCAATCCACCGGTTCCGACCTCGACGATTTGAGCTACGACCTGAATCTTCTTGGCATCCTGATCCATGTCGATAGAGGTCGGGCCGTTGTCTACTCGGATCTTCTTTTTGACTCGGTCGACAAACACCGTCTGCTTTTGATTGGTTTTGACGGTGATTGAGCCCTGTTTGTCGATCTGGATTTCAGTCGGGCCATTTTGATTGACCAAGGTTCCATCGTCCTTACGGGGTCCGTTGAACGTGATCCTGAGTCCCCCATCATTATCGACGGTAAAGTTTAGACCCTGGATCTCACCTTCAAGATAAGTCCCTTTTCCTTTCTTAGGACGCCGACCCACGGCCACCCGATTCGAGTGGGGCATTGCCCCTAGGATGACGGCGGCATCCTTCTTCCCCGAGATGAAACCAACTAAAACAAAGTGGCCCCGCTTGAGCGAGCGCTCTACCTTCGGATCTTTCGCTTGAGTCCCTGGATCTGTAGGAAGGATTTCCAGAAAGTTGCAGACTCCACCCCCAAAACCCGGTTGAAGCATACGGCATCGGGGAATCAGCTCAGTCGCACCGTTCGGACGTACAACGAGCACGTCGTAGACGGTATGAACCGCTGCAATCCCGTTAACCGTGTTTTCCTTGTCATCCACCGTATAAATGCGATCAATCTGTCCCATTTCCAAACGAAAATTCGCCGTGAGCTCGTCCGCCGCCTGAGGAACATCGGAAACAGACAGTGCGGAACTGATGACATCTCCGGATTCTGAAATGTACGGGCCGCTCATCTCTCGCCCCCTGTACTGTGGGTGACTCCCCGATCGAAGTCCCCACGGACTGAGCTTTTCTCCACAAGATCAATGGGTGATCCTTGAACGGTCTGTAACCTCACGAAGTTAATCGTCGTGCGGTAGGTCTTTTTCCCGTTTTGTCCCACCGAATAGGTGTGGGACACTCGTTCCACGTGGGCGATCCACTTCCGATCGTGAAAGGTAATGTTCGTACCGACCGGGATATGCTCCTTGGTTCCGATGATCGTGACCGTCCCGTTTTCGTAGAGATAGGCTTTCGACCACAGGTCGCGAACCGTCAGGTTAACCTTGGCGACATCATCGTCTGAGATCAAAACATAATCGGAATTGGCGATGTACGGACGTATCCCGTTTCTTGCGAGGGAATTTGCATCCCCCATCTGATTGATCCCACCTGTGCGCTCGATGAGCTTGTCGATATTTCGAACGGCTAATCCGTAGTCCTTGGCGACATTGGGCGAGATATAGAAGAAATTGAATCTCTCCCCATCTGATTTTCCGTAATTCATGGAGATGATTTCGTGATCGTAGATATCCCGCGATCGGTAGAATTGGTTTCCCTTACCTGGCGTGATGTCGCGAATGAGCCGATTTGAGCGAGCCTTTGTGATCTTCAGCGTTGGAACACCGGAAGGGGCGTCACCTCCACTGAATGGGATTGGACGAAGAACCACACCCGGACGGATGCGGACCTGTCCCGCTCCGGCTGTCGGAAAAAGATCCGTGTAACATTCATTCAGAATCCGGTGGCTATACTGCTGGATCATCGACCAAAGCGAAAACAGCGTTCCGAGTTGAGGTTGAGGTACGATCCGGCCTAAAAGACCTTTCTGCAAAAACATCCCGAGGATACTGACGAACTTGTTCCCCGGATTGCCTTTGCCCGTGAGAGCCCTGGCCACTTCGGGCGGAACTCCGTACACTCCACCGGCCAGAGCCCCTTTATCAACCAGAGCCTGATCTAACGTGGTGGTCGACCCAAGCACAGCCTTGATGAGTGCTGCCACCATACTTTCTGGAGGTTGCGGTTCGGAGAAATCACGCTTGAACAAAACGAGTGAATCAATGACGGGATTCGTCTTCTGATTTCCGGACGGACGCAGGATCTGATTGATATAAACCTGCGTATCCATGACAGCATGGAAGTCGTCGCCAGAAACCTCATACCGTACTGTTCGCGTTCCGCGCTCCTCGTCCAGACTCTCGATGGCTCGGACGGATCTCACAATCCCGAGCATCTTCAGTCCGCCGTCTTCGAGTGAGTTGGGTGCAAATGTCGTGAGGGGCTCGCTTGACATATGGATCATGCACCAACAACCGGGATGCAGAAACGATTTGTAATTTTGAGAACTCCCAAGAATCACTCGCCAGCTTCCTGCTCCTCCTTTTCCTTTGCTCGTGGAAATCGAAAGGATCTCCTTTTTTACGGGAATCTGCTTCGTGGCTAGAAAACTCTGGTCAAATCCCGTTCCAAGCCGGGTCTCCTCAGTCCGATATGGGAAGAAAACGATATAGGCATCGGAAGAAACGCTATGAATGTTCGTACTTGTAAAAGCGCTCATGAGAACTACCTGGAAGCGGGGCGAGCCATAGCGGGCTTAGGAGGAGGCGAAGGAATCTGCGGACCGCCTTCCGGATTCATCCCATCGCTGGAGACCTTCTGCAGGCGCTTCACCATTTCATCCAAACCTGCATTGACGAGAGGAAGAACATCCCCCATCGTCTGAAGCCCTATCACTGTCTGACTCGCGTCGATTTTGGCAGCCTGAACTTTCTCCGCGCGCCCCAGGTCACTGGGAGGCGCCTCAGGGCCCATGACCTCTTTAGGCATCACGTCGCCGCCAAAAATCGCTTTTCCAGCCATATCCAGTTCAGTCGTGGTTCTTGCGCCAGCCTCAAGGCCTGCAACCACTTTGGCGCGGTCCTCTCCGCCCAGAGCATTGGACAAGAGCGCTAATCGGTTTTCCTTAAAACCTGCTTGAAGCTCTGAAACGGCAGCCTTACCGCCTCCTTCTTCCTGAAAGCGTTTTGACTTTCCGAACATCCGCTCAAGTGATTCGGGAGTCGCCGTGGTGAGTTGCAAAGACATCCGATCGGCGACTGAAAGATTGACTCCGTAGCGTTTTTCCAGGTCGTCAATTGCGCGGACCTTGGAGAGCCCTTCGAGTCCTGCGCCGGTGTTCCCTTGGGACATGAAATTCTGCTGCGCCGATAACAGGAAACTCCGCTCGGGGCCGGTGTCGTATCCACTGGCTTGAGCACCTCCGGCGGCGACCCGAGCGTTGTAGGATGCTGCTTCCCGACCTCCGATGCCCGTAATGTCAGAAGCGGTCATTTCCATCAGGCGATTGACCTGGCTCTGATCCATCCCGGAGGATTTGAGCTCATTAAACAGCGCTCTGCTCTCATCGGCAGCTCCGGTCATGTCTTCCAGAAGGTTGCGGGTGAATTGACCGCCGCGATAAAAAGCACCCGTCACATTCTCGATAGATCCGAATCCCTGGGTTTTGAGAAGGTTTCCCTGGATAATTCGGCTTTTCATCGCATCGGTATCCAGGAGGTTGTGACCTTGATAGACACCCCCGATGTTCTGAGCATAGGAGGCCAAGCCTTGCCGGGTTTCACCTGCGGTCAGTCCGAAGCGAGACGACGAATCCACGACTCCGCCTACGCCTCCACCGTAAAGGAAGTTCGCGAATTGATCAGATCCAAGACCCCGGGCTGTGTCGAATGCGGAAATGGCCGTACCTCGTGAGGCCATTGCCATCGTCATGTACTCTTTGTCCTCAAGTTTCTTGAGGGCCTGCTGGGTCCGCATGTTTTGCTCTGTGCGGCTATCGGCCTTGAACACATCCTCGATGCCCGAATAGATCGTGCCCACTCCTTTTGAAACGGCAGCGGCCCCTCCTAAGGTGAGAGCGCCCCCTAGGAGGGCCGTCGGGACGCCTACCGGCGCACCAATTCCGGTCGCGGTCGCGGCTCCTCCTCCGGCCATCAGAGTGGTTCCCGCGACGGCTGAGAGGCCACCTAAAATCGTTTCTCCTAAACCCACTGCACCTTTGGTCAGAGCGCCCGTATAGACATCAAACCGGGCGCGGCGCCGGGCGGCAGTCTCACCGCCCAACTTTGCAGTCGCAATCAGGTTGTCGACGTTACCTTCAAACGTATCGCGCGATGTGAAATTTTCGAGCATGGCGCTGCCCGTCCGACCTTCACGGCTCATCATGTTGTAGCCCGAGATGAATTGACCCGTCTGACCCAGGATATTGAGCCCCATCTCGGCGCCCACGATTCCAGGGCCACTGACAAAACGCTGGAGCCGGGTTGGCTTTGAAAGAGCACCGGAAACAACACCCAGATTCTTCTCTGCCGCTTTGGAGGCCTCGTCAATCATCTCACTCTTCTGATTGACATAGTCGATTTGCTCTTCGACCCTGGCTTGCGTGCGCGTGGCTTCGCGCATTTCCGCCTTCTCGCCACGGGTCAGTCCCTCTCCTGAGGCAAGCTTTTCCTTCAGCTTCTCTAATTTTTCATTGTTCTCGAGAAGCGATGAGCGCAGCTTTTCCATGACATCGGCCAAGCGTTTGCTTTCGCTTGCTCCCAGAGCGATGTCACTTTTTAGCGTGGTCTGAGCCCGCTTGAGTTGATCGTCACCGACGAATTGATCCTGAGCAATCGGTATACCCGCTCGCTCCATCCTTCGGAATGCCTGTACCTTCCGGACAGTGGCGTCCGCACTGAAGGCGTCTTCGCTGGCCACCTGATCAAAGCCGGGCCCAAGCGCTTTGTCCGGGCTCAGTCCTCTTAAATACTGACTCAGGATCGTGGCGGGTCCCATCCCTTTACGGGGGAAACGCTCGCCTTGAATGGCTCGATCCACGACAGTCGGAGCCCGGACCTGGAGCTGGGGAGGACCATTGAGGTCCACGATCGCTCCACCTGAGGAGCGATCGGGCACGGGATTATCTGTTCCGGTACTTGAGGAGCTGGAGAGTTTCCCGGGTTTAAGCGACGTGACTTCCTGAAAATCACGTCCCGACGGATCAGTAAAAAGTCCGGCCTGGCCGTGCCTTTGAGAAGCGGTGTTGGTGTTATCGAGAAGATTGAAACTTGAGAATCCCTGTTTGAGTTCCCGGAAGATCTTTTCAGCGATCCTCTCGCCCAGACCGTCAAATGCCCTTTCCAGGCTTTGGGAAATAGCCTGACCCACGGTCGGCGCGTCATTGACAGCGTCTCGAGCGTCCAGTTTGGCAGCTAGGATCAGTTCAATTTCTTGGGTTTTATTAGGCATAGGGACTTGAGCCGGGAGCTACAAATCCGATTATCTCCCGGCTTGCGTAAACGCTCACGAATCGCCGGACTCGAACTGGGTGGAGATATCAGGAGCGCTCGAAACCGATTCTTTGCGCTCGTCTGATCTCTTCTGATTCCCCTCTTCTTCCTGAGCGCGGTGAACCTTCGCGAGCTGCTCCCGGATCCAGGTCTCTTCTTCTTCCTTCAGCGTCTTGGCTTCGAGTTCTTTCTTCGGATCGTTTTCTGGCTTTGCATAGTGATGTCTGAGGTATTCGTAGCAAAGCTCATCAAGGGAATAGGACTGAAGAAGTGCGTCTTTCAGAGGGCGGTTGTAGTGCTGACACCACCACATTTCCAGATAGCGACGAAAAGCGTCTAGACTGGCAGTCGGATCTTCCAAGTGGTGCGCTCGGGCGAGTTTTTCGATGGCTTGCCAGTGAAACTTCATTTCTCAGTCAGCTTAAATGTCGGTTACTTCGCGGTGGTGACGATATTGGTCTTGATTTGAAAGAACCGTTTTTTCGTCAAGGCGCGAATAGATTTCTGACACGATCCAGCCCTCGACCCAAACCCCGCTTGACTTGATCCCGAGCAGCTTGCCTACGACCGCGAATCGCTCCGGAATCCAGCACGTGGACTCCCAACAGTCCTTCTTCAGCTTAACCTGTCGATAGAACATCGCTCCAAATTCCGAGGGATGACTCTACCGTTACTTGGCCGCCTTCTTTTTCTGGCTTTCTTCTGCTGCCTTTTCTGCGACGTCGGCAGCCTCAGCGACCCTTTTATCGTAGACCGCCTCGGCTTCAATCGCGCGATCAAAGACCTCTAAGACGACGTTGGTATCAAAGAGATCACGCCCGTCTTGGGAGTCCTTCCACCAGGAGGGGGCTTTGATCATGCGGACATCGAGTTCCGCAAAGGCTCGGTTGAGCAGGTTCACCCCCGGAGCCAGTGTCTTTGATCCTCGGTTGTATTGATCGAGCCGCAGACCCACTTCGATGATTTCAGCCGAAGTCAGAAGGCATTTCACAGTGAATGAGCCCTCAAAGACTTTCTTTGTCTTGTCCCCTGTCGTTTTGAAGGAGAACGTATATTCATTGGACGGAAGATTCATGTCGGTTTCCTCGCATCTATGCTGTACCGGGTGACCAACCAGTAGACAGGGGCACCCTGGTGAAGCCAGAGTTTAATTGTTTTTCTGGAAACGGCGGAAACGGTCTTCCCGAGAACTCCGTTGACCACCGTGAATGTTTTTGTCCGTTTGTCCATTTCGGGAATGAAGCTGACATGTAGGCCCTGCTCGTTCAGGTGGATCAGGAGTGCTGAGCCACCTCGGATAAGATGGGTTTCAAGTTCTGAGAGCTTGGGTTTTTTCCGGTACCTAAAGTGAAATCGTCCTTTTCTAAGGCTGATCAGGGATCGATTGAGACTGAACTCGCTGGTGCCAAAATCATCGGTCATGCAAATTTGCGTGAGATAGCGGTGGTGTTTTCTCAGGGATGCCCTGAATCCCAACCATTTCATGAGGTTCAGTAGCGCTGTCGGGCCGCAGTCTGTCTGACGGATCTGAGCTGCGTATCGGATCTTCACCCCAGTGCTGTACTGGGGGACAGGTTCCAGCCTAATTCTGGGGACCGAAGTAGCCGATCCCGCTCACCGCCCATATCTCCGTCAGGAAATCCCCGGCGCTCATGGCACCGGACCTGCGGTTGACCCAGGCCTTCGGGACGTGAAGAATGGTTTGATCGTTATGATCCTTGATCTCAAGGTAAATGTAGGGAGCCTGGGTAAAGGCAGTCTGCTCGCTCTGTCCAAGACTACCCGAGCCAGCTACGATCTTATCCAGAACTGGGTCATTGTCAGGGTGTCGGTAGACCTTGAGCGACAGTTCCACCTGAATGCGCTCGGGCGCAAGTTCCGCGGGAAACACGTTATCGATTGTTTCAAGTTCAGAGGCTTTGGTTCGGATGGAATAATCAGCGACAAAGGCTGCTGCAACCAGCTTTCCACCGATGGAAATGCTGACCTTAGCCCCTGTGTATAACTGGGGCATCATCGAAGTATTTCCTTAAGCTACGGTTACTCGAGACCGTAGTTGATGTCTTCAGGGGCATTTGAAGTGGCGTTGTAACCGGCGTCGAAAATCCCGACGAAGTTGTACCGCTCGGAACCCACGTCACCAGCGTTGAGTGCCGTCGTTCTTCCCGAGAAACGCGCATACCGAACGACTCCAAGGATTTGAGGTTTCGATGGATCCGCAGGGTTTTTGTCCTCGACTGTGATCTCGACGTGGTCTTTGGCGAGGATCTGTCTAAAGATCTCTTCAAATCCGAGATCAATCGAAGTCGTGCGATCCAGAGCGCTCGAGTCGGCTTGCTTGTTCATGGGGATAATTCTTCCAATCGATGCTGTCACATCCATCGCCAGAGGTTCGATACTCACAGGTCCCTCCGCTCCCACGACAAATGTGGGCCGAAGACCAGCATTATCGGTGATCGTGAGATCCGTGACCAAAGCCAGGGTCTGGCTGTTTCCGCCAGAATCGCGGAAAGAGATCCGACCTCGGGCTCCTGAGAAAAGTTGTGGCTTCATCAGTTACTCCTTAGAACCCGATCTGGGTGACCGTGTTCTGGCCATTTTTTCCAGCGTCGTAGATGCCCATGAGCGAGATCCTTTCGTTGGCGAGCTGGGAAGCTGAAAGGTTCAAGCTCCTGCCAGCGAAACGACAGTTGCGCACGGACGCGTAAGTTTGGCCGGTGATCTTATCGATGAGATCGACGGTGATGTCGTCGGCAGTCAGCATCTGCAGAATCGACGGTTCAATGCCGGTGGCGATGGCGGAAGTATCGACAGGGGTTCCGTCTGATTTGTTAACGGGAATGACCCTCGAGAACGAAACCGTACAGGGTCCGGCTTGAAGTGGCTCGACTGAGCGCGCATTTGCGCTTCCGAAGGTATGGGTGGCTCTGACCGTCGAGGGAGCCTCGATGCTCAGATCAACGACATAGGCGAGAATCCTTCCGGCGACTCGGAGCTGCCCCCGGGCGCCTGATAGTAATTGGGGCTTCAAAGCGAATACTCCTAAAAGGGAAGCCCGTGAGCGACTGGGTTGGCTCACGAGGCGGTTATAGGAGTATTTTCAGGTCAATTGCGTAGACCCGATTTGGAATCGTTGCCGTTGGTGTGAAGAACCAGACACGGATCAGAACATCATTGGCAGGAAGCCAAGATTGTCTGGGCCTGATTGTAGAAAGTGGCAGCCTGGCCCTGCGCGAGGTTTCCCGGCGGATGATTGGAAAGCGCAGCCTGATTGGCCTGATCCATCAGTGTTTGAGCCTGAGCGCGACACAGGGATTTCCCCGCTTTTGCGTCGGTTGCAGGGATCTCCTGGATCATTTGAGAAACTCCTTGCGACGCTTTTAGGTGATACATCTCCTCGCGTACTGAATCGATTTTTTGATTCGTTTCATCCAGAGTGTCGTGGATCTGCGAGAATTCGCCTTCGAGATAGTCTTTGAGTTCCAGATCAGAGCCTCGGGTACCCAGTTCTTTTTCTACGAGCTTGAGATAGATTTCCTGCTCCCTAACAAGTCGTGGACTCGAGAGCCTGGCTCGCTCCTCTTTAGATCTCGCCTTTTTTCCTTCTTCGCAATCTTCGAAGGTAATCCCGGATTGAATCTGAGCCTGGTAGCCTTTCTCACTTGGCCATACCTTTTTATCGAAGACCTTGATTTCGCGATGAGGAATGGAACACTCTACAATCAGTGCCCTGACCGATTCCTGCTCCGCTCGAAATACGGCTTCAACCTCCTTGGGTGCCCGCGCCTCTGCGGTGTGAAGGATCGTCCCGTTGATCACCCGGCGCGACCCGGGCTCTTCCGCCCTCGCCAAGGATGCGATCAGGAAGAAGAGAAAAACCGTAAGGATCCGGATGATCTCTTTCCGGAGGAAGTCACGCATAAAACCAGCCTTTCCCGATCAATTATCTCATATTGCAGGAATTGATCAACCAGAATTAAGCATTTTTTGCTCAATAGTAAACAGCTGATTTCACTATAAAACGGCGGAGATGTCATGCGCGACACGAGCCAAAGATCACAAAAGAGGGGTAATCCGCGTGAATCACCCCTCGCATGACCCGGAAGAAAGCTCGGTGAATCGGAGCGTTATCGAATTTCTTCGGAGGGCTTGACTGTCTTAGCAAGCGTGGATCTGAAGTCTGTCTCAGCTATGTTCGCATTCGCATCGAGCTTAGCGAGAAGAGCATTGAACTTATTAATCAGATCCTCCAAGTGGGTGATCGCCGCGTCGACTGAGTCTTTTTTTGCGTGAGTTTTCGTGTATTTTTTCTTAGCCATTCATGACTCCTTACTGGGAACTTTCTTTATCCAGCTCGCTGGACTTTGATGCTCGAGAGGATGAATTCGAGACCTTCAACCAGCGCCAAGGTGACCGAGATCTCGACGATGGAACCGTTGATTTTCACGAGCAGGTCCTTGTAGCCGCGGCCTGCCGTATTATTATCGGAAACAATGATCCCGGCTGATCGCAACTGGTCCATCACGCCAACGAGAAGATTTTTAATTGTCTCTTCGCTGATGTCACTGTTTCTGAGGCCGACAAACTGCTCGGTATTGATTCGGATGGCATAGGCTGCGGTATCGGCAGCGTACAACACCGACGGGCGATTATAGACCCAAGCATTAAGATCCTGGCTGTAGGTGGAGTTATCGAGTTTGAATCGAAACGATCCGCTCGGAGCTCTCTCAATAAAGCAGAGATTGGCGCCGATTGCCTTTTCACTGTCGGTTTCAGGGTCAAAATCGGGATGACTGAATCCGGACACCTGAGGCTGTTTGAATGTATTGGGAAGCCCAACCGAGGCAGCGGCCTTCATCCCCGCGGAAAGAACCGCGAGCATATGCGGTTGCTTGACCTCGATATTCCCGCTCGAGGCGGAAAGCACGTCCACATCCTGAAACGTCATTTGGACACGGGCGGAACCAATAGCGGCTGCTTGTTCCGCCACGGCATCGAACGTCGCCCTTTTATACCCAACAAAACCCTGACGTTCTTTCCTTCCCTTGACGGTCGAGGCCTGCGCGCAGTGCGAGCTGACCGCGGCGTGAATCGCCTCGATCACATAAGTGGAACCGGACTCCGTGATCCCATCGACAATGTCGTCAGAAGCGGACCTCGAGAAGAGTGGCACGATAAAGTTCACCCGCCGTTTTAACAGGGCATCAATGCTGGCTTGCACATTGGCGGCCAGAGTCGGTCCGCGAGTTCCTCCCGTCAGAAATGATTTCGTCATCACGGCAGGAAGACCCGCAAACTTGACAGGAACAAATTGAGCGATCGACGATTGGGAAAAGAAATCGCGAACCTCAAATGCATCCTGATTGATCGCGTAAGCTGCGGTCTTGATATCCTGGGCTGCGACCTGATCCAAAACCGATACGGGTTTCGCACCCATCGCTGCCGACATGGCTGAGGCGCTGTATCCCGGGATCGAATTGACGTAATCGACGAGTTTCCTTACCGAGGAATATTGGGCAAGATTGATATTGAGCGCCGAGGTCGCCCCACCCGTAATTACGGTGGTAAACGCCTGCGCAGTGATCGTAAGCGACGCCGCAGTTGCGGCAGGGTCCGTACATTGGATCGTCATCACTGGATGAAGCCCGAGAGGCTTACTGATCTCGGTGACTCCCGTGTCAAGACGGGACAACGTGATGATGGCCTGGCCTGAGACAATGGAGCAGGAATAGGAAATATTATTTCCAGGCGCGCCAGCACGGAGTGCTTTGACGGCTCCATAGATTCCTGCTCCCGCGGGGATATTGAGCGATGCCTGAGTTGACGCGTTCGTCTTGATGAGGATCAGCTCCTGAGCACCCCCGCGAATCTGGGGATCATTCGACGGTGAGATGGCAAGCTTAGAAGCATCGACCAGTTCACCAGACCCAAACTTATCAACGATTGCAGCGAATTCGTCCGGTCCAAAAGTGACCGCGGACAATCCGGATTCCTGCGCGTAGGCAGGACCCTCGTCGGCTTCGCCAATCAGGGCAACAACCCCGAGCGCCGGGGAAGCCAAAGAACTCTGAGCGACCTGGACATCCGTGTAGGAGCCTGGATCAACGAGGCTTGCTCCTGCGAAATTTATCCGAATCATGAGTACGTCTCTCCTTTAGAAGCCGAAGACCTTGAGCGCGGCGTCGTAGCTGCTCGCGGGCTCCATCTCGGTGAGGTTTTGATGTTTGAAGAAGATGAGGATGGGTTCGAAATGATGCGCCTGAAGTTTGCGGTGCTCACCTAGGCGGATCGAAAACCAATCTTTGTAAGCGACAGCAGGCTCGGTAGGTTGTGCTGAGAAATCGGCAGCTTCTTCGGAATTCTTCTTTTTGAAATCCTTGCTCATGGGACAATTTTCGCCCCACTTGCGTAGACTGATTTTTGGGGGATTACTTTCCGGAACGTCCATCCTGGACCGAAAGGAGAAGACCTAAAACGTCCCTTTGGCGGGCCATTTCCCACGACCAGACCGTCTTGGCCGTGATCTGGATGTACCGACGCCAGACGTTCTCACCTAGAAAAGAGTCGTCCTTGGAGTAATCGCTCGCTTGAGGAAAGGAGAGATCAAGAGAGAAAATGCCGGTCAGAACAGGCCTGAACTTGAGCAACGTCCACATGACAATGTAATAGAGCCATAGGCCTTCGGGACGACTGGAGTTTCCGTGAATTACGATCGTTGCTCGCTCTTCGTAAAGCATATTTCCGCGACTAAACCGGGCTGTGATGACAGGACTGACGACCTCAAAGGCGGATGTGTCAATCTGAGCGAGCGGGGACGTATCCTTGTCCTGAATGATCCGGATCGCACCGTTATCATCCAAGGAGATCAGATACTCTCTCCCCTTGGCGTCGCGGATCTTCAGGCCGGGAAGAAATAGTTCACGCTGCTCAAGGGGCATCGAATCCGGGAGTGTCAGGATGTACGATGAGGGGTCAGAGGTATCGAGACCAGCGGGCTGAAATCTCTTCACCAACACTTCTATCTCCTGGGCCCGAAGGTCTTCTTCTTCCAGTAGACCTTCGTCTCCGATCACTGGGGAGGCTGGAACAGAACCTGCCAGGTGCACTGTTACAGCGGGCATTTGAGCGTCAACGAGGTCGAACCCCAGAATCACGGGAATCTGTGTCGTCTTGATCCATTGGGTGACCTGCTCGACGATACGAGGGCCATAGAGAGCGGCATGAGGCTGCAGCGTATTTTCGCCGAAAATGTCTTTGAGATGGTGCTCTGGATTCGAACGGATCGTTTTGAATCCAAGCTCGATAATGTTCTTTAGATGAATATCGGTCAGCGGTGCAGACATAATACCTACCTCAATGCTGTACCTGAGTGTCAGGGCTTGGGCTGGAGGAACTCTTCGACCATCTTCGCAAAGGCGGATTCTGCCCACCGCTGAAGATCTGGAAAGATTTTTGCTCCCTTAAAACCGGGATGAATCCACTTGTTCGCATATTTTGGATTCTCAGAAACCATCCGGAAGGTCATATAGGCGGTTTTGGTCGATGTTTTTCCGGTCTTTGGGTTCGTGATCTCTCGACGCATCTTGACCATTCCGACTAATCGGGAATCGATCGGCTTTCCGAGATCGAACGAAGCCTGTTGCCCACCCTGAAATCTCACGGCGACCCGATTCCTATTGAGTGGATCAGAAAGCGCCGTCCAGATTTTCCCTTGAGCATTCTTTGGCAGATATCCCTGGGCCATTCGGTCCGCAGTCGCCTTCAAGCGTTTTGCGTCCTTCATGAGATCCCCCAGGGTCGTCTGTTGGGGCTTACCGATCTGAACAGGTTGGTTGTGTAAGGGATGCGTCGGGTTGGCCGGGGCGTTGGAGTGCTCAAATGGGATCGCCCGGTAACGATATCCGGCTTTGGATACTTGGATTCCTTTTGTTCCACCCGTAGCCTTGGGGATAGACTTTCCCAGATGCAAAAGTCCGGGCTTCATGTCGAAAGTGTCGTAGCCCTCTTCCAAGTGCGAAGCCGAAGCATCAAGCGTGATCGCATAGATGTTTCTTCCGATCTTCTGGTAATCCAGAGCATTCTTATATTGCTGGCGGGTCGTATAGAGGCGAGAGTCGGCTAACTCTTTTGCCTTTTCAAAGGCCTGCTGAGCAACATCGCCCAAGGTGCGATCAACAGAGTTCTGGAGAGCTTCGTTCACATTGCGCAGGGATTCCGCGATCTGTTTTCCGAGGATGTCTTGAGCGGTGACTTTCACTCTCACGGCTCAATTCTCTCAGGGCTTGCGTAGGAATTTACTTCTCAGTCGTTGATTTGATGTTCGCCAAAGCTTCGCGCGCATGCCGGGCGAGTGATTTGACGAATTCAGGGGAACGGCGCCGATCTTGCTCGGCTTTGCGAAGGTCATTATAACTCATCCCAGCTTCAAGCTCCGCTTTCCGGATACCTGAGGCGCGGGACCCTTGAGCCTTGAGCTTTGCTGCGATCTTTTCGGCTGACCCTTTCTCAATGGTTCTTTCACTCTTCATTGTAGCCTCACGTGCTTTCATAGAGTTGTACGACTCACCTAATGTGGAATCTCTGGAGCCGTCGTGTTCCTTTCCGCAAGTTTTGCAGATCCCGCCATTTTTTGATTTCTCCAAGCACTGATTCATACGTCTTTCCTTACTTCTCCTGAGAGGAGACCTCGTCTACCTCCCGATTGGCACTTTCTTTCATTTTTGATCGCACCTCATGGAGGCGATCTTTAAAACTTGCGAGCTTCCGATGAGCTTCCTCGAGTCGTGGACCGAAACTGACTCGCTGATGGGGAACCTCAGGATTCGAAACCTGCCCAGCATCGCTGACATGCTCGAGCGGACTCATGCGATTTGGCTGCATCAGCTCTTTTGAGCCCTTCTGAGCCGAGCTGCCCGCAGCAACGGTAGCGGCCATTGCCACACCGGCTGCCGCATCTCTCAGAAGACCCTTATCGAGCTCCTCACTTTTCAGGTCCTTCCAGGACATCCCGGGCTTCAGATCCATAGAGTGATTTTAATCCCTTCTGCTTAGGCTGCCTTTCGGCGGGACATTCTAGGGGTCGAATGACGGGGCTTGCTCGAGCGCGGACGCAAAGAGGGTTTAGTCATATCGGGATGAACGGGGGTGTCTGCTAAAGGCTTTTGCACCTCAATATTTCTCGTGTGAACGGTCACGTGCCCTTTGGGGTGCCCGACAATAATCTCGCTTTCCCCGGGATGCTTGTGCTCCTGGCCTACGTGAACCTTGTGGAATCCCGAATGAAGGATCGACTCTACGGGGTGATAGGCGGAAATCACGACTCCCGCATCCTTCGCCTGATCCCCGATATCGCCGCGTCCGATCGCAAACCTGCGTGCCGTTTCAGGATCGGTCGTCCACGACGCCATTTCTGTGATGGGAATCCTTAGTCTTTTCTCGGTAACCGAGTAATCACGGGGATCAAATTTTGCCGCATCCAGGAGTCGTTTACCGTAGTCGCCCCCGACGCCACGAAAGAGCTGAATATGCGGCTTTCCGTTCATGTACCGAATATTTCTGCGGGTCCAGGGGTCTTTGAGAATGGCAGCCTGAACTCGTTTTGCATGGGCGGGAAGAAACCGCAGCGCTGACTGGATTGGGATGTCCCTCGATTCCCCCGTGCTTGCTCGTTTAAACCCCTCTGGGTCATCGAGAACCGCCCCCTTTTCATCAGTGATGTAGGACTGGTGACTGGATCCGACTCTGCCCCGGTGATCTTTGATGGTTTCCGGATTTCCGGAATAGAGGGATTTCACTGCCGCGAAGTGGTGCGGCATGACCTTCCTTTCATAGGAGTTCCAAAACTTGCCAGCGATATGGGCCCCGCTTTCTTCGCTCGAAGGAGACCAGTTTGGATGACTCAGAACGGCGTCCTGAACGGTGTGATCATCGAGCCCCATTTCACCTATTCTTCGAAGGTGTTCGTGCTTCAGATCCGGATGAAGCTTGTGCGCGAGCTCAAACAGGAAGTTTCCAGAGTCACTCTTTGGCACAGCATCTAACACCTGATTCATGGCTTCAGGTGGAATCTGATGCTCCGGAAACCGATCGAAAGGGGACCAGTTCTTCGGAATCACTCTCGCTCGCCGGATCGCCTCTTCCCAGTCTCCCGCGTCCAAGGCGATATGCATCGCCCTGTCGTGGGCTTGCGCCTCCTCATGCCAGCCCATCTTTCTGGCCCCGAAATTTCGTCAGAACCGACGCCGCCTTTTGACGAAGATCTCGATGTCGATACGAAAGCACTTCTTCAAAGACCGCCTCGGCCTTCTTCATAGCCGCTGGAACCAGCCTCAGCGTATGGCCCTTCAGGGCACCTAAGATCTCTCCTGTTTTCAAAAAGGCATCTGCTATCGGTGCGTAAAGATCCCGCTTTGCCCGGACTGACTCGATTGCCTTCGGGGTATGAACTTCGGGGCTGAAATCGGAACCCGGAACATTTTCCGGAGTGGCTCGCTTGATCGATGCGTCGCTCGGATCGAGCTGCTTGACCTTCTCCTTATGTTCTTCAAATTTCTGACGATGGTAGCCTAACATTTGGGCATGTTCATCGGGAGGGCCGGGCAGGAACTCTCCAGCATCTTCAGAGAATAGATTGTGATTCTTGAGCCGGCTATGCGCTCGATACATCACAGAGTGATGCCCCATCGCCTCTTTGTGCTTCTCAAGGAGGTACTCGTCAGGAGACTTGCCCTGCAACTCTGCTTCCGTAAAGCGCGGACGCTCCTGTTTCTGCTGAAATACCTCTTTTCCCGCATCACTCAACGGAAGTGAATCCACCTCGGCGGGCTGAAAACCCATTGAACGGGGGATCTTTTGGTAAGAATCCTTGTAGACCGAGTGAATATTCTCCGCACCCGTGTGACTGGCTTTGGATTCCGGCGAGTGAGTGGAGATGGCCTCAGCGCCATGCCTTTTTGCCATCTTGATCACATGATTCAGAAGGGTTTCCCTCCAATCCTTGTGGGCTGACTCGATCTTCTTGAGCTTCGCGAGAACGTCGGCCTTTCTTTCCGAGTCTCCGACCTCGGCATTTTCGATCTGGCTTCGCAGTGCCGAACTGAAGTCGCTCTGGAGCTCGTCCACCATCCAATGTTTCGGGTCAGAGGTGTCGATCCGCGCCCATGCGATCGTGTCATCATTGGTCGGATGGCCTGATCTTTGAGACGCGTTCTGTACTTTTGAAAAGGTCGATGCCAGCTCTGGATCATCGAGAAACGGTTTGTAAGACTCCTCAGAGTGATCGAGCCTCGCAACAAGTTCATCCCTTCTGTTCAGATTCTGCATCTTATGGCCGTTCCACATCCCGTAGCTCACGTTGTATTTGGTCTTCGGCAAATCGTTGATTTTTGTCCGGATTTCCTCTGAACTTAACTTTCCCTTGCCACCGAAGAGGCTCTTCCAGTGATCTTTCTGATTAGGATGCAGTTTGTTCAGTGTCCCGATGTCAATTGATCCGCCACTGGATTTTGCGTAGTCCTCGGCCATTTCCATGTGATGCTGGCCTGGGGCGTATTCGTGGGTGCCAGGAAGTTGAATGGCAGATCCAAAATTACTCTCGTCATCGTCTTTTCTATAGGGTTGATCTAAGCCCAATTGCGTCAGTGCGTCACGGCTCTCCGAATTTATCTTGCGACGACGGCCCTCCTTGATTTCCGGAATCTTTCCTCGCAAGTGCTTCGGAAGATTCTTTTCTTCGAGGTGGTGATTTTCAACATCCTCGTCAAAGAGCTCTTGGGCTTTTCGGTAAACATCATCGCGAATCGATTCGTCGTACCCCTCATAGATTCTGTCCGGAGTTCCGTTCTTCTCCTGCAGAGCCTGATCTGCCTTTGTCTTGAGTTCGTCGTAATCGGGGTGATCTTTTAGCTCATAGGAATGTCCACCGCCTGAGGATCGGTCCGCGAAGTCGATATGTTTTGGATTATTCTCAGGATGCTCGGGTTCGCTGGAATCAAAATCCGGGTTGGGTGCCGTAGTTTCGTAATTTCCAGACTCGAGTTCCTTGTGAATGTCGTCATCGTCATACATATGATCGAATCCGGCATCCCGCATGTAGTCTTCCAATGAGTATTGGTTCTGAACGGCGTCGGTGGCTTCGTCGTTGAAATCCTCGTAAAAGTTATCCTCGTTTTCCTTCCTGTAATGATCCCTGAGGTTGTCGATGTCATAGCCTTTGTCGTGATCATCGCTGTCCCAGTTTCGCCACATCTCAGCCCCATGTTTGGGATCAATATGCTCATTTTGGTAGAGGGCGATCTTTTCTTCAGGCGTTCCATGACGCTTGATATGCTCGGCATGTTCGTCATCGAGATGGCGGCTGCTCGCAAGCACTGCGGCACGCTTTCTGTCGTATGCGTCCGGGCCAGAGTCCCAGTTTTCCCAGTTACGCTCCGAGAAATCCCCCTCGGACTCATCCTCCTCTTTGGGACTTTGATGGGATCCCCCTGTAATTCCAACTTTCCTATTTAAGAATTCCTTTCGATCCTCTGGAGAAAGGTGATCCAAAAGGTTGTCCATGTAGTGAGACGACTCACCCAGGTCGTGTTGATCGAGGAATTTCTTTGCATGATGCGGTTCGAGAAGGCGCTTCTCAGCGAGAATCCTGCCTCGGTCATTATCCACATCGAGTCTTGATCGAAGGATCTTGCGCGCATGCGTCTTGTCGAACTCGGGATGGCGCATGATCGCAGTGGGGATCTCAGACGGTCTATATCGGTTGACGATTTTGCTTACCGTCTCCTTGTCCATGTTGGGATTTTCGGCGATGGAGGTCCCGAGTTCGTGAACCCCGGCTAAGTCCACAAGATCTCCGGATTCAAGAGGAAGGCGGGCTGCGTCTCTGAGGCGCTCGCCTGTTTCATGGTGCTTAAAGCGCCGATCAAAGTCCTGATGCTTTTCGTCCTTCAGCGCCTTTTCATGCTGCTTGAGAAGTTCTAGGACCGCTTTTCGATTATTCTCCGGCTTGTTGTGGGGATGATCAATTAACAGTCCCTTGTCGGTCTCCACCGGAACGTGATCGTTCTTCTCATTACTCCATTCGCGTGTGTCGTCCTCTCCAGGCTTTTCGAAAAGCCTCCCGAGATCATGAGCGCTGTGGTTTTCATACCTTCCGGAAAGGAGGTTCACGTATTCTTCTGGAGTGAAATCCTCACTCTTTAGGTGCCGCTGAAGCAGCTTGATGTCTTCCTGCTTATCCTTGTCGAACGAGCTAAAAAGATGGTGGAGAACCGGTATCTTCTTAGCCATGGCCATCTCCCTTCATTAAAGCGACGCTGGCTGAGCGGAGGAAATTCGGGTCTGCGCCTTCCTGACTTGCAGTCTTCAGCGCTGCCTCGTGATGGCGTCTTCGAAGGGCACGATGAGCTGGGTCGCCCTGTCGGCCCGAATTCTCCTCTTCACCCCTGTCCCAATTGGGTGAGCCAGCCTCCATGACCGTCTCGACGGGGATATCCACGGCTTCTGAACCGTCTTCGGGCGACTGAGGCTCGTCTGCGACTGATGTCACTTCATCCGCATCTTGGTTCTCCGGCATGCTGGCAGTTCCACGATTCTGGGATTCTTCTTCCCCTGCAGGGCTCTGAGGAGTCGAAATAGAACTCTGCCCATCTGGGTCGAGATCAGTCTTCGGAACATCTTTGCCTTCGCCTCTCTCTGGATTAGGCCTTTGCTCCGGAATGGCTCCCGGATTCATGGCCGATTGAATTTTAGTTGACTCAGAGGTGTCGGCGTCTCGAAGTAGAAGACTCAGTTCGCGATCCGTTGATTCATCGAACATTACCGTTTGGTTTTTCCCGCGGAGCTTGGCCAGCATCCGGGCCTTGGTGGATTCACTGATCTTACGTCCGACACCCACCGAAGCAGTCGCTCCGACGGTCGCGGCATATTGCCTTCGGAGTTCCTCGATGTCTGGGGTGGATATTGATGGCACCCGGACGAGCCCTTCATCACCGCCCTGCTCAATGACGGTTCCACCGTGAGCTTCCGCCCACTGCTTCAGCACGCTCTGACCGGCATTGATTCTTCCGGAAATCTCAGCGAGCTCCTTCTCGTCATCCGCTGATTCCGCTCGAGCAACGGCATTTCCAATGTTGTCCCCGTCGAGAGACACATAGAGGGGTTCGTTCATCGGAAGCACTACTTCAGCGCCGGTCGTGGTTGCGGCCCGCCCTTCAGCAGTGTTCGATTGATCTTGATCGTTTTCGCGATCTCTGCGTTCTTCCACCCGAGCCAAAAGCTGTTTGATGATCTCAAGAGCGGGCGCGAGTCGCTCCATGTCGATGAGATTCGTTTGTGTTTCCGAAGTAGGTTCTTGCTGCGGATCCGAGCCGGGCTCGGTTTCGCCAGATAGGATCGCCTGAAATCCGGATTCCGGCTCATTGATGTAACCGGCGATTTCCTGCAAAGAATTGAACTGATCGAGCCTAAGCGTCTGCACCCACTTAGGGTCACCGTCGACGACCGCCAAGCCTCGCTCATCCTCGTTCAAGACCAGGACGGGTTCATGGGTTGCAGTGCTGAGAATTGTTAAGTTCATGGAATACTCGATCCAGCCCGGATGGGACTTGGGCGCAGAACGAGCGCGGGATACCTCCTACCGTCCTGCTATGCTGTACCGCCAAGCGCTCGGCGCTTAAGAATCCTGCCCGCGCGCCTCTTCAGATCCTCTACGAAGCTTTCGCGGGCATCCTGATCCCATTCGGATTTGAAGAAGATGGTGACTTTCTTCCCATCGAACTCGAGCCTGGGTCTGGGTAGACCCATGTAACAGAGGCATTGATCGACAGGTCTCTCACAGGCCGCGCACTCCGACTCAGGCTCGGCCATTCCATCAGCGAGCTCCTTACCCGGCACAACGACCGAATCTCCCGGACCGCCTTGGATTTGAGTTGTATTGGAAACTTTGGGGTCGGTTGGCGGGGTATCTGAAAACTCTTTTTCATCGAGTTCCATTCCGCTTTCTGACAGATGAGACCTGATCCGGTCGCGAAGTTCCTGAATTTGCACTCTCACGTCGGCAGAAGAACCCTCAGGTTGTCCTACTGCGTCCTTTTCCCGTCCGTAGAGTTCAAGTTTACTTTGAAGTTGGGTCAAAAGTTCAGGGAGAGTGATGCGCTCGAAATTATGAAGTTTGTTTCCAGCGCTTTCAATCCAGCCCGAGTAAAGATCTGAATCGTATTTCCGGACCTTGATCGTTTTTCCGTCGAGATCCACACTTTCAATAGCGTCCTTGGGTAGCTTTGAAAGTTTATCAATTCCCCATTTCATCAGGTCTTTTGGAACAACCGCCAAAGAGGCCGTGTGATCCTTGATGGATGACATCGTCTGTTGATCGGGCTGGAGAAAGGTCTTCTCCAAAACAGATCGGACAGGCGTCCTTGTCTTTGCTGGCAGCGGATTATGGCTCCGCGTGGTGTTCTTCGGGTCTTTCTTTTCCATAGAGTCGGGCAGGAAAATTATCTCTCTGGATGCTTAGACTCCTGCACCTCGGGGCAGAAATAGGATCTATGTCCCCAAAGATCTTGGACTTCGATGCGACAAGGCGTCGTGTATACGGTCACCGTCGCGCAGGAACAAAGAGAAGCCAGAGCGAGGAGAAGTAGGAAGCCTCGTTTCATGATCTTAGACCTGTCCGTCACGGGGCTCAGGGGCATCAGGCTTTCCGGTCTTGTCGCCCTGCTGATACGGAATGAAGTCCTTGCGTACGATCGCTACCTGCGGGAATCTCTCCTGAACGGCATGGCCGTTCTTCACGGTCTGGGTCATACGGAGTTGATGAGGGAGTCCGATCACTGTGAACGATGGACGGCAGTAGTAGTTGACGGAATAGACCCCACCCTGATCGATCGTCAGATCGTAACCGGGGCGTTTTCCAATCCATTTGAGATAGCCTTGCTCATTGACGATCACATCCTTTCCAGGAACGTATTCCTTCCCGTCTGCGCCTAGGATCTTGTCAATTGAGATGGCTGGGAAATGTAAGCGGTCAACTCCCACCTGAGAGTGCTGAACGCGCTGGTAATATCGAACCGTGAAATCCGGGATCAGAATGTGGTCAAATATTTGTACGTCAAGTTCGGAGCCATCGTCATACTTTGCAGGTAACACCAGGGTCGCCTGATCGATGTCCCATGTACCGTTCATCATGAAGTTTCGGTTGAGCGTATTGCCGATGAATGCTCCCAGAAACTCCTTCTGGTTGTAGTACACGTAACCGTTGACACAGATGGGGCACGTCGGAGGGTGATCAGATGCGTAGATATCCCGCTGGTTCGGACAGGGAATAGGACGGGCATGAATCATCCGAACACCGTGACTTTTGATCAGACGGTCAAAGGCGGTCGCATTGAGCCCGACTTGATTAAACTCATCCGGAAAGGTTTGGGTGAGGCTTGATCCGGTAGGCTTCTTAGGGATGTGAGGCTGACTCACGGGGCACCACTTGGCTATAGAAAGCCTTGAACTTCCTCACGTACTCATCACGATCGAGCTCGGCCTCCGGGCCGCATTCGTCTGACCAGGGTCCGCGGTACCAAGAACAGGCGGCGCGCTCCGGAGATCGGTCCTCCCGAAGTTTCTTCCAGAAGTAGAGAGCGATGTCCCGGTCCATCCTCCGGTTCTGCGTCAATTCTTCCGAGAGTTCGTTGTTTGGGCGATCCAGCCAGTCACCGTATTTCGCGCGAAGACGCCGTGAGCTGCGAATGAGGTCTTTTGCTGTGAGCGGCATCATTCCGAACCAGCCTCCGGCACGGGTCCCCTGGTGCATGCCCGATTCAAGAGTCTGGTGATTCGTGTATTTTCCGCCGTATGATTCGACCATCGAGATGGCCTTGATCTCGTATTTTAGAGAATCATCCGCAAGTGCCTGACCACCCAAAGCCAATGCGATAAGAGAAAAAAGAGGTATTCTCACGCGCTACCTCTCTTTCCATTTCTGATCCGAGCGATAGCTTCTCTAGCTTTTTTCAGGATGATGATATTTCCAGGGAACGCGGTCTCCGGAGCGAGATCACTTTCTGATTTTGTCACCGGAGAGCCGGGGCGGGAGAGTCTGACCTCATGAGGCTCGACAAACACTGTTTCGAATCTCTCTTTTCCACGAATCTGGATCGGGACTTTCCCAGGCATATTCGGATTGGGTCTTTGGACGATTCCCAATCGCTCGTGATTCTGAGTTCCGGGAGAGTGAATGCGGACTCCCGAGCCCGGCATCTGTTCCGGGGGAACAACTCCTGAAGCAGAGGAAGTGGAAACAGGAGGGAAATGTTCGGTCGCTTTGGGAGCGGATTGCAGGGAGCCCGCTTGCGGGGATGGAATGTTCATCGCCGGGCCCTGGTTATTGGCTTTAGGAGCGGTCCCTGGCTGCTTCCATCTCGTTCCGTGAACGAATTCCCCGGAATTCTTGTCCGTCGGATAGAAGTGGGACTCCATGTCCTTCCCACCGAACGCGTGGGTTGCTCTTTCCTGATCTTTTCTACTCAGCTCGTGAAAGGCCTTGTAGCCGTAACGTGGATCTTGACCAGGATTTCGATTCACCTTCATCGGAGAAAGTGAGCCCGTTGCGTTGAATTCTTTTCGTGCAGCGCTTGCGGACGACATCGGAACGCCAGCACCGAACGATTTTTTGATTGAGCTTTTACTCTTGATGATTGAGTCGAGCTTTTCAAAGTAGGGCGTGACGCGCTTACTGAACGCTGCTGCTTCGTCGTGACGATCATTCATCGTCAGATCTTTTAGGTGTAGACCCGCCGACGCATGCGCGGCCTCGAGGTGCGTTTGAGCGTCGGACAGGTTTCCGACACTCAAATGCCTCGCCGAGCGGGCGATATGCCGCAGGGTCTGATAGAACTTGCTGGTTTGATAATCCTTTGCCATTTCGTACATCCACCAATGCTGTACCCAGGACTTTTGGCACGCCGTTTGCCCCGGTATTTCATTGGATTTTCAATAAGTTACTGATCTTGATGATCGATCATTTTGATGGCCTGGTTGACGAAGGCGATCTTCGTAGAGGTTCCTTCGCTCAACGTGATCCGCAGGGAATTAGAGACCATCTGAGCTGTGTCCAGATCGATCAGTGAGATCATCCAAATGGAGCGGTCTTCAGAAAATGGGTTCCCTGCTGCTCGATTGACCGTGGGATCGACAACCTGCCTCGTATTGTTGGTCGTGATCGCAATCACTTCAGGAGAACGCGGAATCTGGACCTGTACCGCCGCTCCGGGAGCGGGAATATAGCGAAGGCCACCCTGATCGAGATCGACCAGTTGAAAGAATAGATCGACCGTCTCGCCTTGGGAGATCCGGATCTGATCCACGCTGCGGAACTGATTGAGTGTCGCGGAAGTATTGAGGAGCTTGATTCCCAGTCTCATGATTAAAAGACCGTAAGTTGGATATCGGTCCCGTAGTGGGACTTCAGATTTGCAATCAGGCGATCACGCTCTTGCGCGAGTTCCTGGATCCTCCCGGCTAACCACTGAGGGCCCGCGTTTCCAGTCCCCTGGGACAATCCATCCACTCCGATTGTGTAGGAATTTAACGGAAAGATGGCAGGCCCCATCTGTGAGAGAAACTTGATGGCAGCCAGAGTTCCGATCAGGTCATTGACGGCGTCGGGAATCCGGTCAAACTCGAACCCTGCTACGTAGGTTACGCGCCAGAGATTCGGCCAGTGCTTGATATTGCCGATCGTGATGCCTTGATAACCTACCGCGCGTATAAAGTTGATGTCCGCCTGAACATCAGATCCTGACCTGGGGATGATCCGGATCAAACCGGTATCTCCGTCGGGTTCCACCCAGTTCGTAGGATAATTCGCTTCCTGTCCGTCCACCCGCCCCGGCCAAAGAGCCATCAACGCTTCAACCTTCAACAAGGGCCAGCGTTTCAACTGACGCGTTCCGAACTGAACGTCATCCGCGCGCTCATAGTTGAATCGTTCCGTGATTCGAACAGGATTCACCGGAATTCGGACAGCGATCTCGAACTCAGATATCCCCTTTCTGATAAATTGCTTAAGGGTTTCGTTGGTGATTTCCTCGCCCGTCAAAGCTGCTTTGAGAGGAATTCCAAAAAGGTATTCCTGTTTAAGCCGATCTGGATCAAGAAGAGGTCCGACGCGAGTGAACCCGGGTTCGCCCTCGCCCTCGTTTAAACTGCTGGAATCGGTGATAATCGGCGCATCTTTAGGATCAGCCATCCTAGGACTATTTTAAGTCCCGTTGCCTAGACCCATTTCCGCCTGAACAGCGTCAAGCGCGCGTTTTGCGTTGATCCTTCCTCCAGATTTGATCTTATCGGCAAGATTTGGCAGAGGATCGACTGTCCTCATGATGATGGCTTTGATCTGAGTGGGTGAGAGCTTGGGATTCTTCGAAAGCATCAGCGCCGCAAGTCCGCTGACAAATGCGGTAGCCTGCGAGGTACCGGACATGTACCCGTACCGACCTCCTGGGAGAGTACTGTAAATATTTTCTCCGGGAGCTGCGACATCAACAGTGTTTTTCCCCCAATTTGATGAAGGCAAGAGGTGGTTATGGATATCGGTCGCAGCAACCGTAATGATGTTCGGCAAACAGTATCCGGCAGGGTAATATCGATTCTGCGATAGATCCGAATTCTTATGCTCATTTCCAGCCGCAGCAACAAAAAGGACGCCTGAGGCCTCGGCTTGCTTGATGACCAGGTATTCATCCTCCGAAAACTCAGGACCTCCGCCACTGTAATTGATGATCCGCGCTCCGTGATTTACGGCGTATCGGATACCTCGGACGGTATTCCCCAGATTGACCGCTCCCGGGTTTGAATCCGAGTAATAGCGGACCGCCATCAGGGACACCCGATGGGCCACCCCGCTCACCCCTGATTTCGGATCGGACCTGGCTCCAATGATTCCCGCGACATGAGTTCCATGCCCGCTTGAATCCAGCGGATTCGGGCGATTGTGAACGAAGTCCCATCCGAATACGGGAGGATCCGCTTGATCTGATTCAAACCAGATATTTCCCGAGAGGTCAGGGTGATTCGGGTCGATGCCAGTATCGATGACAGCAACCACCACCTCTGGGCTTCCCTCCTCGATCTTCCAGGCTTCCGGAGCGTTGATATGAGAGGGGGTCTGGGAATTGATCAGTCCCCAGTTTTTGTAGAGATTCCGTGGAGCGGAACGTGAAGAGGACTCGCCAATTCCTGATTGGGAATTGGTCCAGAGAAATGCGAGGCAAAGAGCTACACTTACGGCGGAAAGATATTTCACGCCGATGCTGTACCCGGCTTTTTTTCAGAGAAAGGAAACCCCCTGGCCGGGGGTTAGAGGGGGAGGCCAGGGGGTCTGAGAGGGGACGACTCTGCTGTACCGACTGGCTGTTTAGGTATTGTCCCCCAGATAGCCGTAGACGGAATTCGAAGACGCAATAATCCATTCCAGAAGGCCTGAATTGACCACAAATTTTTCATTCGGAAGAATGGGGATGCCATCAGCCGGTCCAGCGGGAGCGGCCATGCTCTGGTTTCCAAATTTGACATAGGCGACGGCTGCACCGCTGTTGAAAACCAAAATGGGTACTCCCGGACCCACCCTCTGAGCGGTATTGATCGGTCCCATGGGCGTCAGCTCCAGTCCCGCGTGAGCCGTTCGTCGCACTTGAGCGTTCTCATCGAAAGTGAGTTGCGAGATTTTAGCTGGATCCGTAATTTTGGTTAGTTTCATTTTTGATCTCCGTTGTCGACAGGACCCGCAATCTGCCCCTTTCCAAAGGTCATGCGACGACCGAAATACAGGCCGATCGAACCATAGAAGAACTCGGTCACGATTCCTGTTCCCTTGGCCTTGCCGAGGAGATCAAGAACAATGGCAGCTACCAGACAAACGGTTGAAAGAACCACAAGTCCCAAAGATACCGAGGGCTGTCCATTTTTTGGGTCATTCGGCCAGATTCTCATAGATAGTCCTAGCCTCTGATGAAGCGGATGATCTGAAAGATGTAGTAGACACAAGCTGGCAGTCCGATCAAAAAGAGCCCGATTTTTGCCCCGAAGTTTACTCTCGTAACGTGACCTTCAAGCGGCGCGATCTTCGCATCGAACTCCCTTCTCATGAGCTCGTTCTGTTCCCGGATCAGCCTGACACCTTCGATATGAATCTTGAGCTGCTCAACGTTAGCCGCGAGAATTTCATTCATATTCTCCTGACGATTCCGAAGTTCCCTTTGGTCGTCCTGAATCACCTTCAGTGCCTTGCCGTGGATATCGAGAGTGGCTCGGATTGCCGCAATTTCTTCAGATTTTCTTACTGTCCTTGCCATGGGTTCCTGTGACACCGGAATTTCCGGGTTGTCCTCTTTGAATCATTATCTACCGGGTTGCTTAGACCTTGATCTGGTCTTCCTTAACCGCTTAACCGATCCTGATCAGGGTCAAGCTCCTGTTTCCAATCGTGGAAGAGGCCGTTACTCGACACCGGAGTTCCACGAGCTGTGAACCGTTGACTGTAATAATGGTCTGTCCGGATAAAATGAGTGGTATGCTCGACTCCTCTCCTGAACCACGTGCACGTTCAGAGTCCGAGACCTTTGCACCCCCGGAGTAGATGTTCCCGGTGGCAGTATCGTGGTTTGAGTTGACCGTGATATTGAAGTTGAACAACACCAAGTATGTTCCAACCGCCGGAGTCGTGGATAAGATCTGCGTGTCTGATGCATTGGTGAAATTGTTGATCGTTGTCTGGGACGTAACGTTCTGATTGGCAAGAACCGTATTGTGGACGTGATCTGAGCGAACGAAGGAGTTTACGGTACCTGGACTATTCGCAGTCCCAGTGGATACTGGAGTTCCGGCTAACAGGGCGTCGGCTCCGCCAGGCAGATGTCTCGATCCGTGGTTGGCTAGGCTGATTCCGTTCAGGTTCCCGGAATTGACAATATTGTGGCCCCCCAGATCCAGATCAGCAGCCATGGGTCTGGTTCCATCCGTCTTGACGTAGGTCAAGCCATCGGAAACCCGTGTGGCGGTTTCACTATTGATATTCGCCTGAAGGGTCGCATCAGCACCGGATCTGGCGGATGCTTCGCTATCCAGCTGGCCCTTATTTACGGCGTCGTTAGGAAGGGATCCGCTGGAGACGTTCTTGATTTTATGGGACGCAAGGTCTAAATCTCCGGTCAGCGAGCGCGAACCATCGCGCTTTAAGAAGCTCAGATCCTCCGCAGCCCGTGCGATGGCTTCAGTGTTGATGTTCGTCTGAAGCAGGCTATCGGCTGCAGATCTTGCGGATGATTCGCTGTCCAGTTGTCCCTTATTGACGGCATCGGTCGCACTGCTGCCAGAGGCAACTTCAATGAGTTTATTTCCGCCTGCGTCCAGATCACCGGACATAGGACGCGATCCATCCAGTTTTAGAAGGGTCAAATCCTCTGCTGCTCGAGCGCTTGCTTCAGAAGCAAGGCTATTCTGAAGGACGCTATCGGCCTGCTGTCTTGCTTGAGCTTCCGTATCGAGCTGTGACTTGGTGACTGCATCGGCTGGCTCCGAAGCGTCTACAAGATTCTTGATCGCGTGCGCACCCAAATCCAGATCGCCCTGCATGGGCCGCGAGCCATCGCGATGCAGATACTGCGGGTGGTCGTCAGAATCCATATGGGAAAGACTGCGATGATCAATTCCGATCAACTGGCCTGGATCTACCGTCAACGGAGCCCAAAGGGCAGCTCCGGATGTCGGATCGACACAGATGTAGGCTGCGCGCGTGCTCGCATTCACCCAAAGAGAACCTTCAGAATAGCCTTGAGACAAATCGTCGGAAATAGTTGGGTCGGTGGGAGCGTGAAGGTTCACCTTCACATTCTGGACATTTCCGAGGCCAACTTGAGCCTTGGTGACTTGATGAGGATTATCGATCCTGGGGATGTGGATTTCAGACGGGGTATTGGTCACTTCCCGCCAGATGGCTGCGTTCGCCGTCGCACTGACGCAAATGAAATAATTGTGACTGGTCAGATTCAACCAACGTGATCCGGGACTGTAACCTCGGTTCACGTCGTCCGCGGGCGTAGGGTCAATTGTCGCGTTGAAGTTCGCTCGTGCTCCCCAGTTGTCAATGTCGCGCCATTCAAGTTCACCATTCTTATTTTTGCTGGGAGCGGAGTTCGGAAGAGCTTCGGAAAATCCCTTGGGAACATGGATTTCGTTCGAATCAGTGATTTCGGAATGTTTCGGTAAAGCCATATTACTCAGCCTTGATGAATCGACCGTCATTCATCGTGATAAAAAAACCTTCGTTTGTGGCAAGATAGATATTCGTGGGGAGCCCTAGAACTTGGATGCTGAGAAGTTGAGCGATGACGGCAAGGGCGGCGCTATCGACAATGAACGGGTTAGTGAATTCCCCAGAAATGTTTCCGTATCGATCGACAACCACGACGCGTTTAGCGACGGTAGGCTCTTCTTCGTAGACGGCGCGCTCGATCTCCTGAAGAGGAATATTAGGCCGCACCTGTTCGGGGGCCTGAACAATGGAGGTGACACCGTAAGCACTGAGATCCTGCCTCGCGCTAATAGGCCCAGACGGTCCGAGTTCCATTTCCTCAGGACTGAGGATTCTCTTGACCTCAAGGATGAGAACCGGAAGCGACGGATCAGAGAGCGTGACCCGCATTTTGACCTTGAAATGATGGGTCGAGGTGACAGAGATTCGGCCCAGAGTCGTTCCCTGAGCAGTCAAACTTACGGGCGCTACTTTGCGCCAGGTTCTCTCAATCATTTCCGTTATCCCAGACCAATAACGATCTCAACACCGTTGCTGAAACCGGCACTTGTCGCGCACCTAAATTATCGGGGAGTTTGCGCAGACTCTCGGAAAAGCCTAATTAGGGCTTAAAAAAAACGCTTCCCACCCGGACGGAGCGCCCGGGTGTCGAGATGAATCCATGGAGCACCGGCGCCGTTGTCCTCCATTCTCATCCCCCATTCATCTAGTTTATTTCCATCCAGAATCATCTGTTTGGCCTGGTCGCAGTCAATCCCAACAACATGGAAATCGACGGCCATGCCGAAAAGATGCGCGCTACTCTTGGCGCCCTTGACTGTGGGTAGCGAATTGTAAGCTTGTGAGCGGAATGCGACGTGGACCAAGATCGGTCTGCCATTGAGGAAAGATCGAACCGTCTCCAGCTTCTGGAAGAGGACTGTCAGATTGTTGAGGATTTCATCTGTAAGGCCGTCACTTTCTACTGCGAGCCTGCGCCACTGGGGAAGCCAGAGAGCCTCATGCCAGGTAAAATGCTGGCATCCCGGGATCAGATCGTGTTCATTAATCGGTCGCATCTTGGCTCCTAATCACGGCTTTAATCGACCTTAGGGGTTTGGAGTCGCTCGGATCGTGGAGAAGGTACATAGGTTCTGGCCGTAAAGTCTCCGATCCGATACTCGAGAGGGTGAATCTTCAGATCGAGATCCTCTAGAGTCAGATGTCCCGCCTTCACCTCATCGTGGAGTTCTTTTGAAACCGTGATGTGGGGTAAAAACTCATGGTCATCCGGATGTCGCGAGTCCAGATCGTCTCTCGCCCGCCGCAAATTTTCGAAGTTGCCCTCAAGAATCAGAAGGTATGCGGGTCCGTGAGTCGTCTCGATATTCTTGGGTTGAAGACCTCCGACTAAAGGAGGATGGAGACGGTATCTGTCCACGATCCACTGAACCTCTTCCGGTCTTAGGCTGGGATGACTCCCCAGCCATTTGAGAGTCGTATGATACTGAGGAAGAGACGGGTCATTCGGATCGGTCGCTTGTCCGCGAATGGTCACTGGAAAAAGAAGAATATGTGAGGAAGATACATCCAGGCTCTTGGCCGTCTGTCTCATGTCATTGCTGTACCGGTCGTGCTTAAGGAGTCCGGCCTCTTTCATGCTCTGAACGAGCTTGTCCATGAGATCAGGACGGGTAGCCCCGATGAGAAGCGCTGCCTGCCGGAAGCGCTCCGCCTTATCCTGAAGTTGACCAAGCTGTTGAATCAGTTCTGGGGGAAGCTCAGGAGGTTTTGGATCAAGCGCCGATACGAGGTCACGCACGAGCCCGTAGATCTCTGGATCATCCAGATCATCCTCAGTCAGTACGGAAGCCAAGCGAACGAGCCCCGTGAAGAGATCTTCCCCGGAATTTCTGTTCGGATTCATAGGGATATTATCCGGCTGATTGCGTAGAGAGCCCTACTTGCAGGACCAGCCCGCGCAGACACCCAGAAGCGTTTGTAGCTGCAAATAGGCGAGTGTCATCAAGGGAAGCAGATAAAATACGATAAAAATCATCAAAGCGATCATCATCGCACTAAGCGATATTGTCTTCGTCAGCGCTTTCAGAAGTTCCATCCACCAGTGCTGTACCCGATCCCTCTAAACGACTTGCCCCGTCCCGATAAACAACTCGAAGCACGCTGTTCACCGCGGCCTGCATCTCTGTCGTATGATCGATGATCAGTACCGCTTTGGTTCTGGCCACTTCCTCAAGGAGTCTCAATGCCTCTGACTTTCCTTGGGCATCCAAGCCGTCGAGAGCTTCATCCAAGAAGAGTGTCGAGCTTTCCCCGACTGCCTCTGAAACAGCTACATCATAGGCAAGCATCGCCATTCGGCGAGCTCCTCCGGACAAGTCATCAGAAGGGACCTCGACACCTCCCTTACTGATGATCGGTCTTAAGATCAGCCTTTCTTCTCCCCGGGAGGTCTCGCCAATCTGATCAATCCGGGTCGAGTAAACACCGTCAGTCATCAGGCTTAACAACTGCGAAGCCCTCGTACCGATCCGGTCGATTAATCCTTCAAAACATACGGACCGGAATCCCTTCGGTCCGAAGAGATCCATGAGATCCAGGATCAGATCCCCCCGGCGGGCTCCGAGCGCGAGGCTCTCTCGAGCAGCAGTAACCTTCTGCTCAAGATCGCTGAACTGATCACTTAGTCTCGCAAGCTCCCTTTCGAGCGCCTTGAGCTCATCGGCCTTCTGGCTCACTCTTCTCTCTTCATCCCGAATCTCATGATCCATTTTGTGAACTTCGTCGGACAGATGACGTTCGATTTGACCGATCTGAACTTGAACCAGGTGCTCCTCCGACTGGGATTCAGATTTGATCCTCCGCGCTTTCTCATCATACGATCGGAGTTCAGTCCGAATCCGATTAGGCTCGGCATCCAATTCGGCCTGCCTTCTCACTACCTGATCCTGAATCTCTCGCTCGCGCTTGACGAGACTCTCACATTCAGAGGCGGGTCCCACTTCGTGCATTTCTTTTGCAAGTGCTTCCGCCCGTTCGAGATGCTCCTTTATTCGAAGTTCACGTTCCGACTCCGGAAGTAATTGCTTACATTGCGGACAAATGCCTTCGCGCATGGATTCTGCAAGGTTCAGCTCGGCCTGGATACGCTCTCGAAGCCTTTCATTCTCGAGAACCTGTGTATCTCGTACTGCCTCGATATTTCTTATCATCTCAAGATCTCTTCGAGTCTGCGACAGCTCTTCAATCAACTCTGCCTCGACTTTCGGCAAACCCTGGATTGTCTGTTGGAGGCGATGTCGTTCGGATAAGAGAGCAGCGTATTCCCGGTTAAGCTCCTGAAGACGATCCGCAAGATCCGACTTGAGACTTGCGATTTTCATGTCACTCTCTTGCCTCAGTTCAGTCCTTCTCCTGTTTATTTCCCCAGTCTTCCCCGATACCTGAGAAGAAAGGAGAGCAAGATCTCTCGTTTGGATAGAAATCCGCTCTTGAAGCTCGTTCTGCCGTGATGGGATCTCTGCGATCTGAACAGCTAGAACGTCCAAAGAGCCTTGAACCCGGTCCATTTCCGACTGAAGCAGGACCTTCATCTCCTTGGATCGTTCCAGCGCGCGATTGAAATTATCCAGCCCGGCAATGATTGAAAGGAGTTTCGCTCGCTCTGTATCTCCCATCGTGAAAAAGGAAGTCTGGCGATCCTGGGACACATAAACCGACAATAGAAACTGGGAAGAGGACATCCCGATGAGTTCTGGAATTCTCGAATCAAAGTCCGCTTTTTTGCCGTCTTGTTCCTTTCCGTTAATCCATATCCTCAGTCGCGCCGGGCGTTCTCGTCGAATCCTGACCTTGGAGCCGGCGCTCTCCAACTCAACCACGCAATGGCACCTGCCTTCTCCTCGTTTTACGACCGCGTCGGCTGATCCCCCTTTCGGTCCTCCCCATTTCGGCAGGTAGCCAAAGAGGGTCCAAAAAATTGCGTCAATGAGCGTGGTCTTTCCGGTCATATTGGAGCGACCGGTATCCAGATTCTCCCCGTGGATCATGAAGAGCCCCGTCTCCGGAAGCTTCCAGTCCAGGGCTGGATAGGATCTGAAGTTCCTGGCAGAGACGGATATGAGCTTCATGCAGCGCTGCTGTACCTATCCACACTCTTTGATGGCTTTCATAAGTTGGTCAATCGTGGACCGATAGCGGAGGAACTGCCAAAGAGCGCACTGAAGATCCCACCTCTTCTTCGAAAATATCCTCCCTAAAAGAATTTCTGTGGCAATGAGATCCAGGGGGAAACTGAGCGTCCGGATCATGCACAGGCGTCTGAAATACTGAGCACGCGCCTGCTTCTTTTCGATCTCCTGGTCGTCAAGATCGGTCGCCGAATCAAATTGACAGCCAATGTAGGCTTCCAGAGCTGGATCGGAAGACACGGTAAACGGGATCCAAAACCACCCCATCTTGCGGTCATAACTGGCACCGCTAGGGTAGTCCGGGCACCTTCTTGGCTTTTTCGAGCGCAGCTCGAGCCTCGTGAACGAAGTCCGGATAAAATCCCTGATCCGACTCACCGGCCTCTCGGAGGAGGGAAATCAATCGGGGTGTGGTCCACTCGCACGCCCTCGACGTGAACCCGGGCCGTCGGAAAATGGGCTTTGCCATACTCTCGAGCGGAGTCTCGATTTCCGAAGAGGAATCCCACGCGGTTGAACGACTTCTCCTTTTCCCGTCTGATGAAAAGCGCGAAGCCATGATGAATCATCTTCTTCTTTGACTTTCCGAACGCCATAGCTCACTCCTTCGCCACGAAGATCTGGTAGAGAGATCTCAGCTCCCGCTCCAGTGACATTACTGTACCCACGAGCTTTTCCAGGCGCTCGACGCGTTCAATGGTTCGGGCTTCCACCTCGACAAACACTCTTTTGTCCCCGCGGACGCGATAGAGCGAAATCGTCGTGTCCCTCTTATCGAGAAAAAAGACATGGTATTCCTTGTAGATGCTCCCCGTCGGAGGACCCATGAGATGCTCGAGAAGTTTCCGACACTGATCGGGATCGTCAACACGGACATCAATTTCCACCCGGTCCGTGTTTCCGTCTTTATCGGCTTGCTTGATGGTGAGCTGGCCGTCGCCCTCGGGCATGTACCGGAGGCGGATGAAATCGGCGTTAAGACCGCGGGGAGACCAATAGTAGTCCCGCGAGGCATCCGTAAGAATCGAATCCCACTCCGTGAGAGCCGACCTGATCTTGGCCATTCCTTCCTCAAGCGTCAGCCCGGGCGCAAGAAACTTCTTTTCGATCTCACGGTTTCGGTATCCCATTCATTCGTCCTTTTGTTCCTCTTCTCCCTTCTGTCGTTTCAGATCCTCTTCGAGCTTCTTCCGAAGATTTTCATTGTGTAGACGAACGTGGTTCTCGAAATTGGGCGCGTAGTAGCTTGCGTAAATGAAAATGGAAGTGAATAGGCCAAGAAGCGTGCATTGCTCGGGCGTCAACTCAAACAGCGCGTTGATCACCCCGATTACCGGAGCCGCAAGAATGGCCAGGAGGAAACTAATGAACGTCACCCTAAGCACGGCTCTGCTGTACCTTTGGATTCCCCACCTGCTTGTCATCCTTGGTTTTTTCCGGTGCCTTGGATTCAGGGTCCGGACGATCTTTCTCAGCGTCTTCACGCTCGGCTGGGCCGAGATCGATCAACTTTGAGACATCTTTTTGTCTGCCTGGCTCTGGGTTATAGACTCGACAAGTCTCGTAATTGGATTCGCAGGAAACAGCGACTTGAGTCTTTCCGTTCCGGCATTTGTCGAGAAGGAATACGACCCGATTGTTTCTGACATCGTCGCTGGATCGGTTGATCGTGATGAAGTTAGAAGCCTTCTGATAAATTCCGAAGGACTCGGAGACATCTACGCCGCGAATCCAATCGGCTCCGGACATATTTTTTCCGACGCCGACACGGTTCAGTTGAGCGCCACCAGCGCCAGGAATATCGAGTTCTAGGCAGAGTTGTTTAAGGAGGTGGTAGACATGCTCGTGAATGTGCCGGATCGAGTCAGTTTTCTTGGCATCGCGGGTAGTCAGACATTGTCCGTAATCACATAGAAACAGATCAAAGGGCCATTCGCGCATCACGGCTCTGGCGTGATCCATGACTTTTTCGACAGTTGCGTCGGAGGTGTACATGAACTTGATAGACACGTATTTATTGAGAAGAGCGTCTGCCTCATCGAAACGAGCGAGCTCACTGGGTTCGAGCGTATGGAATCCATACGCGATCTTGTTGAAAGCGATTCCAGAGAAACAGGAGAGATAGCGGATCTTGGTAGGCTTCTCCTCGTCCTCATGGACGGTCACTAGCGTGCGTTTTCCCTGCAGGGCCGACTGGAGAGCCAGCATGGGCATGAGCATCGATTTTCCGGCATTCGATGCCCCGAGAAACGTTGTCCATGACCCCGGGAGCATTCCTCCCATCGCTGCGTCAATGGCGTGGATGCCGGTTTTGATGGCGTTCCGTGCGTCCTCGGCCATGCTGAGAGAAATTTCCCGGCCGTTTCCGAACTCTTGACGAGTTTGCTGACCAAAGTTGACGGCATTCAGTTTGGCCATGGCGTCGGCTACATGTGCGTATGCCTTATCGTTACTTCCGGAATTATAGAGAGGAGCGGCTTCAGAGTATGAGTCGATGAACATGTTCGCGCGGATGAATCCCGTCATTTCGGCAATGATCCGCTCAGGGGTTACGTGGGCCGCTAGAATCTCATCGAGTTCTCGGTAATAGTTGAGCTGTTTATCGATCTTGTGTTTGGAAATATCAGCGACGAGATTCTCCTTAGTTGGAGGAGTCTTGAGATCGCTGTAGTTCGTCCGGATCGTCTCGAAGAACCAGGAGAGCTCGCCTGAGAAGTCACTGGACTTGAGATGTTCGACGGCCTTCATCCGAAAGGAGCCATCGTCCATCATGAATTTGATGACAGCCCGCTGGAATGGCAGGCCGTAGTTCATCGGTTTGCTTCGGGCCAAAGATAAGACCCTCCGCCTTTGCTGTACCGGGTGTCATTGATTTGCCTGCGGTTTTCGGTGGCAAACGTACAGCAAAGTGAGCATGAAAATCAGAGTCAAAAAGCTGCACCCAGACGCAAAAATCCCCAGATACGCGACAGCAGGAGCATCGGGGTTCGATCTTCACTCGGTCGAGGATGTGGTGATTCGCGCGGGTGAAACGAACCTCGTTCGTACTGGCCTCGCCTTCGATGTCGCTCCTGGATATGAGCTTCAAATTAGGCCGAGATCCGGAATTTCACTCAAGACCCACATCCGCATCGCCAACACCCCGGGAACGATTGATAGCGACTATCGAGGCGAAGTCTGCTTGATCGTATGGAACGCCACGTTTCGGACGAAAACGTCAGATGTGATGATTAAGAAGGGCGAGCGCATCGCCCAAGGCGTGATTTGTCCGGTAGTTCAGGCAGCGATCGAGGAAGTCGATCATTTGGCCAACTCGGAACGGGGATCGGATGGGTTTGGTAGTACCGGCATAGATTGAGCGCCCCCAATGACATAGGCCCCGATGGTTACCCACCGAGGCCTATGCGTTTAGGGTCCTATCGGATCAAGAGATCGCTTACTTAGGCTGGGAATGGAGCCTTGCCGATATTGGCGAAGACTCCTAGCTTCCTAGGAGCAAACACCAGGAGGACGCCGCTCAAGAATAAGATAAACTCTTTCGCAAGCGAAACCTGCGCGAGGTTAATCTTCATGAGAGGAGCGAGTTGCTTCCAGACGAGGATTTCGGAGCGCATGTCCAGAAGGAATCCCGTAGAGGCTCCTTCATTCTTGTCACCCCGATCGGTGAACGTGGTATTGGCGCCTGAGCGAGCCACGTAGCCGATGAAGCTTCGTGCGCCCGATCCCTGAGGAGAGGTACGATAGACCGCATAATGGGTCACACCGCCCCCGGAAGTAGGAGACGCGATCGTGAGATTCACGATGTTTCCATCCGCCGCCACAGTAATCTGGGCAGAGACAGCCGTAGCTGCGCCTTCACCCTGCTCGTTGCATGCGGAGACTTCGTACACGTACTTATCTCCAGTCTTGAGCCTGGAATCAGAAGCAACCTGAGCCGCAGCCACGGAAGCCGGAGCACCGGGAACGCCCGGACGATCGTTCTGGGACTTCGGGTTCTCCTTGGGTTTCAAGAAGACGTTTGCCTTAAGGGCAATGTCGCCAGCGGTCGTCGAGAACGTTTTGACGATGTAGCCAGCTTTTCCATCCAGAACGCCCAACTGAGTCACGCGCTCCTTCGGATAAAACTGACGGACAAAGTCACTGGTTCCCTTCGGGCTCAGGTGCAATTCTCCAGGGTGACTGAAGTTCTCCACCAGGATGTTGGCCAGTTGCTCGATCGCGGTTTCGTCGATGACCGCGCCGGCGAGATCCGAGATCACGCTGGTTTGGCCACCATATCCGTCGAATGCCCGGCTCTGGGCCGAGAAATCGGAATCGCCGGATCGGATCTGCTGTTCGAGACCTGCGAGCTCGATGTTCTGGATTTTTGAAGGAATCGCCGAAATCGCTCCGTCGAATTTCCCACCATTTGAGAAATCGGCCTGGGATTTGTAGAGTGCCCGCTCGAGTCTTTCAAGCATCCAGAGCGTTCCGCTCTGAGCTTCACGTCCTTCGAGGTCGCCCCCGAAATTCATGCGAACGAGGGTCGAAGGAATCGAAACGCCCCGGCGGGTAGCCAGGAAGACCACCTTCTGGGCATGCCGATTGTACTCCGAATCGTTCATTTGAGGGCTGGCCGCTTCGGGAACGAACGGGGAACCGCCGTCACCGTAGCTATTTGTCCTCACATATTGCTCAACAAGCGAATACGCGCGGTCCTGCGGGATGCTGGACCAAAAGACGATATGAGAGGCATCGTAGGTCACGCTTTTCAACGTGCCGTCGATCGACTCCATCTGCATGGCGCCGCCGCCCACGAGTGATCCGGGAGCACCCAGATAGCCGTGGCCGACGACCATCGTCTTAGCCAGTTCCTCGGCTTGAGACTGATCGAGCGCAGTCGAATAAATGGCTCCGTGCTGCGCGTTTAGAAAATCATTAAACACAGTTAGTTCCTCCTAAGTGTCGGACCCCGGTTACCCGAGAATTCCTTTGATGAATTCGAGGTCCGCCGGACTTAGCCGGTTAGTCTCGACTCGGTTGATCAGGGTTGAATCAACCCGTTTATTCCCTGATTTGCGCAGCTCAAGGAGCTTCTCGACGACTTCCGTCTTCTTGAGAGACTTCTCTTCTGCTTCGGACTTTTTGAGTGGTTGATAGCCAGCAACACCCTTGCGGGGTGCGGGTTGAGAGGCGATTTTCTCGACCTTCTCCGCAATTGCGGCAATGGCCTTACCGAGAGATTCGAACCGCTCATCAAACGCCTTTCGAAGTTCCTCGGACTTGTCTTCCGCCTTCGGCGTTTCAACTTCGGACTTTTTGATTTCCGAAGTCTTCTGGGCTTCCACTTTTTCAACCTCGGTCTTCTGAGCGTCGACCTTCGGTGCGTCAGCCTTCGATTCCGGCTCGGACTTTTTTAGCAATCCGCGCGCTTCCATTTTCGCAGTAATCGCTGCAAACTCGGACTTCAAGGTGTCGTCGGACTCATCATCCTTCTTGTCCTTGTCATCTTTTCCGCCCCCGTCACCAACCTCTCCGCCTTCCTTGTCCTTGCCGTTATATTCGACGGGCTTCGGAGGCTGAGCAGGGCGAGAAGGGTCTTCGGCCAACATCAGATCCATTTTTTCGAGGGTCTCGTACTCGGCGAGTGCTTCTTCGAGAACGCCAGCAACCTTTGCCAGCGCTTCCTGAGTGTCTTTTCTGTTCATGTGCGTTTCCTCCGTCATCACGTGGCTTACGTGCCCGAAGCGCCGATACGGGGATCGTTCGGAAGTTCTTCAACTACGTTTGCATCAACGAGATCTGCGGTTGCCGGAGCTGCCGAGGTAAGAAGCTTGAAGGAGCTTGCGCCAATGTGCGTAGCTGCCTTCACGAGTTTCGCCATCCGCGCAAGCGAGGTGGAATTGATGACATCGAGCCACAGTTCGGTTTCGGGGTATCCCTGACCGGCGTCGCTCGAAAGTTCAGCCACGATGTTGTAGCCTTCAAACGATCGGGGTTTCAGCCACGCCAATGCAACAACACCTGTATTGTCGCTAATCGACAGTAGCGGTTCACTGTTGTAGGTAGACGGGGCAACGCTGAATTCAGGGGCAAGCTTCTCAAGATCCTGCTTGAGGCGCTTGGCCATCTGTTCGCGCTGGTTGGTTCTCATTAGAGACATGATTCCTCCTGGGGATTAGGCGCTCTTCTTCAAAGAGGTCGTAAAGTGTTTCACCCGCTCGAGAAGGACCGGACTCTTGAGTTCGATTCCTCTCTTCTCTGCTTTGACCAAGTTCGTTCTGGTTCCTCGCAGCAACTCACGGGCGGTAACCGCAAGCTGATAAAGTCGTTCAAATGGGGGCTCTGAGATCTCGATGAAACCTGGCACCGAATAGCCTTCGGCTTTTACTAGGGCAGCGTCACCGCCAAGCGATTTGGTGATCTGGACTACCTCACTTCGTGTCGCGCGATTGGCCGGTGCAACCGTCAACGCGATTCCACGGATTAATGTTTTCTTCAGGCGTCCGTTCGGGCCACGCTCGAGGGTCTTTCCTTCAACAGAAACCTTGACCGGAGGAGTTTCATTTTTCGATTGATAGAACTTGTAGATAGAAGCCAGAGAATCGGCTTCTTTGTGACCGGTGCCGTCCCAGAGCTCCGCCTTCGTCCAGATGAAAGGCTTTCCCTGGAGTTCGTTCCAAAATTTGATCTGGGCGGGTGTCTCGCAGTCTTCCGCTTTGGTAATTTTCTTGGCGTCTAAAACCCGACCAATGAGATGAGCGAAATCGTTCCTGTGGTCTGAGTTGACGAACCCGCGCCCTTCCTTCAGCGGAGAGATGTCCGCTCCGGAGATGTCGAGAGATTCGTTCGTGATGTCGCGATCAGGAGTAGAGGCGATGCACTCGATGACCGTGGACTTATTTAGACCCATCGAATCAATTGTCAGTGCAATTGCGTAGACTGGATTTTTCTAGGGTGAATTTTTCTATTTTGACGATGTGCCGTCTTCGGTCATCGTCTTCTTGAAGGCCGTGACAGTCCGCTTGACATCCGTATCGTCGATCATCAGGAGTCTTGCGACTTTAGCTGGTTCCGTGGGCCTGCCGTCATCTGAAAGAAATTTCCAGACGCAGTAGTTACTCTCCCGGTCGGCGATGAACCACGGACAACCGCCCTCTTTTCCTTCTCGGGCTAGATCCATGGCCTTTCGACCTTCGGGGCAGGGTTCGGTCGGAAGCGTTTTGAGCTTCCTGGGACAGCGACAATCCAAAACGGCACCTCATGACCTCTTTCAATAAGAGATAGACCCTGCGGATCTTTCGATACTCAGGCAGGGACACCATTGCTGTACCCTTGGATTTCAGGGTACGGAGATTCCGCTCTAACTGTCTGATCTCGGAGAGGATCTGGGTGTCAGAAACCTCTTTCAGTTCCGTAACCGCGTGATCGACCTGTCCCTGATTCATTCCTCTTTGCGTTTTCATGGTATTTTTTCGCGGAACTTACACTTCGTCCGGTCTTGGCAAAAACGATAGGTGAACTGCCCGAGCTCGATGTACTCCAGTTTCTCATGACAGCGTGGACAAGAGCCTCTTAGGGCGTTCCTTTCGCTGCTAGCGTTCGCGGCGTTGAGACCTTCCTCTTCGGGCGCTGGGACCTTTGCTAGGGACTCTTCACGACGTTTTAATTCTTTCCTCAATCGTTGTACTTCTCGTTTTAGCGCCACCCACTCACTTCGTTTGCCGCGCATACCCTAATTGTACCCTCCAAAGGGCAGGCCGTGTTTCTTGGGGCGTCTCGATCCCGCGAGTACAGCACTGGCGTATGGACCGATCCGAGAACATCAAACTGATCTTGACCTCGATAGACGAACTCCTGCGTGAGCCTGTCCAGTCGACGACTCTGGAAAGGTTCCTCAATCTGCATCAGTGCCTGGTTGGGGAGATTCGGACAGCTCTTAAAGAAGAGGAAAAGAGAGAGTCGAAAGAGCCCGATCTGAAAAGATCGGCGTGACTATTCTGAAGATGATCCCTCGAGTAGACGCCTTGTCTTTTTGAGCCTCCATCGGCCATCAAAGATATTGATGAGCTGACGCATTCCGTTTGGATAGACAAGACCCGAGCAGTGAACCCAACCCGAAGGACCTTCGTTGAATCCGACTCTCAAGATAGAGGTTGTCCCGACGCAAAAAACTCCCCGGAAAATATACGGTGAATGGGTGTGCCCGTGCATGACGTTTCCATATGCGTTTTCAAGAGTTCGTTTCGATCCCGGAGCACCATTCGCACCTTTATCGCCGTGCGCTCCCATCTGGACACCTGCAATTTTGTCGTCCTCATCCCGTTTGAGCCAACGGATCTTTTCCGGATGCTTCAATCCGATTAGGTTTTCACAGGCAAATTGAAGGGGATCAACGCCCTCCATCATCGCGTCTACCAGCTTGTGCGCGATCCGGAAGTTATGAGGCTCCGCGATGTACTTTCCCTTTTGAAGGTAATGCTTGGAGAGAAAATCGTGATGATTTGAGGCGACAATGACGACCTCATCCGCATGAGCCGTGATGTCGTTCAGTTCCTGACAGAGCTCCCGAAGCTCATTTTCAAGATTCATCTTGTTTTGATTGGCCAGAATCGCCCGCGTGACGTGACTGTTCTCCTCATGGTGATTGATCGATATTCCGGAGAACGCGTCGCCCAGATAGATTTTTCGAACGCCCGTCAGCTTCATGATCTCAAAATTTGCCGCCTTGGCGCGCGGATCAACCTCTCCGGCATGAAGGTCTCCCCAAAGCATTCCCTCGGGGGCAATGTGTTTTACCCGCTCTCCGTAATAGTAGATTCCCAGGTCATAGAAATTGCCGTTGTGATCAGCCTGGACCTGCCGAAAGTGGTAGGACGAATCATTGACCACTTCGACGATGACCGCGCCCATGACATGATCCTGGTGGGCTACATAGTCGGTCTGATTCACATCGCCGTTACGCGAGTAGTAGCGTGGTAGGGTGATGGCACCCGTTGACATCACCGCGTGAGCGAATTTTTCGTTTCCGACCGCTACGAACTCAAGGAATTGCTTAGGGCTCGCCGCAATCAAAGAGCCTTCGCGCTGCCCGATACGTTTTAGCCGATCAGTAGGCTGAGCTGTTTTCGGCGGAATTTTTATGGAGCTGATCCAGATATTGGAATTGAGGTAAGTGTCTTCTAAGATCCATTGCTCGATAGCCAATGCTGGATCCATGTCTTTGAGGGACTTTCCCGCGGGAAGAACAAGGAGCATGGCCTGATTACGTCTGCAAAACGTCTTAATGCTCTTTAGGAAGCCTTTATGCGCTGGAGATCCATCTATAGCGGTCGTGATCAGAAATCGTTTGTGACGTCGGAGTTCGACCTTGAGCTGCTTGCTTTTTCTTGGGCTTAGAATCTGCTCGTCGACTAGGCTATCGATCTCCCGCGGATACAGCTTTCTAACTTCTTCACGAAGTCGTGCAAGAGACGAAAAACCCAAGCGAATGGAGTCCCGGTTGTACCCCAGGTCGTGCATTTCGGCTCTTGAAAGGTGCCGCTTGAGTCTCTGGGCGCCCCGAAGATACGCGAGAATCAATTCGCGTTGCTTTGGGGTGTAGTTGATCAGCTTCTGCATCAGGAGGCGTCATCCTGGTCAAAAGCGTCCTCCTTTCCTTCAACTGCTTGCCCGTCTACTTCCTGTTCAGAAGCGTTCGTGATCTTTTCCGTTATCTGGGTGGCTTCGAGCTCGGGCTCTGGAGTCTGGGCACGCCTGAGACCCAGCAGTGTGACTTCCGCAGAATCGGTCTTGTCCTGAATATTGAGGGGGAAGCTTTTGCTCTCTCCGATCTGCAGGCCAATGATGGCTTCATCCAGGCCCTTGAAGAGTTCGTTTCTCCCGAGTTCGATTTTGCTTCTTACAACCCTCTCGTCCTCAAGTTCCGCTCCGTCCTTGAAGAGTCGGATCGTCGTAATGGCGATCATTCCGGATTGGGCTGTTTCACTTGTCACTACTTCCAAATTCCTCTGCTGATCATCCAGAGCACTTCCTTTTTCGAATTCCTCTTCCTGAAATTGCATGATTCTCCGGATCACCGACTTCTCTCCGACCGGCTGGCCTCCCTCCATGAGCCCCACGATCGCCCTAGTCCGATATTCGCAAAGCCGCGCTACGTTTTCAGCATGCCTAAGCTTGGTTTCGAGTTCGAAGGTCTTGAGACTCAAGCCCATGACAAGCTGTTGCATTTGCTGAAGAGCAGTGTGGTTCTGGTCTGCCTGCAGACCCAGTGCCTTCACGTCACGCTTGCTTCGGAACTGACTGGCTTTCTCGTTCATAGACTGGGTTACTCCTACGGGATAAATCGGGGATCGTTTTCCATCGCTTCCAAGTGAGCAAGGTACGGATCGGGTTCTTTCTTTAGCAACTGCCTGGATTCCTTAAGCGGCCTAGCCTCTCTTTCAAGCCGAGCTCGCTCGGTCTCCGACAAGGCTGTACCTGTTGGCCGTGAGGGCGAAACCTGTGCCGGAGCGGTTTTTCCTTCAACTCGGTTGATGAGTTTCTCCGCAAACTGCCTGAGCACCTCGGTCTGAGCCTCGGTGAATGGCCCATCTCCCCTGTCCTGTTCGGCACCCTTTTCACCCAAAAGCACCTCGAGTTCAGTGCGCACCCAGCCCATGAAGCTCTCATGAATTTCATCCGATACTTCTTTACCGAACTTTCCCAAAGGCAGCTTCTTTGCGAGAAGAAGCTTTTGGTAAGCATTGATCAGCTGGATCTTATGCGCTCTCACCTGCTCCTCGGTCTTCGTCGTTTCTGTCACTTCACTCATGGGTTGTTTCTCCTGCGATCTTGTCTGCAAGACCAAATTTGACGGCCTCCTCGGCCGTCAGATAATGATCTGCCGAGCATTTTTTTTCCCAGAACTGAACGGGTTTCTGCGATCTTTCCGCATAGATCTGGTACATATTCTCGCGAATCAGTTTGCTCTGCTTGGCCTGGGCCTCAAAGCTTCTCGGAGTATTGGGATGACTCGATTCCCATCCGTCATGAATCATCAGGTGAGCGTTCGGATGGATAATTCTCTCGTCAGCGGCCTGGAGAATGACTGACCCCATCGACATCGCGGAACCAAACACCTCAATTGTCACATGGTTTGGGCAGGCCTTGATGGCATCATAGATGGCCATTCCGTTGTACCAGCACCCCCCGAAGCTGTTGAGAATAATTCGGATGGGTTTTTCCTGATCGGCGGCCGTCAACAGATGGAGTGACTTCAGAATATACTCGGCCATGATCTCGTCGACGCCATCCGCCCCAGTGGAATCACCCAGGTAGATGGTCCTGGTTTCCAGATGAAGATGGTAATCGTAGAAACGGTCGAGGTTATCTCGAATCAGCTTCATGAAAGTCTCCCTGCTTCAGATCCTGGATTCTTTTGAGATAGGTTCGAAGCGACGCGGGATCAAAGGTCTGATCACATTGCGGACAGTTCCATCCCTCGAGCATTTCGATATAGAGAGGTACAACCGCTTCATTACACCGAGGGCACCTCACTCCGTAGTCACCCCTGTCGGTTCTAATGGTTCTCAGGCGCTTGACCATTCGTCCTTGCTGTACCACTGATTAGGCGACCCTCGCCGGTACAGCAATGCCGACATGTTAGCCCCGTTTTTCACCGCGATTTGCCTGAGTACGGTCCCGAGTAACGGCCAAGAGGCCTGCAATAAGGCTCTTCAGGCGGCATCGGTTCAGAGTGGCGTCGAACCCACGCTAGAAAAGGCACAAGGGCTCGTAACGGCCTATATGCAGGTCCAGGCAGAAAAGACCTTTGGGCGCGACCTCTGCTCCGCCGCCGCAGCCGCTTATACGATTGGCAGTCAGAGACGCATTCAGTTCACGACAAAACAAGTTCCTCTCGTCGAGCGAACCAGCGTTGGAGTGACCCCTGATTCGGCCACGCTCCAATTTGGGTGGAGTTTTTAATGGACCTTCCTCGATGATCGTTCTCCGAGAAAACGCTTGGTTCTGCGATGTGGATGATACCCTCGTCATGTGGGGAATGAGGGATCATCCCGAGGCGAAGGAATTTGAAAATTGTGGCTTCAAGGAGCTCCTGGTGCCCCACGCGAAGCACATCGAACTTCTAAAGCAGGCTAAGTTTCGTGGTCATGTTGTGATCGTGTGGTCGGCGGGTGGGGCGGACTGGGCCGAAGAGGTTGTCAAGAAGCTGGGGTTGGAATCTTATGTCGACGTAATCGTCTCTAAGCCAGACTGGTTCATTGATGATCTGCGAGCAGGAGAGTTTATGCCCGAGATGAATCGCGTTTATATTGAAGACTACAAGAAGAAAAATCGCGATCAAACCTAATTGGATCGACTCGATCAGTTCAATAAATCGGGAGATGGCGTGCTCTCGTATACTCCTGAACCGACGCGCCTCAGATCTCCAGATTCAAACTGCTGCTTGATGAACCATCCCTTCGGAGAGAAAAGCCCCGGACGCACTTGGATCATCGGTTGATTTCCGATTTCACGAATCCTCGCAAGCGGATCATATTGATGGGGATTGGGTCTGAGCTTTCTCTTTAAGCTTTGGATATAGTCCTGCGTTCGAATCTTCCAGCGAAGCCGGAACCCATAATGCTCGGACTGAAAGAACCAGTCCTCGCGCTTCCTCTGCTTAATCTCAAACATGAGCTTACGCACACAATGGTTTTCTTTCGAGAAATGAAAGTAACCACTTTCAATCGCCTCTTTGATTCTGGCTCTGTGTTCCATGCGGCTGTATCCGGTCGAGATGGAACTCACGTTCAGATAGAGAGCATCGCAGATGGCGATCCATTCATCGCCGCCCAGGTTTTCTGATTTGAAACGATCGATCGTGATATCGAATGGAAGTTCCATAAGTTCGATTAGGTAAAAAAAACTTAAGCCCAGCGCATCCAAGGCAAGGGCGATAATTTTCTCGGTTTCGCCAGAATAGACAAAAGGTTCAATTGTGCCTGGATAAAAATAATGCTCTGATTTCATAAACTCGACTACTTCCTGGACGTTTTCCCGGACTCCTTCTCGAGCAACTTCCTATAATTTTCCCGTTCCTTTTCGAGTTCCTTCCATCTTTGATCCGCCAGAGCTTCCAGCTCAGCCTTCTTCTTTGGATCTGTAATCCTGCCAGAGAGCTGCTTCGCTAAGCTCCAAGCTGATTCGCGATTTCCCAGGTCGTGCAAAGCCTTCTGAAGAGCCGGGCTCTCATTCGTTTCATCTTGCTCCATCCCGATTTCCTGTCTTCAATTCATATTCGTTTTCGGTCCATCGCTTTCAACTCCCTTTCTTTTTTGTGGATTCATCGTTGCCGGGTGCTTTCGCGAAACTGGTTTCTGACGATAGAAAGTTCTGCTCCAGCCACTCTCTTCCGCCGTGCTTCATGCTTTTGTAGAGCTGTATCGTCGCTCTGATTTGAGCGTCCTGAAGGGATGGCCAGTACGTCGAAAGGATTTTATCGCGGCGAGCGCCCCAATCCTCCTCGGACTCATTTTCGATGGCTGGAACTCTCACCAGCACGATTCCTTTGAAAAAATCACTGTAGATCTCTACGTCGTCAATGTGGGTTTCCCGCCTGATCCTCATGGTGCGAACAACAAACCCCAGGACGTTTGGCACTTCCTCAGCACTGCCCTCGTCGCCATAAGTCTCGTGAAGAAAAGCGAGAAACGCATCTAAGGCCCGCTGCATTTGCTGCGGAGAGTCAAAGGTCTCGTCCACCGATGCGAGATCCGGCGCGCCGGGCGCGATCAAAGGTCTTTTGTTTTTCTTGGTTTCTTTCGCCATAACGCAGCCCTGATCCGACCTTCCTTCGACTTTTAACTGAACACAATAAAACTGTGTTTTTGTTGTTATATATCATAATATTTTCATTATGGTAGTCAATTCAAATCCCATAAATTCAATTGGTTAGACTTCGGCTGGGAAGGCTGTTAATTACTTTGGGGTGGAGCAAGATAAGGACGCCAAAGCGCGAGATATCCCCGCGATGGCAAAGGAATTAAGAGAATTTTGCCAAAAGCTGATTCGGGAACGGCTTAAGAATAAGTCGGATCGTCAGAAGCTCGCCGACGCACTTGGTCTTTCTGTTTCGGCGGTGGAGTCGCTCGCCTATCAGGGGAGCGGTAGCTTCGATACCTATGCGGGTGCGCTCTTGTCCCTCTACGGTCTCGACCCGGAGCTCCTGAAGAGCTTCATCGTGGACTTCAAGGAAGGCATGCGCAAAATAAGCCCGTCCACCGAATCGGACAAGATGTGGTTCGACCTTCCTCTTACCGAGGAAGAGCGCCGCTACTGGCTGATGTCCATTCGAGCAACGGTGCGGATCAATCTGGCGATCTATGAACGAAAAAAGAAGGCCATCCAGGCGGCGAAGAAGACTTGAACCGTGCTGACTATTAGGACTTCCGCTGCTTTCTAAATTCGTCATGATCCTTGGCAATATATTCCAGGCCCCCGCTGACAAATCCGAAGCCTGGCTTCAGCTCGCTTAAAATATGGGTTTCGTTCGGATGCGTGGCATCGACCGTGGGTAACCAGTCCGCTTTTTTACGTCCGATATTCGATCCATTGGCGATCAGTTCTCCCAGTTTGTAAACACGGGGAGTAATTCGGTCCTCTAGGTACCAGAATCGTGCGCAGTATTCGCACGCACCTTGCCCCGGTTTATTCCCTTGTTTGAATACAGTGATCTCTTCTGGTCCTTTCTCGGGATTATTATGAAGAATGGCGTCCATCGCACCCCAGTTGGAAGCCCGATTGAGTTCCGTCGCGATGACAGTTCGATAGCGCATCTCCCATGCATCGACTTTTTCCCGAAGTACGCCTCGAAGGTTTTTGGAGTAGATCTTCGGATCACGTAGTGCTTCATAAATCTGTTGCCCCTCCCTGCGGTCCACAAACGGCGTGAGTGTCGCCTCGACGGAACTTAAAATATCCGTCTTGAGCTGGTCTGCCGCTTTTCCAGCGTATCGATCCATCATGCGATCCAGAAAGTCGAGGGCGCCCGCCTGCATCGACTTCGGAGCAGCCTCAGCATCGACAGATTGTTCATGGGTCGCGAGATAAGCTTCCGTCACCGGTGCCATCACAGGGTCACCCGACTTTACCATTCCTGAGCGAATCAGATCTTTGAGTTGCTCTCGGGTCACTCCTTGTGGTCCTACTGCCTTGAACTTGAGGTAGGCCTTATACCGATCGATCAGTTTCTGGATCTTGAGCTGTGCCCGTTTTGAAATCATGGCTTACTCGTTTTTGGATCCGCCCTCGATATCTTCTTTGACCACTTCGAGGATCTCTTTTACCAACCGATCACTCGCTTTTCTAAAATCCTTGACCAAGTGAGCGGTCATTTTCTCCACATGATCAGTGCGGATCTTTTTCTTGGCATTCAATGATTTCTGAAGTTCATCGGCCTTATCCCAATTGGCTTGGATCGTTTTGAAGAGTTCTGGATTTGCGGCGATATACTGTTCAACCGCAATTTGCTCAGGCGAAGGCCCCTCTGGCTGGTCGTCTTCTCCATCTTCCCGACCTCCAGCCTGCGAACTCTCTTCACGCTCACTGGGTTGAGCCTCTCCGGACTCTTGGAGCATGGCCCCCGCTTGCATCTGCATCATCTCTATCTGCAAGGATTGCCACTGGAACCACATCGGATCCGGGATGTATTGAAGATCCGGTCGTTGGGAGGCACCCTGGACTCCCATAAACGCCTCCATGAACTGACCCTTGGTCATGTTCTTTTGCATGGTGTCGATCAGAAGAGGGTTCAGGATGAGCTCACCGCCGAAATTGAGTGGCTCGCGCTCAATCTGCTTTCTGGCTTCATTGAGACTGGTGTGCAGGGCTGTTTCAGCCTGAAGTCGCTGGACTTCTTCCATTTCGGTTTCAGCATTCAATCCAACGAAGGCGAAATGATACTTTTCCGAGAGTTCCTTCGAATAACTCGGCAGGATCTCCTCATTGATCACTGCCTCAAGCCGATTCAGTATCGGCCTCAGGCCACGGTCACGAGACGCCTCAAGCTTATATTCGTTCGACGACTCCGATAACGACCTCTGCTCAGTCCCGCGGGAGAGATAATCAAATCCAGCTTCCATCGGATTCATTCCGAAGATCGCAAAAATCTGGCGTAAGACCGTATCCTGCCAGTTCGCGTATTCCATGTCCCTGGATGTGGGACTGAGTGGAACCCACTGCACGCCTTTGATCCCGGCTAAGATCGGAGTTCTCCAGGCGTTCAGGGGACCTGTGACCTGATTATTCCACTGCGTCTGAAGTGTCTTCAGTGTGGAGGGCGCGACATCTCCTTGAATCACGAGCAGGCCTTTGGATGCCTGGCCATGGGTGAAGAACTGTCTTTGGTGGTTTTGGATCTGCATGTGAGAGATGATTGCGGAGACTGCTCTCTCCAGGGGGCCAAGCGAGTAGCCGTTCAGGTCGATATCCGATTCAAGTGCGTAGCGAGCGAAGATCAGCTCATCTCGAGTGAATCCCTCTGTCACTTTTCCGTCAATGACCTGAACGAATTCGTAATCACCATTTGCCGCCTTATCGATGATCGTCTGATCCGTCATCTTCTCGAAGGCCTGGCGAAAGGTATCCTTCATCGTCTCAATGACTTTTTTGTCCACCTTCTTGTTGGCGTAGAAAATGGTTTCAGCGGCGAGCGGAAGGAACGAATGAAGGTCCCCATCAGAGCGTTTGACCTTCTCAACCGCAAAGTGGCCGTACACCAGCATGTCGCGTGTGACGATATAACCCCATTGATCAAAGGACATCTTGTCCTGATGGGGACGATCCTCGGTTCTCCCCGTATTGAGGATAAACTCTTCGAGCTGCCTAACTTCGTCCGTATTGGACTGGCTGGTTTTGTCTTTGGGTTGAATCTTGAAACCGATGTCAAATCGGGAAGTTTGTTTTCTGCAGGCTGAGGCAACCTGGGAGGCGCGCACGTCCACAATGGCTGCGACGACGGGATCCCGACGCGAGACCTGCTTGAGAATATTATTGGATAGGTAAGTGGTCTTAGGCTTGAAGAGACCGCCCGAATTGTACTGCTCCATGAAAGGGTCGAAGATCAATCCCTTTCGGCCAAACGTTCCATCCGCCCTCTGAGCTTTAGCGAGATCTTCCCCGCTTTGCTTCAGGCTTTCAATGCGCGAATCGAGCGACGCATTAACGAAATCGTAGAACTTGGAAAAGACATTGGGCATAAACTACGCCGCCCTTTTTGATTTGCCGCCCTGAGGCGTGCCGTCACAAATAGGAGCTCCTTTCAAAAACCCCAGTCCGAGAAGAAGAGCGTCAGCAGCATCCTCTTCTTTTCGTTTCAGTTGGATTCCGAGCAGCTCGCCGACCACCCGAATGGCGACATGCTTTCGTCCTTTTTTTCCGACGACCTTGCCGTCAATTTTTGCGAGCTTTTTTCCAGTTCTCTGTTTGATTCTGGAAATCCTGGCGTTCAATCTTTTCTCTTCGGGTGTTTGTCGCGCGTTAACGGCAGAGCGCCATTCGCCTGTCCTGACGTATTTTGGGGTGATCTTTCTTGAGATCAGCTCTTCAACCACGCAGAAATGAATGAACTCGAGGAGCTTCTGGGAATAGTTCTGCCGAGATGAATTGGTCTCCTCGATGATGACATCGCCCAGAAACGAAAAATCCGGATTGCTCCCATACCCGGCGCGCTCCGCGAAATCTTGGATAATCTCCGAGGAGAGCCTTCTCGTAAGGTGACGTGCGAGATAGGTGAAATTGGCAGGATATCCACCAAAGTCCTTCGATGTTCTGTCCGGAAACAGTGTTCCCCAGGCAACAGGCTTGCCGTCTTCGAATACGGCCCAGCCCGTCTTTGTTGAAATGTCCAGAGCCAGGACCTTCTTCGTTTCAGATACCGTCTTTTGAGCCCGAATAGCGTATTTATCTGGTACGCATAACGGACAACTACAAGACTGATGCAACTTCACATGTACTCACTCAGCGAGGATGAGAAATCCTTGCGCGGGTGTGGGCCCGGGGTTGAAAACGGAAACTTGAAACACCTTTCCTCGCTTGAGAAGAAATCCGGGTTGGTTGACGATATCGCCTTCCATGGGCGGCTCAACTTCAAGGACCGAGGGTGAACTTCCGTTCAACCCTACGAGAATTCGACGATCGATAGCGACCCCGAGCCATTTGTAGGCATAGGGATAAATCGCGATCCCAGAGCTGACTCCGGATACCGTCTGCGGAAATGCTTTTGGATTGAGGACATCAATATAGAGGTCGGTCACCTCGAGCACAGGAAACGATCCCTGATTTGGAAATGAAAACTGGGCAGATGTAATATCCAGCGTGTCGCCCACCTGCACGGGGCCACTTGAGTAGATTGATAACGTCGATCCGACGATATTTGATTCTGGTTGTGCATATGGATTCTGAAACTCGATATAGTTTGATCCCTTCGAGAGGATCAGGAACTGGCCCTGGTTGAATGGCTGGAAACCTGAGCCCATGTTGACGAAGTCCCCGACTGCCACCTCGGTAAAGTCAGGAATCGTTCCAGATGACGCCGTAAGACGCGTCACCACACCGTTCTGGGTAAGGCTCCAGGCTGTACTGGAGTCGCCGGAGTCTCTTGATACTCGTTGGCCGATTGAGCCTGAAATTCGCATCCGGTCATTGTTTTTGGTGATCACGAACTGGGTCACGTTATTGAACGAAAGCCCGCGGGCGGTCGATGCAACGACCAGGCTTTCGCCGGGTGCAAGTGAGATGGGAAGATTCCGGAAGTTATCGGTCGGCAACCCCAGTAGCGACCATTTCAGATCGGCGAGGCGTACCTGCGGTTGCAAGGTCGCCTGCGAGTCTTCATAGGCTAAAATTCCAATGTTTACGTTGAGGCGGGACATCACACACCCTTTGAGAAAAAGCTTGTCTTCCCCTAATTTTACGACCGGGTGCATAGACCTCGGGCGTATCGGTGTGCGACGGTCTTGACTTCCGGCGGACCTCGCCACACGGCAATGTTGTACCTAGCTTTGTCCGGGCCAATAGACCTTGAGACCCGAGCCTCCCGATCCGTCATCCGGATCTTTGGGGTCATCATCGTCTTGCCTACCCATGTGTTTAAAGTCGCCTCGATTGTCAGTGAAACGAACACCCTGGAGTTCTGCTAATCTTTCAATCGGGGTATCCGGATGAGGCGCCTGCGACATGGACTCCTGACCAGCGAAAATAGCCGTCATCCTGGCGCCGCTGAAGAACCAGTAAAGCGCGTACCGGAGAGCATCCAGATAGTGGTCGTGCTCTTTGACTGGATTTCGGTCGTCGAGTATCTTTCCTGTCGCGTCGACTTCCTTATGATAAAGTCCGAACTCCTCAACAATGCCAGGCACGTTCGTGACCGAGGATTTGATATCCGGTGCGATGAAGAGTTTGACCTCATTTGTTCCCGGAACTTTCAGGAATCGCTTCAGCACGTTGATCCCGGCCTTCACTGACCCGGGGCCCTTATCGACTTCAGTAACAGGGAGATCAGCCGTCCTGAATAAATCGATCCCGGACTTATTTTCTGAATCCGGAACGTACATATCAATGCCGTATCTTAGATGAATCGTATCTTTGATGATCTGGACCCACGTCGGATCATTGATCATCGTCATGCCGATGGCATCGAGTACATAGATGTTGTTTTTCAGATCAATGCACGCGACTACGCAGGTCGATGGGGCGGTCCAACCCCAGTCGATTCCAGCGACAAAAGAACAACCCATTCGTTTGGCACGAGCTACGAATTGCTCGCGCGTGATCGGAATCTTAGGATCAACCTGCTCGCCTGTGAGGACCTCCCACATGCGATTCCAGCCAGGTCTGTGCTTCTTGTCGTCGAACTCGTAATAGACAATGCCTTCCTTAGACGGTTGAAGTGAAAGGATCTGGGCCGCAGCCCAGTCCCAGGAACCAGCCAGTTGGATCTTGTTGATGACGTCATCGATTTTTCTCAGGATCGGAGAGGTCGATGTCTGATGACGAAGTCTTCCGCCACAGGCTGCGGCCAGGGGACAGGTTCTGCACTTGTCCATGGTATCCGTGGTTCGCTGGAATCCTTCTTGGCGATCGGAGGGGACCAGCGTGAATTCCTCATCAGTGAGCTTCTCCCCGTTATAAGGGTTGATCCAAAGAGGAGTAGGCTGGGTTCCGCTTCTTTCCGGCGGACATGCCTCTGTGCAATCGATCGTGGTCCACTTGATTACCTTGAGCCCAGAGCGCGCGGCGTTTTGTAGCTCTTGTTCTGCCAGGGAGTACCCGGCCTGCCGTGAAGTGATCTTCACTACGATCGCGGCCTTACCGTTTTTGCTCGCACCCAGAATCCCATGGGCATCTTTGTAGGCCTTCAAGTTCTGTGGCTCCATTGAGCTGGCCAGCTCGTCGAGGCTGAGGAGGCTTGCGTGACCCCCCTGGACCGCCTTCGGCGTACAGGAAAGGATCTCCATCCCGACCAATGATCCACCCACGTTCAGTTGGATCTCTGTCGTATTCATCTTGTTGACGGAAGATTGCAGGACGGCATTCCTGTTAATGAAATCCTCAAGGTAAGCCTTCGCACGGGAGGCCTGTTTCGAGGTCATGCCGATATGGATGGTGGATCTCTGGTCGTGAAGAATTGAAAGTAGGTCGATTACGGACAGCGCAAGCGTTTTGCCCGAATCGCGACCTGAGAGGGAGAGAATCGCCAGAGCGCGCCCCTCCATCATTGCCTGATAGACCTGCCAGACAAAATCGAGCGGATTCGAATCGGACCAGAACGACAAAGTCTGATCCGGAAGCGTGAAGCCCAGAAACTTATGCATCCATGCTTGCAGATGCTCTTTGTCCTCGATCGGGGACATGAGCAGATTCAAATCATCGGTCAATCTTTGGGTCCTTCAGGCTTGGCGGGCTCCGCTCCTTTCCGTAAAATCGTTGTCACCTCTTTGGCTTTTTGCTTCGCCTTCATTTCCAGTACCAGAGCCTCCTTGGCTGTGTTCTGTCCCACGGAAACGGTCGATGTTTGATCCGAGACCGTGTTGATATTGAGATTCACCAAGGGGACACTCGGTGTGGATTGTCCCGGGAGCCGCCTGTCAGGTGGAACGAGGGGCGCCATCGCTTCTTTCAGAATATCCAAGAGAATGGCGTATTCCTTGATACTTGCAGGGAGGAGTTCCGGAGGTGATTTCTTCTTGGGGTTGGAGAGATAGTCCAAGACCTCGGTTTCAAGTTTTTTGTGAGTGGCTGCCATCACGCTGGTGACAAACCGAATGGACTCGGCCCTCGTTGCCATTGCAGTGGCCAGAAGTTGCTCGGAGATTCCCTGGCGATAGCGCTGCCTCAGTCCATCCCAGTCATGCTCGGACCTCAGCCAAAGCAGATGACCTAATTCGAACTCAGGGAAAGTGCGTTGGAGCTCCTGACAGGAATAGCCTTGAAGATAGAGCGCGCCCATTGCCTCGGCACCGGTATTCACAAGTCCAGGCTTTCCGCGGTAAACCCATTCTTCGATTGCGTCGGCTTCATCGAGTGTGAAGCCTTTAGCGAGGAGCAGTTCTTTCGGGGTCATAAAACAATTTTAAATCCCGATGTTTAGAATGAGCCAAAGGACAGAACTCGAGCCTAGGGAGTACCGCCCGATGCGTGAATCCATCCGTAGGAGCGGACCAGGCCCTTCTCCTTGAGAGAGATCAAGATCTGAAGCATTCTCTTCCCGCCTACCGGATTGGACGTCACGAGATAAATGACAGGAGGAAGGTAGTGAGTATTTTCTTCTAGAAAGGTCAGGACATCGTACCCTGTCTTTTCTTCGCCTAAGTCGTGGTCTAACAAGAGCAGATGCCATGGACCATTTTCAGTTAACGCCTTCAGTCCGTCTTCAGCATTTCTCGCGATTTCGACTTCCTCATCTGAAAAATGGATCGGCCATCGCGTAATCGGATCAACCCCGTTTGGAATCCAGCTTGGCAGCCGGGTGTCGTCAATCAGGAGAACTTTCTTTTTCATATGCCGTGATCGCGGCACGAAGGCTTCCCCGATCGAATCGTCTGTCCCACTAGAAACGTGAAGATCACCTCGCATGAGATTCAGGACGTGTTTCATCAGCACTGCTGTACCGACAGGAATTACGTGCTCTGAAATGAGCGGAGGTGCGCCTCAAGTATCGAAAACTTGTATCGAAATCTAGTATTGCGCACTGAGTCAGTTAAGCATATTATGCTTGATAGTGAGCTCTAGACGCTCAACGAAAGGAACGCCATGGATCAATATGATGCCATCTACATTCGGGTTTCGATGTCTGTTCAAAATCCGGAAAGCCAGCTGAGGGAATGTCAAGCCTACGCCAAGGCAAAAGGGTGGACCAAAATCAAAGTGTTTCAGGACAAACTGACGGGAACCACCACGAATCGACCGCAGTTCCAAACGCTCTTTCAGCAAATCCGGCGCGGGCACGTTGGCAAGGTGATGTGCTGGAAGCTGGACCGCATGTTCCGCTCCTCCAAGGATGCGGCTATCCACCTCACCGAGATGGTGGAGCTTGACGTGAAGTTCATCTCCGTCACCGAAGGATTTGACCTCTCCACACCCATTGGAAAGTGTCAGGCTCAGATCATTGCGGCCCTAGCCGAACTCGAGGCTTCCAATATCCGAGAGCGCGTACGGGCCGGACTTGCCAACGCCAAGGCAAAGGGAAAAAAGCTGGGACGCCCCAGTGACCGGGATGACAAGGAAATTCAAAGGCTCAGGAAACAAGGTCTGACCATTCGACAGATCGCAAATAGGCTCTCCACGTCGATTGGTACAGTTCAGAGGGGACTCAGGGGAATTGCAGCGTAGGCAGGAAGGAAACGAGCGTGAGCAAAAAGATGACGAAAAAGGAGGAGCGCGAGTTCCTGGAAAGGATGGCCGAGCCTCCACTGATTGACCATGACCCCAATATCTGCGGGCATTGTAAAACGTCAGATATCTGGGCACGCGTCGCCCGTCGCCTCCTCAAATTGAAGAAGCTCCCTCCCCATGCCATCCGTGTGTGGTCAAAGGTCAGCAGGAAGACCTGGGAGCACAGTAAGTTTTATCGTCTGTGGCAGCAGGAAAAGGAAGCGGGTCGTGATCCGCAGAAGGCATTTGAGGAACGAGGCTGGGAGCCTTAAACTCCCTGAGTACAGCAATGACGAATGGCCGAGCGTGCAGAGACCATCGTCATTGGAGATTGCCTTGAAATCCTCAAGACCCTTCCGGATGAAAGCATTCAGTGCTGTGTAACCTCGCCTCCTTATTGGGGCCTCAGAGATTATGGCGTACCAGGCCAACTCGGGCTTGAGCCGACACCGGATGAATACGTTCAGCACCTGGTCCAGGTCTTCCGGGAGGTCCGACGGGTTCTCAAAGAATCCGGAACCCTTTGGCTGAACCTGGGGGATTCCTATACCAGCGGTGGAAGGAGATCTCGGGACCATGACAAAAGGTACGACGGTCGCTTTGTATCGACCCGCGCAGAAACGCCCCCCGGCCTCAAACCCAAAGAGTTAGTGGGCATCCCATGGCGAGTCGCGCTCGCCCTTCAGGCCGATGGCTGGTATTTGCGAAGCGACATCATCTGGCACAAGCCTAATGCCATGCCAGAGAGCGTGTCAGATCGACCGACGAAGGCCCACGAATACCTGTTCCTTCTGACAAAATCTCCGAAATACTTTTACGATCGTGATGCGATTCGGGAGCCCCATTCCCCGGTGAGCCTGGCCAGGGTGAAACGGGGGCGATCGTCCAAGCACAAGTGGACTGATGGTCCCGGCCACCAAACCCTGGCCGAGGACATCGCTAAAGCCTGTCATCCCAAGGGACGCAATAAGCGTACAGTCTGGACCATTCCGACGAAGGGATTCAGGGGAGCTCACTTCGCAACATTTCCAGAAGACCTCGTTCGACCCTGCATTCTCGCCGGTGCTCCGCTGAATGCCAGAGTCCTGGATCCATTCCTCGGATCGGGGACAACCGGTGTCGTCTGCAAAAAGCTTCACCGACAGTTCATCGGAATCGAGCTTAACCCCAATTACGCGTCCCTTGCATTGGAACGCCTTCAAAAGGCTCCCAAAGCCTGACGAGCGCCTTCAAAAGAAGCCAATCCCGACCTCAATCTCGAAAAATCCTTGTTTCAGATGTCATTCATGACACATATTGCCATAATTTTTTATTGAGCATATTATGCTTAATATAGAGCAATATACGCTCATCATTAACTCGGGAAGGAAGCCGCGGCATGAAACAAGATCGGTCACTCTTCAAACGAATCAGCGCTCTCGCGCTGCTCCTGAGCGCCTGTTCCTCTGCTCCTAAGTATGAGCGCATGCGGACTCTCGAGGATGCTGTGCAAAACGAGGACGACATTAAACCCGGCATGGTCATCACCAAGAAAGGATCTGTCCTGGATATCTCGGTGGAGGAGATCCAAGAGCAGAAACGGAAGCTCATTGCCAAGAACGCCGAGCAGGAACAGGCGCTGAAAAACCTCCGGGAAGACACGGAGGAACTCAGGACGAAATACAAGACACTCCGAATCTACGTCGGCCTGCCCCCCGATGAGCCCAAAACTCAAGGTCAGTGCTGCACCAGCGACGGAAAACTCGTTCCTGGAACCTATAAGGCGGCTCCTACGCTGAGTCAGGAGCTTGGAAGCCTCAAGCGCCGAGAACCTACGGGTAAGCCCCCCATATCCGATTCTGAACAAACCGACACTGAAACGGAGGTTGAACAATGAGCCAGACCAAATCCCCCCGCGAGCTGCAAGCCGAGAAGATCGCAAAGGCAAACGACCTGCTGCGCACTACGATGACGCAGTCCAAGCAAAACCGCGTTGTCTTCACGGCGGGAGTGGCCCACGATCCCAGTCTGCGCGAAATCCTTTGGGCGGTTCTGGCCTTCAAGGATTTCACTCCCGATAAGGACCCTCATGGAGAACACGACTTTGGCAAGGTGACAATCAACGGAACGGACTACTTCTTCAAAATTGACTATTATGACGATCAATTCGAGTATGGGCTCGATCCCTACGAGGAAGAGCCCGTCTGTCGAGTCCTGACCATCATGCGTGCTGACGAATACTGATCTGAAGACCACTCTTGTATCGAAAACCTGCTCAAAACGTGCGGAAAATTCTTAACGATTCCGCGACACAAATCAGTACGTTTCAAGTGTATCGAAAAGTGTAGTTATCGATACAAACTGACACTCGTTTCCTGAGTGAAATCAGTAGCCGTTTCTGGCTCTAAACGCACGAATACCCGCGAAGACTTTTTTATCGAAAAAAATTCGAAAGCCCACGCAGGCGAAAAGGCAGTTCTAAGACAGTATCTGACAGTTTGCGCAGAATTACGCTTCCGCGCAGATAAGCTGGAGAGAGCGAACCCTGTGGCTCATATGAATTTCGTGGATCATTTAAAATACGCCCTTACGACGCTGAGGAGCTGGTCCGCCGCTCGAGCCTGATCGACACTCGGTTTCCTCTGGGGATCTATTACGTGGCCCAACACGTGTCCTTCAATGAGCTCGGCCATAAGTCCATTGAGCGCGCCTCGGCACGAAGCCACTGACTGCAACAGCTCCGTACAGTCGCCTTCTTCTTGAAGCGCCTTCTCGATTCCATTCACCTGTCCTTTAATCCGCCTAATGCGAGCAAGGAGCTTTTCCTTGCCTTCGATTGTATGCGCCATATCTCCTTGCTATAGTATGGGGGAGTATACTATACAAGTCCAATTGACTGATGCCGTTTAGGAAACCTTATGATCCAAAACCCATTGACCTGGCTTTACTTCCCCACTGCACTCACCTTGGGGGCCTTACATGCACTTGAGCCTGGTCATGCCAAGACCCTCACCGCGGCATACTTGATTGGAATCAAAGGGACTAAGCGAGATGCGCTTCTATTAGGAATTTCAGTCGCGTTTACCCATAGCTTGGTTGTGATCGCAATCTCGGTAGCCGCTCTTTGGATTGGGCGAGAAACGTTTACCCAGGACGTAACCCATTGGTTGCAACTCGGAAGCGGCGTGATCGTTGTTTGCTTGGGTGCATGGATGCTGGTTACCCGAATTCGACATATGAAGAGGGCCCAAGTCGAGCACCATCATCCCCATCATCACGGAACACCTGATCCGGTCCGTATGGAGAATGATTTCTGTCGGGGAACTCTTGAAATTATCGAAACTGAAGCTGGCGAACGGTTTCGCTTCAAGGCCGATGAGATTAAGCAGGGTGGATCGATTCGTGTTTTAATCAACCGAGTTAATGGTCTTGAAGTCTTAGAACTGTTTCCAGGTACGGATGACCCGTCAGAATTTCTAAGTTCCGTAGCACCAGAAGAGCCTCATGAGTTCGCCGCGGAATTCGAGATCCGGGTAGGCCAAAAACATGAGGTTTTTCCTTTTGAAATGCATGAACCAGAAGGACATCACGATCATCGCTTAATGTCGGATGATGAACATGCACGGGCCCATGCGGCGACGATCCCAGACTATGCCAAAAGAGGCGAGAGGCCGACCTGGCAACAGATCTTAGCTTTCGGTGCGGCAGGTGGGATGATCCCATGCCCTGCTTCGATCACCGTAATGCTTCTTGCCCTTTCTATTGGTCAGTTTGCTTCAGGTCTTTTGGCAGTAGCCGGATTCAGCTTGGGTCTCGCAGTTACGTTGGTTGGGATCGGTCTTGTCGTAGTAGCTGGCCTCAATCGATTGAAGGGCTCCGGTCACTTCCACTGGGTTTCTACAAAGGCGCCCATAGTAAGCGCAGCCGTCGTCATGATTTCGGGTTTAGCGGCATTACTATTTGCCCACTGACTAAGCTATATAGTCTATTGAGACTCTGACGTACTTGTACTCTTCTCCGCTTTTGAGGGAGCTGAGTTCTTTGTCTTTCTTTGGGATGATGACCGGCCTCCTGAATGCTTATGGAGGAAGAGTTTTTGAATCTCCTTTTCGGACAGTTTGACCCATTTCCGAATCGTTTTTGCCTCATTTGGAAACTGTTCAGTCAGCTCATGGCCAAAGTGTCGCGCAATCTTCGGAGCTTCAGTCCCGAGCCGTTTCCTTTGGAACGCTTCTCTCAGGTCCTGGATCACACCTCGAGCAAGTTTCAGGGTGGCTTGGGCTTTTACACGGTTAATCTTTTTCATGTATGTCTCCTCACTTGGACGCCTTCACTTAGCCTGCCAAAAGCGTCCATGAGGTTTCCGGCTAATTCCGTATGCCTCAGCGTCCCTTTATTTAACAGATTGGTCGATTTCTGTCATGTCATGAAGACCCAGGTCTCAAGAGTCCTCCCGCCCAGGAGGAATGGGCAAGACGATGAGGATTCCGTCTAAGCGGGCCTCGCTGCTCGAGCAATTGCATTCACAATGCTCTTTGCCTTAGCGAGCGGAATAATCATCAGGAGAGCTGCATCCTTTGGAAGCCGAGAAACCGAAGCCTGCTTTGGTTGACGTGCTGACCTCGGGGTCGCTTTCCCACCTTCGACCTTACGAAGATTATAGTAATAGGTTGGGAGTGGAATTCCCGCCTTCTTGCAGGCTTCCTTGGTAGTGGATCCAGATTTGACGAGCTTGTAGGCCTTTTCAAAGAGAGTCTTAGTGTCAGCTGTCTTCTTAGATTTTCTAGCCATGAAGTCTCCTGTTAGAGAATTTGAACTACGTCAATAGAACAGATGGTTGACTATCGTAAGAGTAGTTTCGACTTAGATAGCTCGATCTCTTGCTGATTGTCGATCCATAAGAAGCATCCGCGGTCGACGTATTGATCGGCAATTTCAATGGCGGTGAGCTCGCCTTTGGCCTCTACCACGCGTGTAGAGTTGGGCAGAGTTGCCCCCTCGGCATTCTTGATTTGCACAGTATGGGGACCAGGAGGGAGAGCACTTTTATAGATCATCGCCTTCCCTATACCCGAGCGCATGGTTTCCATCAATAACCACGTAAGATTAAGCGCTTAGGGCGTGTGAGGAAGATCTGATCTACTTTATTTAAAAAGAACAAGATATCACTCGGGGGCGCCCGTTTTCACCCATTCACGAATGACATCGATCTCCTGACTCGTGAGTGAGGATCCGGATTCCGGCGGAGGCATGCGCTTGGCGGGGTTCGAGTGGGTCAGAACAATCAGAAGACCACTGCTATCGGGATCTCCTTCATCCTCCATTTTGAGGGGTTGCCTGGGGGAATCAAAAAGCTTCTTTAACGACTCAAAGGAAACGTCACCCTTCGGAGTTGCCCCCGAATGGCAAGAAAGACAACGAGGCTCAAAAACCCTCTTCTTGAGCGAGGTAAATTTAGGTTTCAAAGGTTCCTCGGGTTGAACTTCTCCTTCAGGAGCTCCGGCCTTGATCCAGGCTGCTAACAGTTTTGATTCCGGCTCGGTAAGAGCACCATTCTTAGGCATCGTCTTCTCAACCAGAGTGACTATGGCGATTTTAGCTAAATTTTCCTTAACAGCGGCATAGGTCTCTAGGTTAATCCCGCCTGAGGTCCCGTGGCAGGAGATACAGCGAGGAGAAAAGACACTTGCTTTCAAATTGGCCCAAGAAAGTTTTGTCGGATCGGGTTTCCCTCCTCCTCCTCCTCCTCCTCCTCCTCCACCACCACCTCCTCCGCCTTGGCCAGGATGCTTCGGAGCTCCTGCCTTAATCCAAGCGGCCAAAATATCGGTCTCGATTCCCGAAAGAGAGCTGGTCGGTGGCATGGTGCGATTCAGGAGTGCCGCCCGTTCGATTCCACTTAAATTCGCTTTGACCGACTCATAGCTCTCAAGATTCACCCCACCATTATTGCCATGACAATTGATACAGCGAGGCTCAAAGACCGTGGCTCTGACAAACTTATAGGAGAGAAGGTTTGGATGAATGGGTCTTGTGAGACCCCCGTCTCCTTCCGGAGCTCCACTTTCGATCCACTTCTGAATGATTGCGATTTCCTCAGAGCTTAAAGCGTTGCCGTTACTAGGAGGAGGCATTCGCTTGTCATCTGACCGAGTGATGGCAAGAAAGAGCCCACTTTCTTCAGCATTTCCAGGAATCACGAGTTCTCGGGGAGACTCTAAGAGATCCTTGAGGGTCACCAGTGGAACGCCCGTGGCGCTGCCTCCTGGAGCGTGGCAGGAAATGCAACGGGGCTCGAAGATTTTCTTTTTGATAGAAACGAAGGTGGCCTTGAGCGGCTCTTCTCCACCGGGTCCGTTCCCTGGATTTTCGGGAGCTCCCGCCTTGATCCAAGCGGCAAGGAGATTGAGTTCCTCAGAGGGCAGGTGCCCCCCCTTTGGCATCGTACGATTAATAACGACCGATCGCTCAATAGATGAAAGATGCTGCTTCACCGCTCCATAAGATTCGAGGTTAATTCCACCTGAGTTCCCATGACAACTGATGCAATGAGGTGCAAAAACGCGACTATGGACCTGCTTATAGGAGATGCCATTGGGATCTGAGGAAAAGGAAAGGTCCTTGGGAGGCTTCTCCTTATAGAAGTTGCAGCCTCCCAAGGTCACCCCGAGAATCGCTATAACGAAAATTCTCAAGGCCCTTTCCATGCTCCTCCATCTGGTCTCGCAAGAGTGTTTACTCAGGTTTCCTTAAGGAGACCGGGCAATGTACTCCGCAGAATCGAAGTTGCCATCGAGTTTCATCCGAACTCGCAAGATCGGCTCTGCCTCGGTGCGCTCCATGTCCACGACCGCGACGGCCTGGCCTGCAGAATTGGTGCCGGGGTTAATCGTGAGTCGGGTCAACCCTTCATTATAGGAACGAAGCTTAGGATCAGTAACCGAACCCTCCAAAACATAGTGGAGCGCATTTTCGGAAATCGTGGTGGGATCCTTGTCTGTCCAGGTAGGAGCACTGGCAGCAGGGCCTCCCGCGCCTACGGTGTAGCTCAAGGGTCTCCCTTCCTCATCCAGGATGATCTCAACGCTTTGTTGAGTGCCGTCAGCCGCCTTGTATTGGTAAACGGTTGCCTTGAAGCTCGGTTCATCTTCTTCATTGTGAGGAAGAAGCGTCATCGTGATGCTTTGAAGTTTATTTTGAAAATCAGGATCAATTCCCTTCTTAGGCTTAGAAGGATCATTTTTACACTTAGTGGGATCATAGCCTGGCATTCCCGGCATATTGTGAGGGAGACTTGCATCCCCTAAGTTGCACAAGAGAACCAGACGCTCCACACGGTGAAAGGCAAGCTCCACCGCCTTCGCGTTGGTTACGCCGTGGGCAAAAGCCAGGTTTGAACTCCCCAAAAGGGCAAGTCCTCCTAATACAGAAATCACTTTTAAGTTCTTCATTTTTATCTTCCTTCCTTTTTCGTGAGTTAAAGCCATGATCATTCGTCGTGACCTGCGCAGTGAGCCGCTTTAAATGCTTCAGGGTCCAGAGCCATCCGTCCCATGCGGACTCCCTCCGTTCGAACTTTGTCGTCAGGTACCTTGTCCGATGCAGTCAAGATGTCTGAAACGATGTCATGGAGCATGTGGTTATTGTCGAATGCAGCAGGAATCTTGGGAAAGGCCATAGCAAAGCTCGGTGCCTCAACCGCAGTCTCAGGCATCATGTCGAATGGAGCAGAATCCGGAAGATCGGAGATATATTCCCAGAATTTCTTAATCGTCTTTGCAACGGCCTTATCGCGTTCAGCCTCCGTGGGCTTCATCAGATCCTCATAGAGCCTGATCTGAAACCAGTGATAACTCCAGATGAGGAGATTGAAGCTCGGGAAATTTCTTCGAAATGTTTTTGAAAAATAATGCCCATCCATGAAAAGCATCGTCTTGCACACATCCGTAATCGCTACAGGCCGATTAGCGTTGTACTGCGCATAGATTTCATTGATCCTGGCAATCATGGCAGGGCCACGGTCCTTGGAGGTCGCAAGAACATCCAGAACGAATTGATGAAGCATGTGTGACCAATCAAACAGATTAATCACGAGCGGAAACTTGTAGACGTAATAAGGAGCGATATCCGCTTCATCGACTTTGACGTTAGGAGGGTTCTTGAGAATCGCCATGATCTCGGCCAAAATTTCTCTTTCAAATTTATCAGGATTGGTGATCTTCCCCCGCTTGAGAAGAAGTCGCTCGTAAACCAGCGCGTGACCATAATCGAACGCGAAAAGAAGGTTCTGGGCCTCAGGATACTTCTTTCCAAACTGATAGGCCTCTGCAGGCAGAGGATACCAAACCATCTCAGCCCTGGCGGTGGCCGCCCCCAGTCCAAATACCAAGCTCAATACGATGATGAAGTTCTTCATTGGCCACCTCCTTGATCGACCAAAATGGCTGGAAACTCAGACCAGCGGTACCTGAGATGAATCTCGGTTGGGAGCATGATCGTAGGATCCCGGACTTCGTAATAGACATACGTATCCCAAGTCTCTTTCTTGCCACCGTTTGCGGGCCAGCCCGGATTAATCGGACCTGTGCACGTAAAGTCATTGGCAACAAGATAGATCTTAAGAACGTAATCCGGAATGAGTGGCGTGTCCTTCTTACTAAAGCGGTTGTCTTGGCCGCTCACGAAGATGCAAGTCAGAGGAACCTGCTCTCCACCCACTTGAATATAGGAACCATCCACTAGGTAAACCTTGTCCCAGAAGTTTCGAAAGAAGCTCTCCTGGGTGGGCTCCATCGAAAAGTCACTCACAATAGGCTCGACGAATTTCGAAACACCAAACTTTAGATCATACGAAAAAGAAAGATTGCCTCCGCTGGGCATGGGAACCTGAAAGTTCGCTTGAGGTCTCGTCTTCAGCGTGAACTGACGATAGAACGTGGGCTCCGGTGGAGATTCCGCTTGAGCAAGACCTGAAAGGGTCATGCTCGAAGCGATTAATAGTATCGTAAGTCCTGCTCTCATAAGATTTAGCTCCTTCTTCTTAGGATCTGCTCAATTCAATCGTTTCAAAATCAAATTCATCAGCTCTTCAATCTTAGCTTCAGCCTCAATGCGATCTTTCGATTCTGCCGCGCGTCTAACGCAGTTACGAAGATGCTTCTCCAAGACCGCTCCTTCAATCACGTTCAGTGCGGAAGCGACTGCACGAAACTGAATTAGGATGTCCATGCAATATCTACGTTCAGTGATCATCTTCTCGATTCCTGAGATCTGTCCTTGAATCTTCCTCAGCCTACCTAGTGCCGAGGTATGATCAGGGTGAGTAGCCGCAGCAGTCTGCATCTTCGTGTTCGCGGCACCTATCTGCACCTTTGTGTACGAACAATGATCTGCGTCGGAGGCTCTGGTGGAGCTCCTTGGAAAAGAGCCTTTTTTGGCTACTTTTTTGTGCCTCGTGGTTCTGCGTGACAATCCCGAGTCATGATGAGAAATCATTTTATCTCTTCCCTTTGTGCTTAAAATATTCAACCGAGCTGCCATTGACGTATACCCCCTCCTGGGTATATGTCAATCCTCATCATGCTGTTCAAAGCATCGGAAAAACAGCAAAGAATGCATTTTGGTGAACGAACCTGGAGCACACGAATGAATTTTATAAAGTCGAACCTGACTCCTTCTGCCTTCCGCTACTTGAGCGTGCTGTTTCTTTCGGTGTTTCTCTTTTCTTGCAAAGGAGAGGCAGGACTTCCGGAGCTTGAGGGCCGCTATCAAGGTCAGCAGGTACTCGCTTCGGGGGAAAGGATTCAGGTTGTTGCTCAGATTCCCGATTACGTTTCGGTTGATCAGGCGAAGGTTCTTCGTTTCAAGACGTACCCCACTCTAGGAAGTGCAACAGGTAGCGAGTTTCGCATCGCGATCATTAATGAGAAAAACATCCGCTTAAGACTTCCCGGTCTTCCTGATTCAGAAATTGCACTCTCAAAAGTCTCTACGAAGGATGATTGCGCTGCTGGCGCAGTCTCAGGTCAGAGTGTCCGCCTTTGTTGGGCTAAAGGAAAATTGGATGTCGAGGTTCAAGGCGGTAGCGAAGTTTCTACTTTAAACCTAGTTCGAGATGACTCCCTTCCACCTCTGCCAGGAAAAGAGGGATCGGGTAAGTACACTCTAGATGAGCTCGTCGGACGAGCTCGGTTTCTCAATTACACGGTCTCGCAAGAAGCAGAGCGAGTTTTTCAAGCCAAAGAGAATATCAAGGTTGCTCGTGGGAATCTTCTCCCGAGTCTCAACATCAAAACGGTCTTGGGGCTCGTGGCGGGTGATTATATCGGAGCCATTGGAAAGCTCCTGCCCTTTTTGTTCCCAAGCAATTGGTTCAAGTGGAAGGCTCAGAAAGATCTGTTTGAGGCGGAGAAGAAGTCGTTTGCCTCCCTCCGAGGGAACGAGATGAATTCAGTCGAGGGGCTGTACTACTCGATCTATCGTGACCAAGCGGTGGTTCGAGTGCTGAATCAGCATATCGAGTGGATGAGAAAGACCCAGGCCAACCTTGCCAAAGAGGAAGAGGTTGGAACTCTTCCTACGGGTACAGCGGAATACTTTGGCGCGACCATCGCCATGCTCGAGCAGGATCAGATTGCGATCGATAAGCTCGTGAAGAATGAGTACGCCGAGCTTGCGCAAGCAGTAGCGCTTCCGCCGCTCAATGGAATTTCTGAGCTTGCACCCCTATCGATTCCCGATCTCTCCTCGGTGAAACCGATTCATGCCGGCGACTTCTTCCGGGAAGTTCAAGAGAAGTCCTACGAGATCAAGACGCTTAATGCGCTTTTGAAGGCGAGCAAGAGCCTGACTAAGGATGTGATCTTTGGCTTCCTAGATCCTGAAGGAGTTGGCCTTGGGTTTGGTACCGCAAGTTCCATTCGCGTATCTAAGTCGCGCGAACATGAAGTGAAAAAGAAAATTGATGAAACCTATTCTCTGATGGAACTCGTATCAGCCGAAGTCGCCAGTGAGTACAATGCCGCTCTTTCCACCTATGGGGTGGCTAGGAAAGGACTGACGACAGTCGAGAAGCGACTGAGTTGGCTGATGAAGCGTCATCTGAATGGGGATCCTTCGCTTGATCAGCAGGATTTTATCGATCAGCTGATTGATCTTCAGCTAAGGATTCTGGATTTTTCGGCAGACCAATGGACGGGGCTTCAGGCTTATCTGATGGCCCGCTCAAAACTCGAGCGTTTGAGGCTACAAGGGTTCTACCAGGATCTTGAGGGTTCGATTCCGGAGGATCCAGAAAAGCTCAAAGAGTATGAAAAGAACGGTATGCAGGAGAACTCTGCGCCCGCTCTTCTTTAGAAATTTAAACGAACCTACTAATTAGACGATCGGAGACGATCTCATGACAAATAAAAGTTGGCTCCTGGTGGGAGTTCTTTTCTGGCAAATCGGTCTTGTTCACGCTTCGGTTCCCACGAACTCCAAGTGGTTAGTGAATCTCGATCAAGGCAATGGCACGGTGGAATTCAACGCCGTGGGACGCCCGAGCGCGCTTAAGATTCGCGGTAAGGGTGCCGCTCCCAAGGGAACACTGACGGTCGAGGGTACTGCGCTCTCCGGGGCTGCGACCTTTAGCCTGGATTCGTTGGATACCGGAATCAAGCTTCGGAATGAGCATATGAAAAAGAAGTATCTTGAGACAGAGAAATATCCAGAAGCGAAAGTGACCTTCGCCAAGCTCTCTCTTCCTGACTCACTCAAGGCGGATGGGGCTGTCGCTGAGAAAGTACCCTTTCAAGGAACCCTTTCGCTTCACGGCGTTGAAAAACCCATTTCGGGAACGGCTAAGATTGAGCGAAAGGGTGGTCAAGTGCAGCTGGCTGCCGATTTCGGGCTAAAGATTAGCGATTTTGGAATCGCGACACCCGGGTTTGCAGGAATTACGATGGCTGAGGATGTTCAGGTTCTCGTCCAGCTTGCTGCTCCTGTGACCACCCAGCAATGAGGCTAGGGCTACTATTGAGAGCTTCTGCGCCCCTTTGGGCATGCAAAGCTCTTTTAATAGCTCTTTTGTTCTCTCAGACGGCCTTTGCATTTCCCGAGATGGTGAGACATGGCTACGTGAATTGCACGAGCTGCCATGTCAGCCCTTCGGGTGGCGGGGTGATGTCCGCCTATGGCCGAGAACTCTCCAAAGAAGTTTTAAGTACCTGGGGCAAGGACGGTGAGAACAAGTTTGCATACTTCATAGAATCCCCCGAGTGGCTTCAAATGGGGGGAGATTTTCGCACCGTCGAAGTCTATCGCGATTCTCCGCAAGCAACATCGGCTCGCTTGATCCTGATGCAGGCAGACCTAGAGGCTGCAGCAACCTATAAGAAATTTACGCTTGATGCGACTTTTGGGCACGTGGATCCGCTTCAAGCGAATGCTTCTCTATCTGATCATTTTATCTCAAGAAGGCACTATCTCATTTATCGTCCAACCGATGAACTCTCCTTTCGCACAGGAAAGTTTTTTCCGGCTTTTGGAATCAACATCCCTGAGCACGTGACGTTCATTCGACGCGGCCTTTTGATTAACGACCAGGGAACTGAGTCATACAATCTGGAGGGCGCCTGGATTGGTGAGCAACTCAATCTTTTCTTGACTGGTATCTTTGGTCGTCCGGATTCGCCCGAGCTCAAGCGCGATACTGGAGCTTCAGTCGTAGCAAGCGTGTCGTTTGCAGAGCGCTATAAAACAGGAGTGAGTTACTTCTATGGAAGGAACGATCAGAGAAGGCGCCACGTCTTTGGCCCCTTCGGCATTTTAGGATTTTCTCCTCATTTCTTTCTCCTGACTGAGTGGGATATTCAGGGAAGCACGCCTGAGGTGGGGGCTGCCTCCGCAAGCACTCAGTGGGGTTTTGCCAATTATCAGCGCTTGGATTACGAGTTCATTCAAGGATTTCACGTCTATTTGACGCAGGAGCTTTCGCGTTCCGATTTCAAAATCGATGGAAGCGTGAGTAAGTCTTACGGCTTGGGAATCCAGTTTTTTCCAAGGCCTCATTTTGAGTTGAATCTGTCTTGGCAGATTCAAACTCGAGCTAATGTCTTGGGATACACCGATTACGGGCTCTTCCTTTTTCACTTCTATCCATAACGGCCCCTCGCTCGCATTCACATTCTTCATACACAATGATGCACTGCAGAGGGCTGGAGAGCCTGCGTTTTCTTACGCATCTTTGTGTACGAATGGTCTGATACTGAGCAGATAAGCTCTCGTTTTGCCAAATGAACCTAAAGAAGTGGGTTATTTTCAACCGATTGTCACAAAGGAGAGATTTGTTCCGTAAAGAGTCATAGTAAGGATACGAGCTTAAAGTTTCGTAATGGATGACCTATGCCACCTCAGTGGAAGCGTCAGCTTCAAGCGCGTTTAATCGTTCCGATCGTTGCTTTTTGCGCCGTTTCGGTCGTTGCGCTTTCTCAGGTGCGCATGCTCTGCGAGCTTGGAGACAAGCTTCACTCGGCAAACAGTCATTCACACTCTAGTCCCGGCTCAAGTTTAGATTCTTCTCACGATTCCTCTGCGGATGGGACTGAACACCATAATGGCTCAACTGACGAGGGGACTCACACAAGAAAAGCAGTGAGCTCCGGCGATGCCACGCATTCCCATGATCATGCTCACTCAGGAGCGAGCGATTCTGAGGAGGGAGAAGAGTCGTGTTGTGATTCGATTTCCTCTGGTCAATGGGCAAGCGGCCCGACCATCGTCCAAGTTGAACCTTCGAGTTTTCTCCATGTTCTCGTATTTACGATCCTCAGATACGATCCATCGATTTTAGCTGTGACCAAAGAGCAACTGAGGCTCTCACGGTCTAATGCCCCGCCACCCTTAAGCCTTAGTCACATTCCCACCACCGTTCTCCTCATTTGAACTCCCATCAGATCGCAAGGCTTACATGCCCTTGGGTGATTCGCACCGCTTTGGATTGCGAGTACCTGAGCGAGCTGAAGAAAGGGAGGGACGTCATCCGTGATGTTCTCCCGGGACTCTTGGAGAACCGACTTATGTCAAAGTCAGATATAAAATCGAACCGCAGGTGGACTGCGGATGAGGTACTTAAGGAGATTAGATCTCTGACGGATCTCTCCGCCAAATATAATCAAAAGTCATTTCCTAGCCTCTATGGTGCAACCATTCGACATTTTGGCAGTTGGAAAAAAGCAATCGAAGCAGCAGGCTTTAGCTACGACACCGTGACTCGTAGAAAACTGGCGGGCTATTGGACCAAGGATCGGCTCATCGAAGCGATCCAGGCGCTTCCTGAGAAGCACTCCAATTACGTGCGGAAAAAACACGCTGGTCTTTATAGTGCAGCTCTTCGTCT
>FRDC01000290.1_pt1 | contig 99276 bp, 92 predicted proteins | sample 1106171 | NCBI WGS metagenome assembly FRDC01 (sample SAMEA3930566, study PRJEB13176) | freshwater metagenome | biome: Drinking water system; feature: drinking water; material: water | place: Singapore | collected 2014-12-20
CTGGCACCATTCTTACCGTGCAAAGGTCTCGAAGAATCATTAGCATAAAAGCGCATCATTCAATCAATTGAAATTGCCACTTGCCATTAAGGAAGCTCTGAAAAAGGTCGCGAGCGAAGACCAGTCAAGGCGAAATTCAGTGAGAAAGCGCAGTTTGCATGAAGTAAATAAGCATTTTGAGCTGGATTTCAACGCAGCATGGCCGAGCGCAGCAGTTTCTCAGAGTTTTCTTAAATTTTCTTGACGCTTAAAAACCTTACAAACTCTATGCAGCCATCAATTCGAGATGCGTAACCCATGGATCGAAATCACGATCGGAGAAAAGCAAAGGCGTTTTGGTTTCGACGCAATACGTAGCGATAAGGCAATCAATGGTTTTTCGGATAGTAATGCCTTGTTTTCTGAGCGTGTGATAATTTTGAGCAGACTGAATCGCCAGATCGGTATTGCACAGCCACACCTGTTCAAGCTCGGTCAATAATGATTTGGCAATCCGGTAATCCTTGTCACTCCTGAATCCTTGCAGCACTTCCGCCAGGATCAAATCCCCCACGACAATCACTGTGCTGGATAAATAATAATCGAGTTTTTCAGTCTGATCGGTGATTTCACCGTTGAAGAAATCCACCCATACGCTGGTGTCGACCAATACCATCAGTCCGTTCTCATGTCATCGAGATTGCCGTCCCAGTTCAATTTACCTCGATACTGTTTGATCTTTTCCTGTTTTTTTATTCTTATCAGCGTTAACAAACCGAGCTCTACCGCTTCTTTTTTGGTCTTTACTCCCGTGAGTTTGATGACTTCATCCATCAATTCGTCGTCAATAACAATATTGGTTCTCATCACACCTCCATGTGTATCATTATGCTTTATTCTACACATAGAATACAGAATTAACATATAGTTCAGACGTTACCATTGACCGGAAGTTGATTTACCGTTTATCAAACCACTGCTTAATGCGCTGAGCCAACCACTCCGGCTCATCCAGCGGCAGATCATGCCCGGCGGATTCGTGCTCGACATAATCCGCATTCCAAGCTTGCGCCAGTCTTTGACTGCAACGGTAATCCACCAGCCGATCCCCACGGCTGGTGACAACGAGTAGCGGCTGCCGCGGCTTTGCGGTGACTGAAAATTGCATGGCGGCGAGCAATTGGTTTCTAGCGCTGATTGGCGATACCGGATTTTGCCGTTGCCATTGCTGCCAGTTTTGAAGCAACTTGCCGTCATGCGAGTGGCGATTGGAAGTCAACCGCAGAATGTCCGCTTCCCTTTGCTCGGCGGAATGAAAAATCAGGGATAGGACATGCGGATAAGCCGTCCAGCGCAAGCGATGATAAAACGGTGACAGCGGTCTGGCACTGGTATTAATCAGTACAGCCGCTTCGATTTCGGCGGGATAACGCGTCATCCAGTCGATCGCGATCATGCCGCCCATCGACAAAGCGACCAGCCGGATCGGCTGACTTAAATCGACTTGCCGACACAGCGCTTCCGTCATACCGGCAATGGTGTTTGGGCTGGTTTCATGATTGCGTAAACCGTTGCCGGGAATGTCCGGCATACCGATCAACGCGTCGGGGAATTGTTGCTGCAATTGGGCAGGAAACTCACCCCAGTGCCGCGCTTCGCGCCATAGCCCCCGCAGCAACACGAAATGCGCCGGACGGTTCATGGATACCATAGCGCCAGCGCTTGTTGTTCCAATTGCTTCGCATCGCTGCGGTCAAGCCAATTCTGATATGACAATGTGGCGTGCAGCAGAAATTCCATCAAGATCAGGTGGCTTCGCAATACCCGGTTAAGCCGATGCGGTTTGATCGGATGGTACAAGCCAAGCAGTTGCCGCAGTTGCAGCGGATTCTTGCGGATCCAGCGCCATGAACCCATTTCCAGTGTCAGCGGCAGAAAAATATTGCCCTGTTCCAGCGACTGCAAATACAGAAAATCCCACAAATCGCCATGCACCAGATAATGCTGCGATTGCGGTTCGAACAAATAATCCTGATGCGGGTAGGTTTGCATGAACAGGCTGCGCAAATAACAAACTTCTTTCAGGTGCTTGATCGGCTCCAACCGGCTCCGGGCATACGGAAACCAGATTTGATTGCGGAAACCGAAGCCGGAATGACAGTCGAGCACCAGACTGAACGGCGCTGGAAACACTTCCTGTGAAATAAAATCGCACAGCGCCTGCGCTTCCAATTGCATCGGCTCATTGCTTCTGCCGCGATACCACGGCAAAGCGGGTGAGATCCGGTGACCGCCTGCCAGTAAAATGGTTTTTTCATAGCTATCGACTGGCGCATTACGCATCAAATCGACGCCTTGTGAATTGGCGCGGGTGTTATTCAACATTCCGGCAGGATTGACGATCGGTAGAAAATTTATCCGCACCCGTTGCAAAATGTCGGCAAAAATCCGGTCCCAATTCAAACGCTCCAACAATCCCTCAAGATACGCAATGACAACCTGCGTACCGATACGCTCCAGTCCATGAATACCGGCGACATACGTTACGCTTGGCACACCCGGATCGGGGTTACCCAATGTCAGCGCATAGACCGGCAGCAAATCGTCACGACAAGGAACCTGACATAGTATTTGGCTCTGTAAAAAACCGGCATGCTGTTCTTGAACAATCGCCTCAATTTGCTCGAGTTCGGGAAACGACCGGCTGGTGGTAGAGGGTGCGCGCATTGTCGATAATTGATTTACCGGAATCCCGATTATTTGAAAAAACAAATGTTACTTGAATCCACACAGCTGAACCACTGCTAGCGCTTGATGATATCCGGCCGCTACTTACCACAGCTGCCTGTCTTGCCCCGACAACATCCTAAATCTTGGCAGCGTACTTGCGGCTTAGCCCCGAGAGATTCATTTCCAGCTTACGTTTCAACGATGGCAGTCGGTTCAAGATGCGCAAAACAATGTTTCGTGCACGGCGTTTCACAGCATTTTGCATCGTGGCCATTCCCATCAACCGTCCCGCGATCCGCAGAACCTCTTCCGCCGCTGGCTTACGTTTGAGTTCGTAACAATCAAGGTAGCGTTCGTCGCAACGTCCCGATAAAACATCAGCCAGCATGCGACCGAGAAGGCAAGCATCCACCAACCCGGTATTCATGCCCTGCCCGCCAGCCGGACTGTGCACATGAGCCGCATCACCCATCAAAAACAAACGCCCTTTACTATAGCGCTCGGCCAAGCGATGATGGACCCGGAAGCGTGAACTCCAAATCACACTTCGAACCTTGGTGCCATATTCCGGACCGCGGCTATCAAGCAACGCTTGGATATCCGCAAGCTGCGGGTGCTCCGGCGCGGTATCGACCGCCGCGACAATGCGGTAACGGTTTTCCTCGGGAAGAGGCGCCACTACGACCATGCCTTCGGGTGATAAGAATAACGACACTTCGCTTTGCCCCAACGGCCAATCCATGTCGACATCTGCCAATATAAAGGACTCTTCGTAGGTTCCGCCTGCAAAACCAATGCCAGCCGTTTGCCTCACTAAGCTATGCATGCCATCCGCACCGATTGTATACCGTGCCTGAATGACGTTGACGCCTTGCGAACTTGCAATCCGCGCCGTCACGCCTTCCGGTGTCTGCTCTATCGCTTCAACGGTTGCCCCCCAGCGCACCATCCCGCCTGCATTTAATAAAGCTTCCAGCAGGATCCGTTCGGTGCAATCCTGCGGAATCATCAAAAGAAAAGGATGCTCGGTTGGGAGCTTATCGAAATTCAATTGCAGCAATTTCTGGCCGCGGTCCCGCATGCAGAAGCGAGTGAGCTTCAGGCCTTTCTCCACCAACGGCTGCGCCACACCGAGTTCATCAAGCACATCCAATGTATGCGCATGAATGACCGCCGCTCTCGATGTGTTCTCTATATCCAGCCTACGCTCAACAACGATGCAATCGATACCTGCCTCTTTAAGCGATAGTGCCAGTGCCAAGCCAGTCGGACCGGCACCTATGATGAGTACATCGGTTTTCATAAGGTATCTTCTCCTGGTTCAATTTGAGGCGCTTGCCACAAAATCACTGAAGACTTCTGCTACGCGACTCACCAGCACCGACAGATGTCCATCTTTCCGCCTCGGCATTAAAGTTGTTTTTCCGAAGCCTGGTCGTTCCGGCGCAACCACGAAAATGCCGCCGGACTTAGCTTGTTCGTAAATGAGTGCAGCCTGATAACGGCTACCGGGGAAACCATGCATGAAGTGCAGCGGTTTCCCATCAGCCCGGCCGTAACATGCATAAGCCAGCGTCCTACCATCATTCAGTTCAAGCGTATACGTATCTGTCATATTCACCCGCTTAGTTTCGGCACAAATCGTGGATGATTCGCACCGCCATCGCCAAACCGTTTTCCTTGGAAATTGCTTCGCCTAATTTTGCAGCACGCGCCCTGACTCCGTCGCGCTCTATAAACTCGATAGCCCTTGCCAGTCCGGCCGCGTTCATTTTGGCCGCTGTGACTGGTTCGGGCGCAACGCCCAGTTTAGCCAGCCGATCCGCCCAAAAGAATTGATCGCCGATGAAAGGCACAACGATGGAAGGCTTTCCTGCGCGTGTCGCTGAGTGTGTAGTGCCGACCCCGCCATGATGAATGATTGCGGCAGTTCGCGGGAATAGCCAATCGTGCGGCACATTGCCTATGGCGAGAACATTGCTTGGTAATTCACTGTGCTTCATGCCATTCCATCCAGGGTAGAAAAGCGCGCGGCGGCCACGTAGCGAACGCACCAATATATCAAGCATCTGCGCTTGATCGTATCCGTTCATGCTGCCGAAGCCGAAGTAAAGTGGCGGCGACCCTGCAAGTAGAAAGTCTTCCAATTCAAGTGGTGGCGTCCAGGATTTCGCGGGATACAACCACTGACCACACATGCGGACATGTTCTGGCCAATCGGCTGGCTGTGGCAACAGGTTTGGGGAAATACCGTAGAGCAACGGAAAATCATTCCAAAGTTTGTTGCGCGCGGGTAAGCCGCACACAGTCGCTCTCGCTTTGTTCAGTTTGACCTTAAATGCCCGCCAAAACATACCATTCACAAGATTGTGACTGACACGATTCAACCATCCGGGCACCAGATTCGGCGATAAGAACGGCGATGGGAATTCGCACGTCGGCGTCATTGGAATTAGAGCTGCGCCAATCGCCGGAATATTTAGACGTTCGGCAACCGAAAGAGCCACAAAACCGGCCATCCCGGAAAAAATGATCGCATCGGTGCCGCGAGCACTGGCCAGAAGCTCGGCCATCCAGGCTTCCGTGTTCTCGTTGGCGATATCCGCTAGCAACCTAGCCGTACCTTTAAAATCGGATTTTCGCGGCATCATGTTTGCACCCGCCATGCCTGCGGCCAAGGTTTTACGAATATCGCCGGGCAATGCTTGAACGGGCACATTCAAAGCACGTATCGATTCAAAAGTACCGGCATCGGCCAGCATCAGCGTGTCATGACCAACATCCATAATCGCACGACTCAGAGCCGCTAGCGGACGGGTATCCCCCTCAGTGCCGTACGTCACGATTGTAAATTTCATGTTTCTACCTCATTGACTTCCGATAAGTATACATCGTATACTTTAGCACATCGTATACTTTTGAGTCAACATGATAAAAATAACAGAAAAAACAAACAGACGAATCCGGAAACGAAAAGCGATGCTGGAACAAATCTCAGGAGCTGCGGCGCGTTTGTTCAAAACCCGGGGCTTCGAGTCGGTAACCATGGAACTTATTGCAACCGAGGCCGATGTATCCAAGCGTACGCTATACAAACACTTCCCATCTAAGGATGCGGTGCTGGCTTACATGCTAGAGGCCGAACTGGATCGTGACATGGCTACTTTCGAACTGAAGCTGAGCAAGGAATCGACTTTTCGCGACAGCGTTTCGGCTCTGCTCGAACAATCGGCCGCATGGTGCGAGGCGCATCCCGACTATCTGCTGCCGTATATACGCCACAAGTTCGCTACTTTCGATCCAGCAGCCGAGCGGCTGAGCCGCGGCGATATTGTGCAAACCTGGATCATGCTAATCGCGCAGGGACAACGCATCGGCGAATTGAATACCCGCCAACCAACTGAACAATTGGCAATCTATTTCCATTATCTTTATTTCGGAGCACTGATGCGCTGGATCACAAATCCCGATCTCAAGCTGAAAAATGAATTTGATGCGGTTGTCACATTGTTCATCGAAGGCGCTAAAGCGTAAGAATTGTTCATTCGAGTGGTCGACCCGATTCGTTTGCGGCAATCTCCTTGAATGCCTCTCAACCAACTTAATCATGCCCGGTATCACTTCACAAACTGCATTAATCAATCTCGCAAATAGGCTCATTTAAAACGTGATTTTTCTCACATCAATAGCAATTTTACTAGCGTATACTCGACCGGTTCCATTTAAGCAAGAAAAATTTATTGCTGTTAAACAAGTAGTTACTGCCACATTCTAGAGAGAAATGATATGCCTGCTGATTTAACGTTCGAAAAAACAAATTCATTCGCGCAAAATTCAAAAGCTCATAATGATAATTATACGGATTTAAATAACCGGAACAGTTACATACTGGATGTACTGAAAAACGATCAAGGCGATCAATCCAAGGTTTTATGGTCGTTGGATGAAGGCAGCGGCGTATGGAACGAACCAGCCGATTTGTTGAACCGGGATAACATCAATAGCATCAATTCCAGCGAATTAGGCGCGCAAATCTCGATCACCCAAGATGGCAAGGTAGCTTATGTCATAACTCCCGAATTGCAATCAAAACTAAAAGATTTAGCGGTTGGCGAAAGCTTAACCGATACCTTCATTTACGCCATGAAGCTGGGTCAAGGCGACAGCCCGCTGAACTGGGCCAAAGCCACAATAGCACTGAATGGTTTGAACCATGCACCGGAGCTGACCGGAACAACCGCTGTGCTACCTAACGGAACTAAAAATACCGACTATAAAATTCTTACCAGCGATCTGCTTCAAGGTTTTACGGATGCGGATAATGACCCATTATCCATTATCAATCTAACGGCAAATCATGGCTCATTAACGGAAACCGACGATGGGTGGATTTTTACTCCGGAAGAAAACTATGCGGGCAATATTGAACTGCGCTATGACGTTGCCGACAATCATGGGGGGAATGTTAGCGCAACCCAGCAGTTTACGCTGGAATCATCCTCCTCGGACAATATACCGCCAAGTCTCACCTTAACCGAACCCTACGATGACTTTAACGCATTCCCGGTTAACTATAATTTTATCCTGCACTTTGATGAGGCAGTCATACCCGGCACCGGCAACATTATCATCAGTAATGGCACGGACACTCGCTTCATTGCCGCCGATGATCCCAATCAGGTGATGTATAGCGGCGGTAAAGTCACCATCAACCCAAGTGCCAATCTGGTGCCGAATACGACGTATCATGTCGAGATTGCAAGCGGTGTGTTCACCGACCTATCCGGCAACCTCTTTGCAGGCATTACTGACCCCTCGGCTTTTAACTTTACCACCATCGCCGACACCGTGGCACCACAAGTATCCTGGAGCTGGCCGTACGATGGGGCGTCATTCAAGCTTGATGACAATATCACCATCGATTTCAATGAAGAGATCATGGCAGGATCGGGCGATATTATCATCAGCAATGGTAGCGATACCCGCACCATCCCCATTAATGACGCCAGTCAGGTAACCATCACCAACTACTTTAGCAGCAGCTCAGCCAATGCCGGTTACATTACTATTAATCCTACGGAAGACTTGATTCTTGGTTCCACCTACCAGATTCAGGTGACCAGTGGCGCAATTACGGATACCTCAGGCAATACTTGGGAGGGATTCAGTAACGCACCGAGTTTTACAACAATCAATTCGGATCCACGTTTAACCTGGAGTAACCCTGGAGATGAAGCCACCGATTTCCAAGTTGATAGCAATATCGAACTTAACTTCGATGAAGCCGTTAAACCTGGCAACACCGGCAACATCGTCATCAGCAATGGATCCGATATCCGTACCATCGCTATCAATGATGCCAGTCAAGTCACTTTTGGCGATTATGGCAACGTCGTAATCAATCCTTCCACCGATCTGATTTCTGGCACCAATTACCACATCAAGATCGATAGCGGCGCTATCACCGATCTGGCAGGTCATGCATACGCCGGTATCAACGACGATACCACGCTCAATTTCACCACGATCCCCTCCAATCCGTTTCTTAGCTGGAGCAGTCCACCAGACAATTACACGGAATTCCAGGTTGACCAAAATATCGAGTTATATTTCAATGAAATGATTCAAGCTGGCAGCGGCAACATCATTATCAGCAATGGCTCCGATTCCCGAACCATCGCCATCAATGATGCCAGTCAGGTCACCTTTGACGGTTACAGTGGCATTTACATCAATCCGTCCGCCGATCTGATTCCGGGCACCAATTACCACATCAAGATCGATAGTGGCGCTATCACCGATCTGGCTAGTAATGCTTACGCCGGTATCAGCGACGAGACCACATTCAATTTCTCTACGATCTCTTCCAACCCGCTTCTTAGCTGGAGTAACCCATGGGATAACTCCACGGAATTCCAGGTTGATCAAAATATTGTGTTAAATTTCAATGAAACGATCCAGGCTGGCAATAGCGGAAACATTGTCATCAGCAACGGTTCCGATTCCCGCACCATCGCCATTAACGATGCCAGTCAGGTCAGCTTTAGCGGCGGCAAGGTAACCATTAATCCATCCGCTGATTTGATCCCCAATACGCACTACAGCATCCGCATCGATAGCGGCGCTATCACCGACCTTAGCGGTAATGCTTATGCCGGTATCAACGACGATAGCACGCTTGATTTTTCCACGGTTACAAGCGAACCCCGGCTGGCCGGCAGTACTCCTTGGGATGAGTCCACTGATTTCCAAGTTGATCAGAATATCGTATTGAATTTCAATGAAGCGGTTCAAGCAAGCGGCAGCGGAAACATTATCATCAGCAGCAGTTCCGATACCCGCACCATCGCCATCAACGATACCAGTCAAGTTACTTTTAACGGCGGCAAGGTAACAATAAATCCGATCGCGGATCTTGTTCCAAACACCAGCTACAGTATCCGCATCGATAGCGGCGCAATCATCGACCTGACTGGAAATGCTTACGCCGGTATTGACAACGATACCGCGCTCAACTTCTCCACGGTTTCATCGGATCCACGGCTATTCTGGACTAATCCTTGGGACGGCACATCGGACTTTCCGGTTGACAACAATATTGAGCTATCTTTCAATGAAGCGGTTAAGGCTGGCAGCAACGGCAATATTATGATCAGCAATGGCTCCGATACCCGCACCATCGCTATTAATGATGCCAGTCAGGTCAGCTTTGACGGTTATAGCGGCGTCACTATCAATCCCTCTGTCGATCTGATCCCTGATACCCATTACCACATCAAAATCGACAACGGCGCAATCACCGATTTGGCGGGTAATGCTTATGCCGGAATCAGCGACAACACCACGCTCGATTTCTCCACGGTTACGACCGAGCCGCGGCTGTCTTGGAGCAATCCTTGGGACGGTTTCACCGATTTCCAGGCCAATCAGAACATCGTGCTGTATTTCAACCAAGTAGTTAAACAGGGCGCCAGCGGCAATATCATTATCAGCAACGGCTCCGACACGCGTACCATCGCGATCAATGACGCCAGCCAAGTCAATTTTGATGGTGATCGCACTGTCACCATCAATCCGCTCACCGAGCTGGTGCCCGGCACCCACTACAGTATCAAGATCGACAGCGGTACTATTACCGATTTGGAAGGCAATGCTTATGCCGGTATCAGCGACGATACCGCGCTTGATTTCTTCACCATCACAACCGAGCCGCGGCTAACAGGGAGCAATCCTTGGGATGGTTTCACAGATTTCCAAGCTGATCAGAATATCGAATTGTACTTTAACGAACTGGTCCAACCAGGCAGCACTGGTAGCATTGTCATTAGCAATGACTCCGATACCCGCACTATCGCCATCAATGACAGCAGTCAGATCAGTTTCAATGGCTATGGCCTCTCCATCAATCCTTCAGCCGATCTGATTCCCAACAGCCATTACCACATCAAGATCGATAGCGGCGCTATTACCGATTTGGATGGCAATGCCTATGTTGGCATTAGCGATGATACGACACTCAACTTCTCCACGATCACAAGCGAGCCTCGGTTAACGTGGAGTAATCCCTTGGATAACGCTACGCAATTCCAAATTGATCACAATATCGAACTGCATTTCAATGAAGCAATTCAGGCTGGCAACAGCGGCAACATCGTGATCAGCAACGGCTCCGATACACGCACTATTGCCAGCAATGACAATAGCCAGGTCACAATTAATGGCGGCAAGGTAACCATTAACCCATCCGCTGATTTGATCCCCAATACGCACTACAGCATTCACATCGATAATGATGCTTTCATCGATCTGGCTGGAAATGCATACACCGGCATCAGCGACGACAGCACGCTTGATTTTTCCACGGTTACAAGCGAACCTCGGCTAACCGGCAGCACGCCTTGGGACAACTCCACCGAGTTCCAGGTTGATCGCAATATCGAGCTGTATTTCGATGAAGAGATTCAGGCTGGCAGTAGCGGCAATATTGTCATCAGCAACGGCTCCGACACACGTACCATCGCGATCAGTGACAGCAGTCAAGTGATTTTTAACGGCAATATATTAACCATCAATCCATCGGCCGATCTGGTTCCATTTTCCGGCTACAGCATCCGCATCGATAATGGCGCCATCACCGATCCGGCCGGTAATGTTTATGCCGGGATCAGCGACGATACCACGCTTAACTTCTCCACCGTTACCACTGAACCACGGCTGTCTTGGAGCAAGCCTTGGGACAATTCGACGGATTTCCCGCTTGACGGCGATATTGAGTTATTCTTCAATGAAACGGTTCAAGCTGGCAACAGCGGCAATATCGTCATCAGCAACGGTTCCGACACCCGCGTTATTGCTATCAATGATGCCAGTCAAGTGAGTTTCTCCGGCTATAATCGCGTCACCATCAATCCATCCAGCGATCTAATTCCATTTACTAACTACAGCATCCGCATCGATAACGGTGCCATCACCGATCTGGCCGGTAACACTTATGCCGGCATCAGCGACGATACTACGCTTAATTTCTCCACCGTCACAACCGAACCGCGGCTATCCTGGAGCAATCCTTGGGATGGCTTCACTGATTTCCAGGTTGATCAGAATATTTCTTTGTCTTTCAATCAAACAGTCAAACAAGGCGCAAGCGGCAACATCACTATCAGCAATGGTTCCGATACGCGCACTATCGCTATCGATGACGCCAGCCAAGTAAGCTTCGATGGATACAGTAGTGTAACTATCAACCCTACCGCCGATTTGATTCCTGGCACTCATTACAGCATCAAGATCGATAGCGGTGCCATCACCGACTTGGACGGAAATGCTTATGCCGGTATCAGTGACGATACCGCACTTGATTTCTCCACAATCACGAGCGAACCCCAACTAACCGGAAGTAATCCCTGGGACGATTACACCGGCTTCCAGATCGATCAAAATATTGAATTGTTCTTCAACGAGTGGGTTCAGGCTGGCAGTACCGGCAACATCATTATCTCCAACGGTTCCGATACCAGAACGATTGCGGCCAATGACTCCAGTCAGATTACATTCAACGGCAGCAAAGTTACCATTAATCCGGTTATGGATCTCGTTCCCAATACGGGTTACAGCATCTTGATCGATAGCGGTGCAGTTAGGGATATAGACGGAAATGCTTACGCCGGAATCAGCGACGATACCGCGCTTAATTTCACGACTGCCGCTGATGACGAATTCCTGCTTGTCAGTCCGGTAATCGTCGGATCGCCCGGTTTGACAGTTTCGGATATTGCCGGAGCTCAATTCCCCATTATTTAGCTGCAAGATAAACCAGTAAGCGGTGTTATCGCGATAAGATCGCACCGCTTACTCGTATAAACTACGCTACAATCAAGCTGTCAATCATCGCTCGGACATGAATCACTGATCTCACCATTCAACGGCATGCGACAACTTTCCGAAGCACTCCAAAAGGCCGCCCATCACCAGCATTCCGGACAATTCTCCGAAGCTGAAGCGATCTGTCTCAAAATTTGCTCAGCGATCCCCAATCAACCCGACACCTTGCATCTGTTGGCCATCATTTACGCACAAACCCAGCGTTACCAATTGGCCAATGATTATTTCCAGAAAGCAATTGCCACAGCACCAACACGCGCAGACTTTATCGGCAACTACGCCAATGCGCTTTTGGAGCAAAATCAAATCGAAACAGCGATCGGCTATTGCGAGCAATCGCTCGCACTCAATGCCAATCAAGCTGAAGTGCTGAATATATTGGGCAATGCGTATATGGCCCGGAATCGTAATGAAAAGGCTGCCGAATGTTTTCGCCGGGCACTGCAACTACGTCCGCAATATCCGCATGCGCTCAATAACCTTGGAAATGCGCTGCAAAAATTGAATAAAACTGACGATGCGATTCGCTGCTATCAACGAGCGCTCGAATTGCAGGGTGGTTACGCCGAAGCCAGCAATAATCTGGGACAGGCGCTAAAAAGCCTCGGAAGAATTGACGAGGCCAGGGCTTGTTTCCGTAAAGCGCTCCAGTCGATGCCCAACTTCAGCCAAGCTCGCCATAATCTTGCCGAAGTCGATTCCAGCTGGCTCGAACCGCTGCAAGGAAAAAAGCTTTTTCTTCGCCGTTACGAAGCAGAGGATGCCGCCTACATCCATCATTGCCACCAAAACGATGTCTTCATGAGACAGTACAATCAATATATTCCACGCAATCAACCGATCGATGATTTGGCAGCAAAGTTAAGTCAGACGCAGGCACAGCATCCGTGCCAAACAAAGACTGTCGATTGGGTCATTATCCGGAAAAATACCAATCAACCGGTTGGCATCGCGAATCTCGTTGACATTAACTTTCCGCATCGCCGTGCTGAATTTCTGATCGGTTTACCCAATCCCGAAGATCACGCGCATGGCACCGCCCTTGAAGCGACCTTGCTGATTCTTGAGTATGCGTTCAACCGCGTCCAATTGAACAAGCTGACGACCAACGTTTATGCCACTAACGCCTATTCGCAAGAAAACACGTTAGCGCTCGGTTTTATTCAAGAAAGTTATTTGCGCGAACACTTGTTCAATCCTGCCGATGGAAAATTTCTGGATGTTTATGGCAACGGCATGACACTCAGCGATTTCCGTTCCAATCAACGCATCGCCAGACTTTCCCGCCGCCTGCTCGGCCGGAACATCACCGCAACATAGCAAAACAATCCTGTTCGGCCACATCCCTCTGCTTTTAGCCAGTGGCACTACTTACTTTTCCGCAGAGATTATCCCCGTTTAAAAATGAAACACTCAGTATTGCAAGTTTTCTTATACAAAAAAGTGATAAACAAATGAAAAATTATTAGTTCCTTGAATAAAGAAAGCTGTGTAAATTTGCGGCTCTTGTAACTACGATCCTTGCAGAAATGACACAACTTTCAACCTCACACAAAGGCAGTCAGCTCAATACGGATGTCATCCAGGAAATTGTGGATGCCGTCACCAGCATCGACTACGGATCGGTGGAAGTGGTGATTCATGACGGCAAAGTCGTGCAAATCGAGTGCCGCAAGAAAATCCGCGTCAATCACAGCGGATCCGGGCGTAAAGCGTTGAAACCGGGCGCTTGATAAACCACCCGGATTCGAACACGGCGAATCAACCGGCACTAGCAATCAGTAATACCGGCCAGTAACACTGGAGGTAAAAACAAAAACAATATCAGTAACTCAACCGGCAAACCGGAGAGCTTACTCAGGAGAATACAGTGAAGTTTCTTTGGTTTTCGTTATCTACAGCGGCAGTAGGCTTACTCACCGCCATTCCGGCAGCCGCATCTTCGGATGGCAAGCCGGCCATAGACTTTCAAGGCATCCAGAAAAGCATTGTTCAATTGGCACAGCAGATCATTGCCGAACCCGGCAAACCATCTGCGGATAAAGCAACGGAACAACAGCCGGTGGACAAAGCAAAAGAAGTTGAGAAATCTTTACCGGCGATAGAACCTCAAGCGCAAAAACCGGCGACAGCACCAACGGCTGCGCAATCAACCAGCTATCACCGGCGGGCAGACAGTTATGCCACTAACCCGGAATCAGATCCGCCCCGCTATGTTCGCCGGTTAAGCGATATCGGCGTTCCTGCTTTCAAGGATATCACCTGGCTGGATATCGGTTTCGAGCATCGCACCCGCTACGAATGGCGCAACAATGACCTCCGGCGCGTCGAAGGCGGAGAAGACAATCCGATTTTTTTCCGTCACCGCGCCTGGTTGGGCATCCGCGATATTCTCGATCCATTCCGTTTTGCGGTGGAATTCCAGGATTCCCGGGTTATCAACAATAAGTACGTCACAACCGACCAGGAAAGAAACGAATACGATCTGATCAACGCTTACGGTGAACTCAATTTCAAGAAAGCGCTAGGCGCCGATGACCGGGGTAATGACCGCCCGATCCGCTTTCGTGTTGGACGGATGGCTTACGAGACCACCGACCGACGCTTTATCGCCCGTAACGAGTGGCGAAACACCACCAATACGTTTGAAGGTTTCCGCTTAAATATAGGCCGTGAAGCAAACGATTGGGAACTGGATTTATTCGGTTACCAACCGGTACGGCGCGCGCAAACCAAATTCGACATGTCCAACGAACGGCTTTGGTTCTTCGGTGCCATCGGCCACTGGCGCAGATGGTCTGACATCATCACGATACAACCGTATTTCATGGGTCAGAAACAAAATGCCGACCCCGATGGTTTTACCGCCACCAACCGTCAGGATCGGGAAATTTATATGCCGGGTTTCCGAACTTATGGAAAAGTCCTTGATTTGTTTGACTTTGATGTCAGCTATAACCACCAATTTGGCTACAGCGGGCCGCTGCGGCAAGATGCGCAAGGTTACACCATTGAAATCGGCAAAACCTTCAATCACCCGTGGAAGCCGCGTCTCACCGGTTTCTACGGCTACGCCAGCGGTGATAAAGATCCCAATGACGGCGTCGACAACCGCTTTGACCGCTTCTTCGGTTTCGCCCGGCCTTGGTCGGCGGATCACTACGTGGTCTACGAAAACTTGAAAGCGCCAAAAATCCGGATGGACTTGCAGCCCACGCAAAAACTAGGGTTTGAACTGACGTATGGCTGGTATTTTCTGGCGAGCAAACGCGACCGGATGTTCGATATTCTCGACGGCAATATCAGCCAAACCGTCAGAGATCCGGGTTTCAACCGGGATCGTACCGGCCAAAGCGGTGATTACGCCGGCCATGCGCTCGAAGGCCGGATACGCTACCAAGTATCGCCTAAAATCAATACCGTCTTGGGTTACACCCATTTCACCGCAGAAGATTTCGTCAAGAACCGCATTGCCGCAAGCCCGTCATGCGCGTCCGGTCACGTGCATCCTTGCGTTGACCACCGCTCTGGGGATACCGACTTTCTGTACTTTGAAGTACTCATCAGCCTCTTATAAACCCTGTCTTTAATGGAGAGATAGCATGAATATTAGAAAACTGTTCACAACAAGCATTTTAACCGCAGGCCTCATCGTCAGCAGTCACGCATTGGCTGAAAAAACCATCTTGAACGTCTCATACGACCCAACCCGCGAGCTCTATCAGGAATTCAATGCTGCTTTTGCTAAATTTTGGCGAAGCAAAAACAATGAAACTGTCAAAGTGCAACAATCGCACGGCGGTTCAGGCAAGCAAGCAAGATCGGTCATCGACGGCCTGGAAGCGGATGTCGTCACATTGGCATTGGCCAACGATATCAATGCCATCGCCGAGAAAGCCAAACTGCTGCCGGAAGATTGGCAGCAACGCTTATCGCTCAATAGCACCCCGTACACATCGACGATTATTTTTCTAGTGCGTAAAGGCAACCCGAAAGGCATCAAGGATTGGGCCGATCTGGCGCGTCCTGGCGTAGCTGTCATCACGCCAAACCCCAAAACTTCCGGCGGTGCGCAATGGAATTACCTCGCCGCGTGGGAATACGGCAGACGGCACTTGGGCGGCGATGATAAAGCTAAGGAATTCGTCACCAATATCTATAAAAATGTGCCGGTGCTTGATTCCGGTGCCCGCGGCTCCACCACGACGTTCGTCGAGCGCGGCGTAGGCGATGTGCTGATTACTTGGGAAAACGAAGCATTCCTGGCACTGAAGGAATACGGCGCGGAGAAATTCGAGATCGTGATCCCCTCGCTAAGTATTCTCGCTGAACCCCCGGTAGCAGTAGTCGACAAAGTCGTCGACAAGCGCGGCACCCGCCGGATCGCCGAAGCCTATCTGCAATACCTGTACTCCGATGAAGGACAGGAAATCGTCGCCAAGCATTTTTACCGCCCGACCAATGAAAAAGTCGCTGCGAAGTATGCCACCCAATTTCCTAAACTCGAACTATTCCGTATCGACGATGCTTTTGGCGGTTGGAAAAATGCGCACAAGGTGCATTTTGCCGATGACGCGAATTTTGATCAGATCTATCTGAAATAACAGAAAAAAATAGCGCACCTCGGTGCGCTATCACTTAAGTCATGGGGATTTAAAAATGACAGTTCTAATTGTCGGCGGCGATTACATCACATCGTTCAAACATCTGCTTTCCACCCAGCAAGATACACGTATCGAACATTGGGATGGCCGCAAAAAAGGATTCAACAAACGCGCATTTCCAAATGAAACCCACCTCGTGGTCGTCATTTGCGATTTTGTCAATCACAGTTTAACCCATTCGGTTAAGAAGAAAGCCAATCGCGAAGGAATTCCGCTGGTGTATTGCCACCGCTCAATTAACGAACTGAAACAAAAATTGCAAGATAGCGATCAAGCTGATGAAGATTGTTGTTGTTATTCAAGCCATGAACAATTCAAGAGACTGCACTAATGATTGCGTTATTTAACACAAACGGTCTCTTTTCATCAAAACAGAAAATCGCACGGAGATATTCCCATGAATGCATCGGCAAAATATTCGCACAGCAATAAAGATGAATTTGAACTCATTCAATCAGCCACCGACTACTCGCTACTAAGGGACGAGCACGGCTGGATTAGCGGACGTTTTTATCAGTGCGAACTAACCAGCGTTTTTCAACCCGTTTTTAATCTCAGTAGAGATCAAACGATTGGTCACGCAGCTTACATCCGTTCAAAGGCCGATGGCGAAGCGTCGCTATGGCCTTGGCAAGTTTTCTCTTTAGCCTCCAAAGACGAACAGCTGGTTGAACTGGATCGTTTATGCCGCGCGATTCATGCTTTGAATTTTTATTTCAACAACACATCCAGAACAGATAAATTGTTCGTTGAAGTTCATCCGCGTCTGCTGGAAAGCGTTAAGGACGACCATGGCCATGCTTTTGAAAATTTTCTCGACCTAATCGGGATAAAGACCTCGCAAGTTGTGATCGAGATTCCACTAACCGTTAACCGCAACTGGAAATTGCTGCAGCACGTCATCACCAACTACCGTTCGCGCGGTTATCAAATCGCCGCCAACTACAGCGGCACACAAAGCGACTGGATGACAGAGTTAGGTAGTTTGTACCCGGATATCGTGCGCATCACTGCGGATGATTTGATACGGCACCCTGATATCACCTCGTTGGTGGATACCATCCATAGTTTCAGATCGAGTCTATTGATCAGAGGTATCGAAACATCGACTCATCTGGCGCATGCGCTTCGAAACGGAGCTGATTATCTGCAAGGAAACCTGCTGGGCGAACCGCAACGCGCAATCCATATATTTGAATGAGCGCCCTCTTCAAATACGACTCACCGATAAAGGAACAAGTATTCACCACTACCAACCGGATTTAAAAAACAACCTGACACCACTACCATTTTTAACGTAAGGAGAATGAAATGACCGATATTCATCAAGCACATACCGCATTAGGTGATGTAGCGGCACGAACGCTTGCCAATGCCACAAAAACCGTTCCGATGATGGGAACCATCACGCCACGCTGGCTAACCCATCTGCTGCATTGGGTGCCGGTCGAGGCGGGTATTTACCGTGTTAACAAGGTAAAAGACCCAGATCAAGTCGAAGTGGATTGCTCGGCCAAAGATGAGCGCGAGCTGCCCGCTACCTTTGTCGACTATGAAGAATGGGGCCGGGAATATGTTCTAAGCGCGGTCAATACTGTGCTGGATGTGCATACCCGCGTTTCCGACCTGTATAGCAGCCCGCATAATCAAATCCGCGAACAGTTACGCCTCACCATCGAAACGGCAAAAGAGCGTCAGGAAAGCGAGCTGATCAATAACAAAGAATATGGTCTGCTCAATAACGCTGCAAAATCGATGCGGGTGAAGACACGAGCCGGTGCTCCCACCCCTGATGATTTGGATGAACTGATTGCACGTGTCTGGAAAGAACCTGGTTTCTTTCTAGCGCACCCGCAAGCAATTGCCGCGTTTGGCCGCGAGTGTACCCGCCGCGGCGTTCCACCTCCGACTGTTTCGTTGTTTGGTTCACAATTCCTGACTTGGCGCGGCATTCCATTGATTCCGAGCGACAAGCTCAATATCACCGGCGGCAAAACCAATATCCTGCTGCTGCGCACCGGCGAAAGCCGTCAAGGCGTAGTTGGATTGTATCAACCTGACCTGCCTGGACAACAAGGCATGGGGTTATCAGTGCGCTTTATGGGTATCAATCACAAAGCGATTGCCTCTTATTTAGTATCTCTCTACTGCTCGCTGGCGGTATTGACCGAAGATGCGCTCGGCGTGCTCGAAAACGTCGAAGTGGGTAAATATCATGAGTACAAATAATTTCGATCAACCGCCCAGTGATGCACTAAACGCGGCAGCCAGTTTTCTGCCGGATGTGGAATTACTCACGCGGCTGGCGAATGAATATTTTTCTGCATTACCGGTTGCCACTCCGATTTCAACTGCATCGCCCGCCGCTCCGGCTGTATCCACGTCTACACTGGAGATTCCCGTATTCCCGGCAGATCATTTCCACGCGGAGAGTTCCGCGTTTCCTCCGGCGGGCACCGGCAACCTCTCAAGCACGGTCATTCCTGCTGTGCCAGCAGCTATCCCGCTACCGTTCGAGGAAGAATTGCGCAACCTGTTACCGCCGGCACAGCTGCCCCCTGATACATATGCCGGTATCCCGGGCCGGACTGGCAACGGTTCGTCATTCTACTTCATCGACAGCCTCGCATCGCCGCACGCGGATGAAACAACCGCTAAATTCGCATCGGCGCATCCACCGTTTGATGTGAATGCGATCCGGCGTGACTTTCCGATCTTGAACGAGCTGGTGCACGGCCGTCCGCTGATTTGGCTGGACAATGCCGCCACGACGCAAAAACCTCAATCGGTGATTGATCGCCTGTCCCATTTTTACCGTCACGAAAATTCCAATATTCACCGTGCTGCGCACGAACTGGCAGCCCGCGCAACCGATGCTTATGAAGATGCGCGCAAAAAGGTTTCACATTTTCTCAATGCGCCATCGGTCGACGAAATCGTATTCGTGCGGGGCACCACCGAGGGTATCAATCTCGTTGCGCAAAGCTGGGGGCGGCAACACATCCAGCCAGGCGATGAAATCGTCATCTCCTGGCTGGAGCATCATGCCAATATCGTTCCCTGGCAACAGCTATGCAACGAAAAAGGCGCGGTACTACGCGTCGCGCCGGTCGACGACCACGGTCAGATACTGCTGGATGAATACCAGAAACTGCTCAATTCGCGCACCAAGCTGGTTGCTTTTTCGCAAGTTTCGAATGCGCTGGGCACTATCACCCCTGCGCAACAAATGATTGCGATGGCGCACCGCGTCGGTGCCCGGGTGCTGGTGGATGGCGCGCAATCGGTTTCGCACATGCGCGTCGATGTGCAGCAACTCGATTGCGACTGGTTCGTGTTTTCCGGTCATAAGGTATTTGCTCCTACCGGAATCGGTGCGTTGTTCGGCAAAGTCGAACTGCTCAATTCGATGCAGCCCTGGCAAGGCGGCGGCAACATGATCGAGGACGTGACTTTTGAGAAAACCACCTACCAGCGAGCACCTGCACGTTTCGAAGCCGGTACCGGCAATATTGCCGATGCCGTTGGGCTGGGAGCGGCGATTGATTATGTTCAGCGCATCGGTATCGACAATATCAGCCGATACGAGCATCAGTTACTGGTGTATGCAACCCGAGGCCTCGGCACCGTTCCCGGCTTGAAATTGATCGGCACCGCTCAGGATAAAGCGGGTGTCTTGTCATTCGTGTTAAAAGGATTCAGTTCGGAAGAAATCGGATCGGCATTGAACCGCGAAGGTATTGCGGTACGCGCCGGGCATCATTGCGCGCAACCGATTCTTCGGCGTTATGGCCTGGAAACCACGGTTCGTCCGTCACTGGCGTTTTATAATACCTGCGCGGACATCGACTTTCTCATTGCTGCATTACTTCGCATCCAGGGAGGTCGTCCGGGCTTTTAATCATGAATCAATCTTACTTAATACATGAGGTTCTCAATTGAGCACGTTCAAGCAACACAGCATTCTGCCCGGCTTCAATCTGGCACTGGGATTTACCTTGCTGTATCTCAGTCTGATCGTATTGATTCCGCTGTCAGCGGCATTCATCCGGACTGCTGAGTTAACCTGGCCGGAATTTTGGGCGATTGTCACGACACCACGGGTTTTGGCTTCGTACCGTTTGACGTTTGGTGTGTCATTCGCAGCCGCGCTCGTCAATGCGGTATTCGGCTTGTTAGTGGCGTGGGTGCTGGTGCGTTACCATTTTCCCGGGAAGAAAATTGTCGATGCCTTAGTCGACCTGCCGTTTGCATTGCCAACCGCCGTGGCCGGGATTGCACTCACTGCGCTGTATTCCGGCAATGGCTGGATCGGTCAGCATTTGGAACCGCTCGGCATCAAAGTGGCGTTTACGCCGCTGGGTATTTTTGTAGCGCTGACTTTTATCGGTTTGCCGTTTGTGGTACGTACCGTGCAGCCGGTGCTCGAGGACATCGAAGCCGAATTGGAAGAAGCGGCGGCCACGCTCGGCGCCAATCGCTGGCAAACTTTCACGCGCGTTATTTTTCCCGTGCTTTTTCCCGCCTTGATGACCGGCTTCGCGCTCGCCTTTGCACGCGCGATCGGTGAGTACGGTTCGGTCATTTTCATTGCCGGCAATATGCCGATGATTTCCGAAATCACACCGCTGCTGATCGTTACCAAACTGGAACAATACGACTACGCCGGAGCGACGGCGCTGTCGGTAGTGATGCTGGTGATTTCTTTCATTCTGTTACTGATCATTAATCTGCTGCAATGGTGGAGCCGCCGCAGTGCGCAAACTTGAGGACACGATGACTACGACGATTACATTTCCGGTATCCGTTAAAACCTTCCGGCAACGCGCTACCGAAGAACCGGCCTGGATACGCTGGCTTTTGACCGGAATCGCACTGATATTTTTGACGTTATTCCTTTTCGTACCGCTGATTTCGGTTTTCTATGAAGCGTTCAAGAAAGGCGTGGATGTCTATCTTGCGGCAATCACCGACCCCGATGCGGTTTCGGCGATCAAGCTGACCCTGACGGTAGCCGCGATTGCGGTGCCGCTGAACTTGGTATTCGGAATTGCGGCTGCCTGGGCGATCGCCAAGTTCGAATTCCGCGGCAAGAATTTGTTGATTACCTTGATCGACTTGCCCTTCTCAGTTTCACCGGTGGTTTCCGGACTGATTTATGTGTTGGTGTTCGGCTTGCAAGGCTGGTTGGGGCCGTGGTTGGCGGAACACGATATCAAGATCATTTTTGCCGTGCCTGGTATCGTGCTGGCGACTGTGTTTGTAACCGTGCCGTTCATTGCCCGCGAATTGATTCCTTTGATGCAAGCGCAAGGCACCGAGGAGGAGGAAGCGGCGATCGTGCTGGGCGCCAGCGGCTGGCAGACTTTCTGGCAGATCACATTACCCAATATCAAATGGGGCTTGTTGTATGGCGCTATTTTGTGTAACGCGCGCGCGATGGGTGAATTCGGCGCGGTATCGGTGGTATCCGGCCATATCCGCGGCAGCACCAACACGATGCCGCTGCACGTTGAAATCCTCTACAACGAATACAACTTTGCTGCCGCATTTGCCGTGGCTTCGCTGCTAGCCTTGCTGGCTTTGGTCACACTGGCGCTCAAAACGGCGATTGAATTTCACACCCAACAACATCAAACACAACGAGGTGATGCATGAGCATTGAAGTTCTTAATCTTTCCAAACAATTCGGCAGTTTTACCGCATTGCACGATGTCAACTTGCAAGTCCATTCGGGTGAATTGCTGGCGCTACTCGGTCCATCCGGCTCCGGCAAAACCACGCTGCTGCGCGTCATCGCAGGGCTTGAAACCGCCGACAGCGGCCAAGTGTTATTTCACGGCGAAGACGCAACCGATCAGCATGTGCGCGAGCGTCAAGTCGGGTTTGTATTTCAGCATTACGCGCTATTCCGCAATATGTCGATTTTCGACAACGTGGCATTTGGTTTGAACGTGCGTCCGAAGAAATTCCGCCCGGCGAAAGAGGAAATCCGCGAGCGCGTGATGAAACTGCTGCACTTGGTGCAACTGGATTGGCTGGCGGATCGCTACCCGCACCAGCTATCCGGCGGTCAGCGTCAGCGCATCGCGTTGGCGCGCGCCTTGGCGGTGGAACCAAAAGTATTATTGCTCGACGAGCCTTTTGGCGCATTGGATGCCAAAGTACGCAAGGAGCTACGCGCATGGCTTAGGCGGCTGCACGACGATATGCACATTACCAGCGTATTCGTCACCCATGACCAGGAGGAAGCACTGGAAGTCGCTGACCGCGTGGTCGTGATGAACGAAGGCCGGATCGAACAAATCGGCACGCCTGATGAAGTCTATGAGCAACCCGCCAATCCCTTCGTTTATGAATTTCTCGGCAACGTGAATTTATTTCATAGCCGTTTGCATCGCGGCCGCGCCTGGATTGGTGATCTCGAAGTCGATGCGCCGGAGCACGCCGAAGCCGAAGAACTAGCCGCGATTGCGTATGTACGCCCGCATGAAATTGAAGTTGAGCGCTTCCCCAATGGCGAAGCGGCATTAGCCGCGCAAATCGTGCACATTTTGTCTGTCGGGCCGATCGTGCGCCTGGAAATGTTACGCGACAACGACGAGCATAGGAATCCGGTACACGCTGAAATCAGTAAAGAGCGTTTCCGCGAATTACAATTGGCAAAAGGCGATCGAGTCTTTATTAAGCCCAAGCGGCTTGATTTGTTCCCGAGTTATTCCCAAAGCCAGTTGAAACATTAGTAGGGAATATCTCATGCCGATCCGGCATATCAGCACCTCACATACGAACAGGCGTAGGCTAGGTTGGCCGTATGACAAATGAACTAATCATGCACGATGATTCGCAACAGGAAATCAATCGCCGGGAAATCGATCATATTGTGTCGAAATTACGCACGCTACGGTTGGCATCTCTGGAACATCGCCAGCGGCTTAACAACCCGCCGCGGCTGCCATCGCGTAAAGCGTTAGCATCAATTCTCGAACACCTGAGCGCCGTTCTATTTCCGAATCGTCTCGGAGCGCCCGGTATTTCAAGCGACGGCATCGATTATTACGTCGGCCATACGCTGGACATTACGCTGCGCGATTTGCTCGACCAAATTCATCATGAGCTGTATTTCGTTTCCGAGCAAGAAAACAACAGCATCGCCACCCGCAGGCAAGCAGCGGACATTGCCAATGCTTTTGCACAGCAATTGCCAAATATCCGCGGCCTGCTGGAAAGCGATATCCGTGCAGCCTACGAAGGCGATCCGGCAGCTCACAGTATCGACGATGTCCTAGTGTGCTATCCCGGAGTGACTGCTGTTATCTATTACCGCATTGCGCATGAATTACACCAGCTGGGAGCACCCTTGATCGCTCGCATGATTTCGGAAATCGCGCATTCGCTGACCGGCGTGGAAATTCACCCCGGGGCCCGGATCGACGGCAGCTTTTTTATCGATCACGGTACCGGCGTGGTAATCGGCGAAACCACCATCATCGGCCGCAATGTCCGGCTTTATCAGGCTGTCACGCTCGGCGCCAAACGCTTCCCGGTAGATGAACACGGCGTGCTGGTCAAAGGAATCTTACGCCACCCGATCGTCGAAGATGACGTAGTCATTTACGCCGGCGCAACGATACTCGGACGCATCACCATTGGCCGCGGTTCGACGATTGGCGGAAATGTCTGGCTGACTCACAGCGTGCCGCCCGGCAGCCATATCATGCAAGCGCAAACCCGTAGCGAAACATTTGAAGGCGGCGCCGGTATCTGACACCGGTTCAAATCGTCTGTATGATGGTAATCATCCACCAATTTATTGAATCGCAATCATAAAAACCAACGATTCATTCGAAGATGAATTATGAATCTACAACTGATCGAACAACCACGATTTAAACAATAACAATGAATTTTCAACAATTACGCATTATCAACGAAACCGTACGGCGGAATTACAACCTGACCGAAGTGGCAAATGCCTTGTTCACGTCGCAATCGGGGGTCAGCAAGCATATCAAGGATCTGGAAGACGAGTTAAACATCGAGCTGTTTATCCGCAAAGGCAAACGGCTGGTCGGTCTGACCGAACCCGGCAAGGAACTCGTTACCATCGTCGAACGGATTTTGTTCGATACCAAAAATATCAAGCGATTGGCGGAGCAATTCAGTAATCACGATCAAGGCCAATTAGCGATCGCCACGACGCATACGCAAGCGCAATACATCCTGCCGCCGGTCGTTGCCGAATTCAAGAAAGCATTCCCCAAAGTCCATTTGGTCTTGAACGAATCGAAGCCCGGCGACATTTTATCGATGTTGATCGACGGTCAGGCGGATATCGGGATCGCGACCGAAGTACTGGAAAACGCCCCCGACTTGGTTTCCTTTCCGTTTCATACCTGGCAGCACATTGTCATCGTTCCCGTGGGGCATCCACTTCAATCCGCGCAACCGCTCACGCTCGAAGCCATCACGGAATACCCGATTATTACCTATCATCAAGGACTCACCGGACGCTCGCGCATTGACCAGACCTTTGCCAAAGCAGGCTTGATACCCGATATCGCCATGTCGGCGCTGGATGCGGATGTGATCAAAACCTACGTGAAATTAGGTTTGGGGATTGGCATCATTGCTTCTGTCGCCTTCTCCAGCGACCGCGACACCACACTGGTGAAACTGGACAGCGAATATTTGTTTGAAAAAAACACCACTTTCATCTCTGTCCGCCGCAATCACTATCTGCGCGGTTACGCCTACCGCTTTATCGAGCTATGCACCCCGACACTCAGCGAAACGGAAATACGGGCGAAGGTCAATCCCTTGATTGATGCTGAATAAAATAGCGGAAGAAGAATTCATGAATATTCCGGAGTATTTTGAGCGCCGGGAGCTGTATGCCGAGCTCAATGCCATTGCATACGAGTTGCTGGCGCCACCATTTGAGCTTTCGCATCTGGTATTGATGTCCGACCGGGGTCTGGTCGATCAGGAACGCCAATTGATCCGGGAATTGTGTCAGCACTTTGATATCAATCCGCCGCATCCGAATGACAATGATTTCAGCGCCAATTTTGGTGAGTTCCGGTTGCGCTGGGAGCGGCATACCGAATATTCGACTTATACCATTTATCGTGCGGCAGCGTTTGAGACGCCGTTTGAGCATCCACCGGTATCGTATATCCCTAAGGAGTGGATAGCGCGCTTGCCGGGGGAGCTTTTGGTAGCGACGCATATTGCACTAGAAGACCGTTCGCGACCCAAGCGCAGCCTGCACGAATTGTCGACGCTTTTTACATCCGGCACCGTAATCGGTTCCAAAGTGGCAGGGGGCGCTGCCAGCGTGTGGAGCGATAATCAGATTCATCCGGACAACTTTGGCCGGATTCTTGTCCACGATGAGAATTTGCGCAGCCGTCAGGTAGGACGGTTGGTACAACGTCTGCTGGAAATCGAAACATATCGCATGCTGGCGATGCTGCCACTGCCGGTCACGCGCAAAATCATTCCGCAATTGGCGCAAGCGGATCAGCGATTGGCTGACCTGATTGCCAACAATGTCGAGTTAACCAGTATCGAAGATGAGCAACGCTTGCTGGATGAGCTAACGATGCTTGCAGCGGAAACCGAACAGCTGTCGGCGCAAACCAGTCACCGGTTTAATGCCTCCAGAGTCTATTACGACATCGTTAAATTACGGATTACGGAACTGCGCGAAGAACGGATTGAAGGATTGCAGATGTTACAGGAATTCATGATACAGCGTTTGTCATCGGCGATGGCCACCTGCGAACTGGTACATACCAAGCTGGAAACGCTGTCAACGCGCTTAGGCCGCGCATCGGCCTTGTTGCGCACGCGAGTCGATTTGTCGATGGAGGCGCAAATTCGCGACTTGCTCAAATCCATGGATAGCCGTGCACAGGTACAATTGCGCATGCAAGAAACCGTCGAAGGTCTATCCGTCGTCGTACTCAGTTACTACCTGCTTGGAATCTCCGGTTACGGCCTGAAAGCCCTTAAGGCCGCCGGACACGGAATTGACGTTGAACTGCTAACCGGCATCGCCATTCCAGTAATTGTGCTGGGCGTTTTCTTTGTTGTCCGGCGATTACGCAATTCTTTCAATAAACTGCATCGGGATCAATAACAGCGGTTAAGGTCGCGCTCACTGCTGTGAATTTATTGCCTAAGCAGCATTCAGAACGTTATTAACCCTTCTTTGACATATTCTATATTTCCAATATAATGGAATCATGGAAATTACAATTGCAATAAAAGCACTGACAGCTTTGGCGCATGAAACCCGCCTGACGATATTCCGGACGTTAGTTCAGGCTGGCGAAACCGGTCTTCCGGCCGGGCAGTTGGCGAAAGAAATGGGCATTCCGAATGCGACCATGTCTTTTCATCTGAAAGAACTAACACATGCGGAACTGGTAACGGCCCGCCAGGAAAGCCGTTTTATTTATTATTCGGCGAATTTCGCAACGATGAATGCGCTATTGGGCTATCTCACCGAGAACTGCTGCGCCGGTATTCCATGCAGTCCAGCCGAGATTTGCTGCGATGAAAAAAACGGCCTGGCATTGCCCGCTGCTCAAATAACCAAGGAGACAACACGATGAAACGCTTTCATATCCATATCACCGTCGATAACTTGCAAGAAAATGTCCTTTTTTACTCCGCACTATTCGGCGTTGAACCATCCGTCAGCAAGCAAGACTACGCCAAGTGGATGCTGGACGATCCATTAATAAATTTCGCGATTTCAGCAAGAGGTGCAAAACCGGGGTTGGATCATGTGGGAATCCAGGTTGACTCGGAAGAAGCATTAAACGAAATGAATCGACAATTGGCTCAAGCCGGTTTGCCTGCTGCGAAACAACAGAATGCGCAATGTTGTTATGCATCGTCAAATAAATACTGGACCGTCGATTCGCAAGGTATTGCCTGGGAAGCGTTTCACACACTGACAACCATCCCGGTCTTTGGGCAAGATACCACCATTCCCACTAAAACCGAAAACTGTTGCGCGGTCTAATCATGAATGTATTGTTTCTTTGTACCGGAAATTGCTATGTTTCACCGAACCACATCTCAACATCCTTAACTTAACCTCAAAAAGGAAAATCACCATGACAACTATCCATGTTTTCGACCCTGCCTTATGCTGTAGTTCCGGTGTATGCGGCGCCGATGTCGACCAAGCGCTGCTCAGTTTTTCCGCCGATGTCGATTGGCTCAAGCAGCACGACGTAGCCATCGAGCGTTTCAATCTGGCGCAGCAACCTACGGCTTTCGCCGATAATCCAACCGCCAAAGCGTTTTTGGAACGTTCCGGTGCGGACGCGTTGCCTCTGATAATGGTTGACGGTGAAATCGCGTTGGCCGGCCGTTATCCGCAGCGCAGCGAACTGGCGCGTTGGGCGGGAATTCCGCTGCAAGAAAAAGCAGAACAATCGAGTTGCTGCGGTGGTTGTTGTTAACTCAAAACCGGGCCAATCTCATGGCAGATCCCAAATTTCTCGATCAACCGCCGCGTTTCCTGTTTTTTACCGGTAAAGGCGGGGTTGGCAAAACTTCGCTAGCTTGCGCCACAGCCATTACATTGGCCGATGGCGGCCGACGGGTTTTACTGGTCAGTACCGATCCAGCCTCCAATGTCGGCCAAGTGTTCGGCATGACAATCGGCAACCAGATTACTGCGATCAACGCAGTACCCGGATTGGCTGCCTTGGAAATCGATCCGCAAGCAGCGGCGCAAATTTACCGTGACCGGATCGTCAATCCGGTGCGTGGGGTATTGCCGGATACGGTGGTGAAAGGGATCGAGGAACAACTGTCCGGGGCTTGCACGACCGAAATCGCTGCTTTCGACGAATTTACCGCTCTACTGATCGATTCGGCGCTGACTGCGGATTACGATCACATTATTTTCGACACCGCACCGACTGGACATACCATCCGGCTACTGCAATTACCCGGCGCATGGAGTAACTTTCTTGAAGAAGGCAAAGGCGATGCGTCATGCCTTGGCCCGTTGGCGGGTCTGGAAAAACAACGCGCACAATACAAAGCAGCCGTGAATGCGCTCGCCGATCCGCAACGCACCCGGCTGGTATTGGTCGCCCGCGCACAGCAAACCACGTTACGCGAAGTAGCGCGCACACACGAAGAACTCACGGTCATCGGTTTGACCAACCAATACCTCGTCATCAATGGCTTGTTGCCGTCATCCGACGCAAAGCAGGATGAGTTGGCAGCCGCTATTTTCCAGCGCGAGCAGAAAACTTTAGCGGCCATGCCAGACATTCTCAAATCCTTGCCGCGGGATCACATCGCGCTGAAACCTTTCAATTTGGTCGGATTGACCGCTTTGCGGCAATTGCTGTTAGATGAATTACCTGCCGCTGGCGATAGCAATACGACGCATCAAGCCATGCCGTTTCCAGGCTTGTCCGGCTTGATCGACGATATTGCCAAGGATGGCTGCGGCTTGATCATGCTGATGGGCAAAGGCGGTGTTGGCAAAACCACGCTGGCAGCGGCGATTGCCATAAATCTCGCGCATCGCGGCTGGCCGGTGCATCTCACCACATCCGATCCGGCCGCGCATTTAAGCGAGACGCTCAGCGGCACGATGGAAAATCTCCAGGTCGACCGGATCGATCCGCAGGTAGAAACCGAGCGCTACCGTCAGCGCATTCTGCAAACCAAGGGAGCGCATCTGGATGCGCAAGGCAAGGCGTTACTGGAAGAAGATTTGCGCTCGCCCTGTACCGAAGAAATTGCGGTATTTCAGGCATTCTCGCGCATTATCCGCGAAGCGGGAAAGAAATTCGTGGTGATGGATACCGCACCGACCGGGCATACGCTATTGTTACTGGATGCCACCGGCGCTTATCATCGCGAAATTGCCAAACAAATGGATAGCCATGCCATCGCGCACTACACCACACCGATGATGCAACTGCAAAATCCCAAGCAAACCAAGATGCTGTTGGTGACATTGGCGGAAACCACGCCCGTGCTGGAGGCTGCCAGCCTGCAAGGCGATCTGCGCCGTGCCGGCATCGAACCGTGGGCTTGGATCATCAATAACAGCATCGCCGCCACGACCGTCCGGTCACCGCTGTTGTGCCAACGCGCTATAAATGAACTTAAGGATATCGAAGCGGTATCCACTCTCCATGCTAATCGCTACGCCGTCATTCCGTTATTCAAGGAAGAACCGGTCGGCATTGAAAAGTTATTGACTTTGTCAGGAAGCCATCAGTCAGCAACCAAACATTGAGAAATCCAGACATTGGATCGAGTAGCGTTGGTGTCAGTGATGATGGTGTCGATGCTGATGTTCCTGGGTTTGCGCCGATGCCGGTGTTGCACGGATTTGATAAGCGTCATGACAGGCAATACACTTGGTCATCGCGTCGCTCAACTGCCGCAGCGTGAGCTTGGGATCCTTTTTGGATTCCGCATCCGCAGCCATTTGATCGAAATCCCGATGCAAAGACATGCCCAGCTGCATGAATTCTTTGGGCAGCATGCCTTTGAGGTGATCCTCGGCTTTATGCGCCATGCCCAGCCCCAAAGGACGTGCATGCTTGGAAACCGACGCCATGTCATCGGTTGACAGCGCTGCCAGTATGCTTTGCGTACCCGACAACAATGCCCGCATTTCCTCCAGTACGTGGCCGCGCTGCGCTTCGGAGAGCGCAAGAATTTGCCGGTTGTCCTTGTCGGTTGCGATTGCTGAGGTGGAAATCAGCAAACAGGCAATGATCATTTGAGTTATTCGCACTTGATGCTCCTTGATAGTGAAAATCGAGGTTCGACTTTACCAGCCTGTTGCATTTCACCGCAACAGACCGGGATTTATATTGTCGGACTGGCAATATGGCGCATCATTTTATTCTTTGGGGCTACCGGCCCCACGGATTTGCTTGGTCTCGCTTTCGATTCGTCCGAAATGCTCTTGGTATTTACCCGAAGCAAGCGCTGCCTCGAAAGCATCGGCAATTTTTTTCACTAAAGCCGTATATTCAGGATTGGCGTCAGCGTAAATGTGCTTGCTGAATTGCAGTATTTGCGCGTCTTCCTTCATCGTGACATCGAATTTCAATTCGCCGTCAGCGAAAGTGAGTATGCGGCCGGTATATTCGTGAAATTTGTCCTCGACGAGATTGGCTTTTGTCCACCCCGTTTGTTGCTCCAAAAACGCCAGGAACGCGGGCAACATCGACGCCTTCACCGGGTAGAGTGTGTAATAAGGAGAAGCGTATTCAACCTTGAATCTACCCGTCCAGTAGGGCGCCTTCTCCAATTTACGAAGGCGCAAGCGGTCACCTTGTGCCGATTTCTCCCATTCGAAAAACTTTTCAAACCAAGCAAAATCCATGTCATTCACGTTGATCAGGCGCAATTCGGTATCATCGAATTTAACCGCATAACCACTATCCTGTTCAATGTCATACACTACGAGGGCATGCTCGGAATCGGGTAAATCCTCATCCGCAGTGTTCCAGCTCTGGAATGCGCCCCGGAATACGATGCTCTTGCGGTCGGGTGAAAACGCCAACGCCCCGCGCGGCGAAGGAAACGAGTAATTCTCAACATCGTTGTTGTTGGAATTGAAGCGCCGGATGCTGCGAGTCTGTACGTCGAGAACAGCATGCCCACTGACCAGTAGAAACCGCCCGTTCGTGAGGCTGTCCAATTTGTCCAAATCATCGGTATTGCTCCTGGCAAACACTTCTTGGTAAGGCCCAGGCTGACCGTTTTCGCTGTCCAGAAATTGCAGGGAAGCAAAATCGTGATGCTGCTCCAGAATGGATTCGACGACAGGCGCGCCATTCTTCAGATAAATCAGGTACAAGCTTTGGCTGCCTGCTATCAAAGTCGGATCGGGTGCGCCGGGAAGCGCATAGACACGCCACAAGTAGGGCAGCCCCGTATTGCGTTGCAGTGCGTCGGGAAAGACAACTGGCTTGCCGTTGTACAAAATCGTGTAGGCTACGTCTGTCTGGTTGACCATGCCGTAATTAATATTGAACTGCTTGCTCTTGGTGGCCGTGGCACGGATGGTAAAGGGCCCGTAGGCGATGTCTTTTTCGATGTGGTTAACGCCACCTGAGCAGCTGGAAACAAAACACACGGTAATAAGCGCCACGACAGCTACGATGCATGCTATTTTCATAATTTTAGTCATTTATTTCTGAGAATTCTTTCAAGCGGATTATACAAATAGACATCCATAACCTGTAAAAACCATTGGAAAATTCATTATTAAGGTAAAACCATCTATCAGTGCCGAAATTGTGCATGCAATCCTATCTGAAAAACATGGTTTAGGTTGTTTGCTTGCCTCGCTTAACCTTGTTTTCCTTCAATTTATTGGGTTGCCTAAACCGGTTTTTACCGGCAATCCGGAGAAGCCGGAGAAATTTCGGGCATTCGAAATGACTGGGCGCTTTGCAAACCGCAGCGTGACGCAGCCCATCCCGCATAGCGGACAGTGCTTCAATTGTTTTATCCAGTTCATCCGCCTTGGCTAAAAGTAATGCGCGATTAATGTCAGGCCCTTCGGGGGTAAACATTTCCGCGATTTCATCGAGCGAGAAACCGGCACTACGCCCCAATGATATTAAAGCCAGCCGCTCAATGACATGGGCATTGAATAAACGCCGCAAACCACTCCGGCCGCATGACCGGATCAATCCTTTTTCTTCATAAAATCGTATTGTTGAAGCTGGCAGTCCGGATACTTTTGCGACTTCAGTGATATCCACTATTTCACCTGTTGTAATTAATACTTGACCTCAAGCCGACTTGAGCTTTTATCCTAGCTCAGTACACAACTTAGTACAACACTCAAGTCATTAAGATGGTGGCTTGTGATTAATCTTTTAAGAATTTAAGGAGCCGCTATGGAAGCAAGTTTTTGGCATCAGAAATGGGAACGAGGTGAGACCGGTTTTCATGAAAACGAGATAAATCCTTTTTTAATGAAGCATTTTGAAGCCTTAGATCCGCCAAAGGGCGGCCGGATATTCTTGCCGTTGTGCGGCAAGACGCGCGATATTGGATGGTTCCTTGCCAATGGATACCGGGTTATCGGCGCGGAGCTAAGCGAACTGGCCATCAACGAGCTGTTTACAGAACTGGACATAAAACCGGAAATCTCAAAAGATGGAAAATTGACTCGTTACCGCGCTGAAAATCTGGACATTTTAGCAGGCGATTTTTTCGATGTATCCGCAGAATCTCTTGGCCCCATCAGCGCGATATACGATCGAGCAGCTTTAGTCGCGCTGCCCGCTTCCATGCGCAAGCAATATTCCTCGCACCTGATGAATCTAACCGATGCAGCACCGCAATTGCTGATCACTTATGAATACAATCAATCACAGATGGACGGTCCGCCATTTTCGGTTAATGAAGACGAAGTCAAACAGCTTTACTCGGCTGCGTATCGATTGGAGTCTGCTGAAAGCAAAATCATTGCAGGCGGATTGAAGGGAAAAGTGGCGTCGGCAGAAACCGCCTGGGTACTCCATAAAATCAAACAATAGGCTGAATTCATATGCCGGACATCGAATGGATTGTGTTGTACATGGCTCTGGGAGCCATTGCCGGTTTTATAGCCGGATTGCTGGGTTTTGGCGGCGGCGGGATGCTGGTTCCTTTGCTGGCATCTATTTTTACCATGCAAGGCATGAGTACGGATAACGTTGTGCATTTAGCATTAGGAACGTCATTGGCTTGCATGATTATCTCTTCAACGGCAAGCATTCGCGCACACGCTTTTCGAGGAACGGTCATGTGGCGGGCCGCCGGCGGCATGGCGCCCGGAATCGTCATCGGTGCCTTTCTGTCCGCTCACGCCGCAACAAATCTTAATTCAACCTTCATTGCTGTATTTTTTGCGCTATTCATGGCACTGATAGCCTTGCAAATGTTTGTTAATTGGCAACCGGAACCCAGCAAACAACCCATAACGCTTCGCGGATTACTCGCGGCCGGAGTTGGGATCGGATCCGTATCGGCACTGACCGCAGTGGGCGGCGGTTTTCTCACCGTTGCCTACCTGAGCTATAAGAGTTTGGACATAAAAACAGCGATTGGCACGTCAGCCGCCATCGGATTTCCCCTCGCCATCGCCGGAACTGCCAGTTATATGATAAGCGGCTGGTCTATCACATTAAGCAATCCCTATACCTTGGGGTTCATTTATATGCCGGCATTCTTGGCGGTATCGATAGCCGGCGCCATTGCGGCGCACTATAGCGCTCGTTGTTCGCATCGTTTGCCTGAAGCTTTTCTGAAAAAAGCATTGGCCATTATCTCGCTGCTTTTGAGCATAAAAATGCTGGCTTCGATTGCTTGAAACGGGCGTGATCCCTCAATCACACGTCAAATCGCCGGTGAATCGCCAGTTCGAGCTTCCTGACAGCCATAGATATGCCCGGTTTTTTCCAGATCGAACGGCAGGGCTGACACATTGCCGCAATACCTGCGCAACAATCACCGGTTAACATATTTCACCGCATTACCACCGCCCCTTTCCGGCAGTTGTTATGCCTTTAATAACAATAGCTTCATTAATTTATTCAAATCATCTGGGATCTCTTAACATGAAACCGTTTAACCCAATACTCGGCTTGACCAAAAAAGCCCTGAGTACCGCAGCATTGGCCACGCTTCCCGTCATTACGGCCACCACACCGTCGAATGCGGCATCCCCCGCAACGCCCTACTTTCAGCGTATCGCAACCTACCTCGTTTGCGAAAATACAAGCTGCGACAGGGACTCCGTTAAAGAAACCGTTGCTGAAATCATTGCCGTCAACAAAGACAGCAATATCTTGATTTACACCGACAGCCCGACCGGGAAAATAGGATTCGTCAATATCAGCGACCCAGCCAATCCCACCGGTCTCGGCACCGTTGATGCGAGCGGTGAACCGACCTCGGTCGCCGTTTCCGGCGACTATGCTCTGGTCGGTGTGAATACTTCGGCAAGTTTTGCGGCGCCTTCCGGCATCCTCTCGGTCTATCACCTTCCATCTTGTCTGGTTGATGTCGCCAATTGCGCGCCGGTCCGGGACATCGATATGGGCGGCCAGCCGGATTCGGTAGCCGTCAGCCCCAATGGCCGTTATGCGGCGGTCGTGATCGAAAACGAGCGCGATGAGGCCGTGACTGTTGCCGGTGTCAAAGGCGGATTACCGCAATCCCCCGCCGGGTACCTGAATATTATCGACTTGATCGGCAAACCCGGAAACTGGAAAGTGCGTCCGGTGGATTTAACCGGCTTGGCGGACTATGGCATTGACGATCCAGAACCGGAATTTGTCAGCATCAATCAGAGCAATATTGCCGCAATCACATTGCAGGAGAATAACCACATCGTTTTCGTCAATCTCGCCGATGGCAAGATATTGCAGCATTTCAATGCAGGCAACGTAACCCTCGAAGGCGTGGATACCGCGGATAACAAATTAATCGATTTTTCCAGCACCTTGAAAAACATTCCCCGGGAACCCGACGCCATCACCTGGCTGAACCACATGGTCATCACCGCCAACGAGGGGGATTTATTCGGCGGCAGCCGCGGCTTTACCTTTTTCAATCGCAACGGTACGGTTCTTTATGACTCCGGTATGGAATTCGATTACCTTGCCGCCAAGATCGGCCATTATCCGGAAAAACGCTCCGACAACAAAGGCAGCGAGCCCGAAGGCATCACGGCTGCCCGGTTTGGTAATGAAAATCTGGTTTTCGTCGGCTCCGAACGCGCCAATTTTGTCGGCGTGTACAGTTTCCAAGGCCGTTCGGTGGATTACAAACAAGCACTGCCGACCGGTGCGGGTCCTGAAGGATTGCTGGCTATCCCGCATCGCCAGCTTTTCATCGCATCCACCGAGGTGGATTCGCCCGTCCGTTCTCAAATCAACATTTTCCGCTTAGAACGGAAACCGGCCGGTTATCCGCAGATCGAATCCGAGCTGCTGGCCGATGGTAAACCGATCGTTTGGGGCGCGCTGTCGGCACTCGCTGCGGATAAGGATGATGCCAATCGTTTGTATACCGTTCATGACAGTTTCTACAACAAAAGCCGCATCTATACGATCGATGCCAGCAGCCATCCGGCGAAAATCTCAGCGGTCACGCCCATTCTGAAAAGTGGCTCAGCGGTCAATTACGATCTGGAAGGTATTGCGCAACGCAGCGATGGCAGTTTTTGGCTGGCTTCGGAAGGCGCCGGTACATCGACCACGCGTAATCTTCTGATTGAGGTCAGTAGCGACGGCACGGTCATCCGCGAAGTCCGCTTACCGGCTGCAGTTGATGCGCTACAAGTCAGCAATGGTTATGAAGGTGTTGCAGTCACCGGACGCGCCGGCGCCGATGAACAAGTTTATGTCGCCTTTCAACGGGAATGGAAAGACGATCCGCTTGGCATGGTGCGCATCGGGCAATACACGCCGTCATTGGACCTGGATCCGGCGATCGACGAAGGCGAATGGAAATTCTTTTATTATCCGCTCGACCCCGTCGAGTCTCCCACCGGCGGCTGGGTAGGATTGTCCGAAATTACAGCGCTGGGCAACGGCAAATTTGCGATCATCGAGCGCGATAATCAAGCGGGACCGGATGCACGCATCAAGCGCGTCTATACCGTCGACATCTCGGGAATAACCCCCAAAACCCAAACGGAAGGCAATTTCCCGATACTCAATAAAAACCTGGCAATCGATGTACTGCCGGCCATGCAAGCGGGTAAAGGCTGGGTGCATGACAAGCTCGAAGGTTTGGCAAAAACAATCGACGGAACCGTGTACGTCGTCACCGACAACGATGGTGTCGATAATTCAACCGGTGAAACGCAATTTCTTAATTTGGGCAATGCGCTGAATTAAGGTTTGTAAGCTACGCAAGAAAGGCGCCAACTGGATGGACGAAGGAGGCGCCTTTTCCGCTTGAACCTTCCGGAACGGCCGGATCACTGTCATTCAAACTTGTGAATAATTCCAAAAGAACGAATTTACTTTTCCTGCCGCAGCAAAGCCGCTTCATGATTATACAATGCGATCGCTTATCGTCCCGGTTGGCAACAGCACGCATCAACCGTTCGCGAAGCACAGATTGAATCACCGATTTATGCCAACAAAATCCAAAAAAATTTACGTGCTGGATACCTCGGTCATTCTCTATAACCATCATGCAATATACAGCTTCCAGGACAATGATGTGGCTATTCCGATCACTGTGCTCGAAGAATTGGATCACTTCAAAAAGGGTAATGAGACCAAGAATTTCGAAGCCAGGGAATTCATTCGCATCATGGACAAACTATCGGAGGGAAGCTCACTGCAAAACTGGATTCCCATCGACCGGCCCGGTCACGGCAAATTCAAAGTGATTATGCAAAAGCCGGCAAACGGTCTCGATGCAATCAAGATTTTCGGTGAAAATAGTCCCGATCATCGTATCCTGAATACCGTCATTGCGCTGAGCAAATCTTGCTCCAAGCATAAAATCATATTGGTGACTAAAGACATCAACTTAAGACTCAAAGCAAAATCTCTGAGTCTCGCTGCGGAAGATTTTCAAACCGGAAAAATCACCGATCTGGCATCACTGTATACCGGAAAAACTTTGATCACGGGATTGAGTAAGGAAATTATCGACCATATTTATACCCACGGCTATTGCTCCGCTGATGACATCGGTATCCGGAACCCTATTCCCAATCATTACTTTATCTTGAAAAATTCCCGCACGTCCGTGCTGGTATTTTATAATTCCATCACGCAGAGAATCGAACAATTGGAGAAACAACCCGCGTACCGGATCTGGCCGAAAAATGCGGAACAAGTCTTTGCTCTGCACGCACTCACCCATCCCGACATTAAACTGGTCACCTTACAAGGCGTGGCTGGTACCGGCAAGACCTTATTGGCATTGGCCGGGGCACTGGAACAAAAAAGACACTACAAGCAGATCTTGCTTTCACGTCCGGTAGTACCCCTCAGTAACAAGGATATCGGTTTTCTGCCCGGCGATATCGCATCGAAACTCGCGCCTTACATGGAACCGTTATGGGATAACCTCAAATTCATCAAAAGCCAGTTTAATGAAAAAGATAAAGAGTATAAAAAATTAACCGAAGCGGTTTCGCAGGAAAAACTCAAAATCACGCCGCTGGCCTATATCAGAGGCCGAAGTATTTCAAATGTATTTTTCATCATCGACGAAGCGCAGAATTTAACGCCTCACGAAGTGAAAACCATCATCACCCGCGCTGGAGAAAACACCAAAATCATCTTTACCGGCGATATTTATCAAATCGATACGCCCTACTTAGACTCGCAGAGCAATGGCCTATCTTATCTGATCGATAAAATTAAACATCATGAGATCTATGCGCATATCCAGTTGGAAAAAGGCGAGCGATCCAATTTGGCCAATCTGGCGAATCAATTGCTTTGATTGCCGCCAAATAACTACTCAACCAGCTTGAGTAAATACAGTGGACAGCAAGAAACCAAGGAATACTGACTCTTGGTTTCTTGCTGTGATCAGACATTAGTGAAGATAAAAGCTTCCGCTTTTCAAATCACTATTAAATCTTTCTTCTTTTCCAGGCTGATGCGCTAATCAAACCCAATCCGGCCAGCAGCATTGCGTAGGTTTCGGGTTCCGGAACAGCCAGCATGATTAAGCGATCATCGCCGCTGGTTGGATGTTGCACATTCAAATAAGCGATATTGGGATTGAATTTATCGAAATACAAGCCGGTTGGCTCTGCACCTAAAGTCGACATGCTGGCCCAGCGACCGACCGATTCAGCGACGCCATCGTGATTGGTATCGGTAGCAAACCAGATATCGGCGGAACCGCCTGGTTGATCTTCGATCACATAGATGTTGCCTTCCGCATCAATCGCCAGATTATCCGGATTGTTGAATACTCCACCCACACCGAGACCAGTCGCCAGATCCAGCGTAGCGGAATTGACAAACAGATTGGCGGTATTGCTGGCCAGATTGAAAGAATACACTTCATCGGTGGTCGTAGTCGCCACGTAGAGGATCTGATCGCCGCTTGCCAATGTTTTGATTTCCAGATCTTCCGGGCGCTGGTAATTGGTGCCATGCACGACATCGGCGGTCAAACGGCCGTCGATGCTGCCATCCACGTTAAGAACCGATACACCCGGAATCGCAGCGCCATTGATATCGGATATCGGTTCCCACGTAATCGCTCCGGTTGCATTGGCATTGTTACCGCCATCCACCAGCATCACAAATGTCTGTCCCGCGGCAAAGTAATCGTCACCGTTGGTTGCATTGGGGTTGGCTGATACAAATTTATAAATGCTGCCGCCATTAAACTCATCAATAAAGTACATCGCGTTGTTCTTATCAAACGCTAAGCCTTCGTGTGATACGCGTGGCAACAGGCTGCGATGGATAAAGTTGGAATCACCGGTGCCAGTCGCTGTCACCGAGTTGGTCAATTCAAACAGCCGTCCTTTGGTACTGCCGGCACCCCAGGATTCCTCGGCTGTCAGATAACTCCCCCAAGGTGTCCAGCGCGATGCATCGCCCGCTACAAACCCTTGCGCACCGGGCGCAACCAGCGTTACGGTGCGGGTATTGTAATCAGGATTCCACAAATCGACCCGTTGCACACCCGCAGTACTGGTTTCAAACGGCATGAATAAGTAGCGGCCTGCGTCAACACCGGTTTCATTGGCGGTAATCATATCCCAAGCCCCGCTATTGGCTTGACCCTGTGCAAGCTGGTTGGCGCGGTTGGCAATTGAAACTTGTGTCCAGGATGCATTTCCAAGCTCCAAGGGACTGGATTCCGGCAGTGAACCGCCAGGTACGCTGCTGGGCAACGGGGTAAAAGTATCAAAACCGGTGCTGGCCGCCATTGACTGTGTTGCTGCAACCATACTAACGATCGCACCTGTTACTAATGTATTCAGTATTTTCTTCTGGAACATCATGTTCTCCCGAAAAGTAATCAAAAAATTCTTGTGGATAAGAAGTGATGTACAGGCAATCCGGCTGTCTGCGTTATCCGAACGGATAGGTTTATCATGCAGATCCTGGATTTTCCGGTGACCGGCTCACGCCGGAGATGGCTTTACAGTACGGAAGGCAGTATAGGCAGCCAGTATGACGCGGTTATTGCGGCGGTGTTACGTAACGGAATTTCCGATGGACAGTTACAAACAGTTATTTTTCAAGGAAATTCACAAGAATGAGGATCGAAAAACTACCCAAGCTGGTAATAAATTTTGTTCTCACCCTATTATCAGACTTTATTCCGATCAGCTATCAGCGTTTTAACAGGTAGTGATAAAATGCGATAATTGATTCTCAAAATTTCAAAGGATTGGTATCACCATGTTTTCGCAAAAACACACGATTGAAAATGTAGACCCGGATCTATGGCAAGCGATTAAAGGCGAGATGCAACGCCAGGAAGAATATATCGAACTCATCGCTTCCGAGAATTACGCGAGTCCTGCCGTGATGCAAGCGCAGGGATCCGTGCTCACCAACAAATACGCAGAAGGCTATCCCACCAAACGCTATTACGGCGGCTGTATGTACGCCGATCAAGTGGAACAATTGGCGATTGATCGCCTGAAGGCTTTGTTTGGCGCGGAATATGTCAATGTGCAGCCGCATTCCGGCTCGCAAGCCAATGCCGCAGTCTACCTCTCGGTGTTAAAACCGGGCGACACATTGCTTGGAATGTCCTTAGCCCACGGCGGCCATTTGACACACGGTTCGAGCGTCAGCATGAGCGGAAAAATTTTCAATTCTATTTCTTATGGATTGCATCCCGAAACGGAGTTGCTCGATTACGACGAAGTGGAACGTTTAGCGCACGAACACAAGCCTAAAATGATCGTGGCAGGCGCTTCATCGTATGCGCGCGTCATCGACTGGAAGCGTTTCCGCAAGATCGCGGATGCTGTCGGCGCTTATCTGTTTGTCGATATGGCGCATTATGCAGGATTGATCGCTGCCGGTTTTTATCCCAATCCAGTCGGCATTGCCGATTTCGTCACCAGTACCACGCACAAAACGCTTCGCGGTCCCCGGGGCGGTATCATCATGGCCAAGCCGGAGCATGAAAAAGCATTGAATTCAGCGATTTTCCCGCAAACCCAAGGCGGTCCGCTGATGCATGTGATCGCAGCCAAAGCGGTTGCTTTTAAAGAAGCTGCCAGCAAAGAGTTTAAGGATTACCAAGAACAAGTGATCGAGAATGCGCGCGTTATGGCGAAAGTACTGACCAGCCGCGGATTGCGGATCGTTTCGGGTCAAACCGACTGCCATATGTTTCTTGTCGATCTGCGCGCGATGAATTTGACCGGTAAACAAGCCGAGGAGTCGCTTGAACATGCGCACATCACCGTCAACAAAAACGCCATCCCTAATGATCCGCAAAAACCATTTGTTACCAGCGGCATCCGCGTCGGTTCACCGGCAATTACCACGCGGGGTTTCAGAGAATTCGAGGCTGAGCAACTGGCGAATCTGATCGCGGATGTCTTAGCAGCGCCTGAGGATTCTGCGGTTATCTCCAGAGTGGCTGATGAAGCCAAAAAACTGTGCGCGAAATTTCCGGTGTATGGATGATTTTTCCTTGGAAATATCAATCCGGCTTAATGCTTGTGATCGTTAATTAATTATGAAATGTCCATTCTGCAACGCGGATGACACCAACGTGATTGATTCACGGGTAAGCGAGGATGGTCACAAAATCCGCCGCCGCCGCCGCTGCCCCGCTTGCGACAAACGTTTTACAACTTACGAAACCGTCGAATTACGGTTGCCGCAAGTTGTAAAGCACGATGGCAGCCGGGCGGAATTCGACCGGAACAAATTGCTGACAGGCTTTCAGCGGGCATTGCATAAGCGGCCCGTTCCTACCCGCTACGTCGATGAAGCGATCGATCGGATCGTTCAAAAGCTGTTAGCAATGGGTGAGCGCGAAGTTTCGTCGCGGAGCATCGGCGAAAGCGTCATGGAAGAACTTTATAAGCTGGACAAAGTCGCGTATATCCGCTTTGCATCCGTTTATAAAAGTTTTCAGGATGTTGACGATTTCCGCGACGCGATCAAAGAAGCGCAAAAGCAGTACCCGTCGATGCCGTCGAAGAAAGTATCTTGATTTTGCACGGTGACATCACGGCGCTTCTTGTTTATACACTCAGGCGGGTCATAGTCCAAACATAGCTTCCTCGATGTTTTCTTCCGCCGATCATGCATTCATGTCTCATGCCCTGCGCTTGGCGGAAAAGGGGCTGTATAGCACGACACCGAATCCGCGCGTCGGCTGCGTCATTGTCCACGATAATCAAATCGTCGGCAGCGGCTGGCATGAAAAAACCGGGTTACCGCACGCGGAAGTGAATGCCTTGATAAATGCCGGAGCTGCATCACGGGGCGCAACCGCCTATGTGACGCTGGAGCCTTGCAGTCATTTCGGGCGCACACCGCCATGCGCCAATGCGCTGATTGATGCAGGCATTGCACAAGTCATTATGGCCATGCAAGACCCAAATCCACGAGTAGCCGGGCAAGGCTGTGCGATGCTGGAACATGCAGGGATCGCCGTAAAATCAGGCCTATTACAAGCACAAGCTGAAGCATTAAACATTGGGTTTATTTCGCGCATGGTGCGCAAGAAACCCTGGATCCGACTAAAAACCGCCGCTAGCTTGGATGGCAAAACGGCATTGAATAATGGGATCAGTCAATGGATTACCGGTGAAGCCGCGCGACGCGACGGACATCGGTGGCGAGCGCGTTCTTGCGCCATTCTGACAGGTATTGGCACCATTCTTGCGGATGATCCGCAACTTTCCGTCCGGCATATCGAAACACTCCGTCAACCTAAAAGAATCATTGTTGACAGCCACTTGGCGATCTCGTTGAGCGCTAAAGTGCTGCAAGGCGAAACCGAAACATTTATTTTTACAGCGTGCGATAACAACCCGGACAAGATCACCGCGCTGGAAAACATGGGAATCCGCACATTCATTTTCCGGAACACTACGGGATCGGTGGACCTGAATAAAATGATGATCATGCTTGCCGAATTGGAAATCAATGAAGTACTGGTAGAAGCCGGCAGCGGCCTTAACGGTGCTTTAATCGAAGCCGGATTGGCAGACGAAATCATTATCTACCTTGCACCGCATCTCCTTGGTGATGCCGCAAGAGGAATGATCCAGCTTCCTGAATTGACGAACTTGAATCAAAAAAAATCACTTAAAATCGAGGACTTGAGATTAATCGGCCCGGATATCCGCATAATCGCTTCTTTCAGTGCAAATTGATCGTTCACTATTCTTTTAGCGGCCTTTTGGCGAGTTTTCGTTGTAGTGTACGGCGATGCATATTCAGTATCCGGGCAGTTACTGAAACATTGTTGTCATTTTCGGTGAGAATCCGCTGAATATATTCCCACTCCAATCTGCTAACCGATAACGGATTGGCACTGATCGGTATGCTGGATTCACCGGTGATCCGTTCAAAAGCAGCCATAATCTGGTCTGCATCAACCGGTTTCGCAAGATAATGGGTAGCCCCGAGTTTAATCGCTTCCACCGCAGTCGCGATGCTGGCATAGCCTGTGAGCATCACAATGCGGGTACCCGGATCCAGCGCCCGGAGTTTTTCCACCAGTACCAGACCGGATTCACTGGATAATTTAAGATCAACGATCGCGTATTCCGGTGTCGACTGCCCGGAAAAATTCAGCGCATCTTCAATGGTATGTGCGCAGGTGACATCAAAGCCCCGTTTTTTCATGGCTTTAGTCAATACTTCGCAGAAGATCGTATCGTCATCCACGATCAGTAAGCTGGGCTTCTCACTGCTATCGATCATCAACGTATCATGCATGGTTGTGGTTCCTGATTAGCGGCAATACAACTTGCGTACAGGCACCGCCATTCTCCAGGTTAAACAACCTGACACTGCCGCCATATCGTTCAATATTGGCATTGGCAAGAAACAAGCCTATCCCGAACCCCTGTCCAGGCGCCTTACTGGAAAAGAATGCTTCACCGGCACGCTGCAAGGCTTCGGGTGACAGTCCCTTGCCATCGTCAATAATGTCAAGATTCAAAACCGAATGATCCCAGTGACTGTTGATCGTGACGCATTCGGAAGATGCGTCGGCTGCGTTATTCAGTAGATTAAGCAATGACTGGCTCAATAATTGACTGTCCATAATTTTCGGTACCGGTTGCTCGCCGCTTGGCTGATAAGTAAACTTTACGGAAGGCCGGATCAACTTCCATTTATCGAGCACTTGCCGTAAAAACTCATCAATCGGCAACTCGCTGCCTTGTTCGGTCCTGCTTTGCCCCGCCTTGGCCAGCAAGTGGGTTAATGTTTGTTTACAGTGCGTAATCTGATCCCGAAGAATATGAACATTGTTTTGGAACTCTGCATCATCCCGGTATTCTTGTTGCAATTCTCCGGTAATGACCGCCATCGTTGACAGCGGAGTCCCCAGTTCATGCGCTGCACCAGCTGCGAGTGTGCCAAGTGCAATGATCTGTTCATTGCGTAGCGCATGTTCACGTGCTTTGGCGAGGTCTTGATCCCTTTCGCGAATGGAAGCGCTCATTCTTACGACAAACCAGGCTATGATCACGGTACTCAACACGAAAGCCAGCCACATCCCGGATACATGCAACGCAAACTCAATCAAATGTTTGTTGTGATCATGCGGTAGCGGTACGTAGTTAAACAACAACAAGGTATAACAAGCGATCGTAATAATCGCCACGCTCCATGTATAGCGCCATGGCAACGTCGCAGCCGCAATGGTAAGCGGCAATAGAAACAGAGAGATAAACGGATTGGTAGATCCGCCGCTGAAATATAACAAAGCGCTTAACGCTAAAACATCAATCAGCAGTTGCGCAAAAAACTCCAAGTGCGATACCGGCCATTTCCGGCGTAATCGAATCCACGTTAACAAATTCAGCAAAGCCAGCAAGACCACAACACAGATCATCTCAGTCCAGGGTATTACAATATCAATCGTCCAATACACAATGGCGAATGTGAGACATTGAGCAATGATGGCGATATTGCGAAGCAGAAATAAGCGTTGCAGGTTCTTGCTGAGAGGCGATTGACTTAGATCACTGAACATTCGATGGTAAGCACAACAAAATTTTTTTCGGTTAACTGCGGAACATTAACGTAAATTCTTTGTTTTGGCTATGCGACAAATTGTCTCAGGTAGTTTTCAGCGCGAATTGATCGGTATAGGTAAAAATAGTCTTGAACCATCTATGAACCTTGTTGCTTTGGCTCTGAAAACTTTTAGAGATTAATGAGCACCGTCAAAATAGCCTGCATTCAGTCCCGCGTTGATCGTACATCCATCGAATTAACAAAGAGTGCTGTTCCTTTGCGTAGCGCTAACTTGAGTAGGTTTCAGAAAATGTTATAATTACAAGATAATTTGATAAATGCATCGTGCTAATCAAATTAAATTCGCACATCACGTTTTGTAGTTTCGATTTAAGGTTGGAAGTTGCTAAACGCGGATGGAGGCTCAATCCTATAGGAGAAATTTATGTCAGTAACAATGCGGCAAATGCTGGAAGCAGGTGTTCACTTCGGTCATCAAACACGCTTCTGGAATCCCAAAATGGCACCGTATATTTTCGGTCACCGCAATAAAATTCACATCATCAATCTTGAAAAAACCTTGGTGATGTATGAAGAAGCCATGAAATACGTCCGCCAAATAGCAACCAAGCGAGGGGTCATTCTATTCGTCGGTACCAAGCGGCAAGCTCGCGACATCGTGCGCGAGGAAGCTATGCGCTGCGGCTCCCCTTACGTAGATCAGCGTTGGCTAGGTGGAATGCTGACGAATTTTAAAACGATCAAACAATCCATTAAACGCCTGCATGATATGGAAACGATGCTGAGCGATGGGACATTGGACAAACTCGTAAAAAAAGAAGCACTGGACCTGCAAAGAGAATTAGATAAGCTTAACAGCAGTCTCGGTGGCATTAAGGAAATGAAAGGTCTTCCGGACGCACTCTTCGTGATCGATGTGGGATATCAAAAAGGCGCTATTACTGAAGCCAGCAAACTCGGCATACCCGTCATTGGAGTCGTCGATACCAACCATAATCCGGATGGTCTGCAATACATAATTCCAGGAAATGACGATTCAAGCAGAGCTATCCGCTTGTATGCGCGAGGCGTTGCTGATGCCATTTTGGAAGGACGCAATCAGTCTATCCAGGAGATTGTTGAAATGAGCGAAGAGGCACAGCAATAAGTTTAAGCCTTTTCTACTCAATCCTAAGATTGCTGGCGATTCGAAGCGGAAAGATCAAGCATTCCTCATTGATCCTTATGTATTCTGGTATTTGCCAGCAATAGAAAATGCTTTGAGTTAATTGAACTAAAAATACCGTTGCTATTTTTTCAGATTAAGTTCAGCAGCAATTATTCATAAACTTTTCATTGTATTTGGAGCAAATATGGCGGAAATTACCGCGGGCATGGTCAAAGAACTTCGTGAGATGACAGGGCTTGGCATGATGGAATGTAAAAAAGCCTTGACTGAAACGAATGGTGATATGAAAGCCGCAGAAGATCTGTTGCGAATTAAAAGTGGTGCTAAAGCAAGCAAGGCAGCCGGAAGAATTGCTGCGGAGGGCGTGATTGGTGCGTACGTCTCCGCGGATAATCAATGTGGCGCTCTGGTTGAAGTGAATTGTGAAACAGACTTCGTTGCCAGAAATGAGGACATTATCAATTTTGCCAAGAGTCTGGCGGAACTCGTGGCTACAAAGAATCTAACCGATATTGCTGCTTTAAGCGATGCCCCGTTAAAAAATGGTGAAACCGTTGAAGAAGCTCGCAAGGCTTTAATCATGAAGCTCGGGGAAAATATCAGCATCCGGCGCAGCGGGCAGCACACAACCAAAGGTCGGCTCGCCTATTATCTTCATGGCACCAAGATCGGTGTGATGGTTGATTATACTGGCGGTGATGACAGCTTAGGAAAAGATATCGCGATGCATATCGCTGCCAGCAAGCCGATCTGTGTATCAAAAGATCAAGTCCCGGCAGAGGTATTAGAACATGAACGCCAGATTTTTACCGCACAAGCTGCCGAGAGCGGCAAACCCGCCAATATCGTTGAAAAAATGGTCGAAGGTAGAATCACAAAATATCTCGCAGAAATTACATTGCTGGGTCAGCCGTTCGTTAAAGATCCCGAACAGACTGTAGAGAAATTGCTGGCAAAAAAATCCGCTGCAGTGAATGGTTTTACGATGTTTGTAGTAGGTGAAGGAATAGAAAAGAAAGTTGAAAACTTTGCTGAAGAGGTCAAGGCGCAGATGGGGCAATCAAATTAAGATTCCCTTTCCACATACTTATCAAATAATTATCAATGACCGCTGCAGTTTATAAACGCATTTTATTGAAATTGTCCGGCGAAGCCCTGATGGGCGAGGACAAATATGGAATCAATCATGCGGTGATGGGCAGAATTGTTTCTGAAGTTCATGAAATCAGTAAATTAGGTGTTGAAATTGCTATCGTTGTAGGCGGTGGAAACATTTTTCGCGGCATGAAATCAGCCAATGATGGACTTGAACGCGTTACTGCGGATTATATGGGGATGTTAGCTACCGTCATGAATGCGCTAGCATTGCAGGACGCAATGAAGCTGGCGGGATTGGTTCCGCGCATTCAATCTGCATTGCACATCGAGAAAGTGGTGGAACCCTATATCCGTGGCCGCGCAATGCGCTACTTGAAAGACGGAAAAGTCGTGATTTTTGCTGCCGGAACGGGTAACCCGTTCTTTACAACCGACACGGCAGCAGCATTACGCGGTATGGAAATGAATGTGGATATCATGCTGAAAGCAACAAAAGTTGATGGCATCTACACCAGCGACCCACAAAAAGATCCGGCAGCTACACGATTCGAGAAATTATCATTTGATGAAGCCATTTCAAAAAACCTGCAAGTAATGGATGCAACGGCATTGACATTATGCCGTGATCAGAAATTACCGCTCAGTGTATTTAGCATTTTTAAGACCGGCGCTCTTAGACGTATAATAACAGGGGAGAATGAAGGGACTTTAGTAACCGTTTGACTCTGACTGATCGTAAATGCTTTCGAATAGCTGTAAAAGGGATATAGACACTATGATTACCGATGTAAAAAAATCTGCTGAGCAGAAAATGCAAAAAAGCCTGGAAGCATTGAAAGTGGATTTGAGCAAAGTAAGGAGTGGCAGAGCACATACAGGCTTGCTTGATCATGTTACAGTGGATTATTATGGCGCACAAACTCCGATTAACCAAGTCGCCAATATCAATCTCATTGATGCTCGTACAATTGGCGTCGTTCCCTGGGAGAAAAAAATGGCTAATGCAATCGAAAAAGCCATTCGAGACTCTGATTTAGGTTTGAATCCGATGCCGGTAGGTGACACCATTCGTGTTCCCATGCCTGCCCTCACTGAAGAGCGCCGCCGTGATTTGATCAAAGTAGTGAAGCATGAAGCGGAAACAGTACGTGTTGCGATGCGAAATATCCGGCGTGATGCTAATGCGCATTTAAAAGAGCTACTAAAATCGAAAGAAATCTCTGAAGATGATGAGCGGCGTGGCCAAGATGAAATACAAAAACTGACCGATCGCTTCATATCCGAAATAGATAAGGTTTTGCAAGTCAAGGAAGCCGAGCTCATGGCTGTCTGATATGCTTGAAGGCCCAAGTTCAACTCATTCCCCTCCTGAAGCAAACTCAGTACCAACGCATATCGCAATTATCATGGATGGTAATGGCCGTTGGGCGCAAAACCGCTACATGCCAAGAATCGCGGGACACAAACAAGGCGTGGAAACCGTTCGCGGTGTAATCAAAGCATGCATGGAACGCGGTGTCTCATACCTTACGCTGTTTGCCTTTAGCAGCGAAAACTGGCGGCGCCCATCCGACGAAGTCGCCTCTTTGATGCAACTCTTCTTGGGGGCATTGGAGCAAGAAATCTCCAAATTGCATGAAAATGGCATACGTTTCAAAGTCATCGGTGATTTATCAAGATTCGAACCTAAAATCGTTGAATTTGTCGACATTGGTGAAAAACTCACTGCGAATAACACGCAGCTTACATTCACAATTGCGGCCAACTATGGCGGGCGCTGGGACATCATGCAAGCAATGCGAAAAATGATGGCTCAATCCAAAGAATTGCCAGCCCAGATTGACGAAGAGACTTTTTCCCAATATCTATCGATGAGCTACGCGCCCGATCCTGATTTATTCATCCGCACCGGCGGTGAATACCGGATCAGCAATTTTTTATTATGGCAACTGGCCTATACCGAATTGTATTTCACGAATACCTTATGGCCGGATTTTGACGTGCACGAACTGGAACTGGCCATTCAATCTTATCAACAACGCGAACGGCGATTCGGGCGCACCAGCGAGCAACTGCAAATGGCATTATCTGCAGAAGGCTAATAGAATTTTTTTTCATGCTTAAGACCCGAATCCTGACAGCCGGCATCATTTTGCCTTTATTTCTTTCCGCATTATTCTTTTTTCAAGATATTTTTTGGGCTATCGTGTTACTCGCACTGACTGTCATCGGCTCACGCGAGTGGAGCCGGCTTGCGCAGTTCTCCGTAAGAAATACCATTGTTTTCATGCTGCTGACCACGCTGCTCGGTGGCGAGCTCTTACTTCAAATAAGCGAAGCAGTAAAATTTAACCCGCTTTCTGCAGAACTAGTCTGGATCTACTACGTCTCTGCAATTTTCTGGATCGTTGCAGCACCGCTCTACCTGAAACAATCTTTTACAGTCACAAAACCTTGGAGCTGGATGCTGATCGGCTGGATTTTATTGCTACCCACCTGTCTGGCGCTTTATCAATTACGTTCGATCAGCCCGCTGCTGTTGCTGGGGTTGATGGCGACTATTTGGATATCCGACACAGCGGCTTATTTCACTGGCCGTTCACTAGGCAAGCATAAGCTCGCTCCGCAAATCAGTCCCAATAAAACCTGGGAAGGCGTCGCGGGAGCGCTCGTTGCAGTGTTAATTTATGGTTTGCTGTGGATTTTCTGGTCAGAAGAAGAATCGTTAGGGCTGGCTTTGGTACCGTTGCTAATAATTATGGCTATTTTAGGTATTATCGGCGATTTATATGAGTCATTGGTTAAACGCCAAGCCGGTGTCAAAGATAGCGGCAACATACTACCGGGTCATGGGGGAATACTGGATCGAATTGATGCTTTGACCTCAGCCCTACCCTTTGGCATATTGGCCATCCTTGTATTTTACTCACCTGCGATATGAAGACTATTCGTCAAATAACCATTCTCGGCTCAACCGGCAGCATTGGAGACAGCACGCTGGACGTCATAGCACGCCATCCCGATCGTTTTCAAGCTTATGCACTGACTGCCAATCATAATGTTGAAAAAATGCTTTCGCAGTGCCGCCGCTTCCAACCCCGCTACGCAGTGATGCTTGATGCTAGAAGCGCTGAGCAATTGGCGGATGCCATTGGTGCTGACGGAATCAGAACCGAAGTGCTATCAGGAATAGAATCGCTTGAAAAAGTAGCGTCTCTGCCCGAAGTTGATGCAGTGATGGCCGCCATCGTCGGTGCTGCGGGAATTCGCCCGACATTTGCCGCAGCAAGATCCGGAAAATTGGTTTTACTTGCGAATAAAGAAACGCTGGTGATGGCGGGACGGATATTTATGGATTTAGTTCGGGAAAACCACGCTACTTTATTACCTATCGACAGCGAGCACAATGCAATTTATCAGTCATTGCCGCATCAATTCGATGGCAATTTCACCACTGCCGGCATCAGCCGTATCCTGCTTACGGCATCAGGCGGACCGTTTCGTTGTGCACCGGTTTCACTGGAGCAGGTAACGCCTGAGCAAGCCTGTGCCCACCCCAATTGGGATATGGGAAAGAAAATTTCAGTCGACTCCGCCACCATGATGAACAAAGGGCTGGAAGTCATTGAAGCGCACTGGCTGTTTGATGCTCCAGCGGACAAGATCCAGGTTGTGGTTCACCCGCAAAGTGTTATTCACTCGATGGTCGCTTATGTCGACGGCTCGGTAATCGCGCAACTCGGCAACCCCGATATGCGTACGCCGATAGCGCATGCGATGGGCTATCCGGAACGCATTGAAAGCGGCGTCTCGGCTTTGGATATATTCAAAGTCGCCCAGCTCAATTTCGAAGAACCGGATTTCAAAAGATTTCCATGCTTGAGATTGGCTTACCAGGCATTGACCACTGGCGGTAATATGCCAGCCGTGCTCAATGCCGCCAATGAAGTCGCAGTGGAATCTTTTCTGCAAAGGCGTATGCCCTTCACAGCTATCCCGGTCATGATTGAGAATGTCATGTGCACTATCGAACCTGAAGAACTGAAAACCTTGGATGATGTATTAAGAACCGATCATTTTGCCCGTGAAAAAGCGCATGAATGGCTGGCAACTGCGCAATAATGTAAAAATTAATCCCGAGTTACAATGATTGGATTTCATTTTTTTTTATTAATGATAGTATGCAGAATTTATACGGTCATACATAAAAATTAATACGGACGTGCAATCAAAGTTTCAACCAATCAGCGTTTCGATATTAATCGATTACTATGTCAATAACTTACACCATCATTTCTTTCATAATCGCGTTAGGTATCTTAATTACGTTCCATGAATTTGGTCACTACCTGGTCGCTCGATGGAGTGGTGTCAAAGTTTTACGATTTTGTATCGGTTTTGGGCAACCTGTTTTCCGGCGGCGTTGGGGAAAAGATGGCACAGAATGGGTAATCGCTGCCATTCCGCTGGGTGGATATGTCAAAATGCTCGATGAGAACGAGGGCAAAGTTGCCACTGCGGATTTACCCCGTGCTTTTAACCGTCAGCCTGTCGGGCGACGTTTTGCGATAGTGGCTGCCGGACCGATTGCCAATTTCCTGCTGGCGATTGTTTTATATTGGTTACTATTTATTCTGGGTGTCCATGGTATGAAACCCATTCTTGGACCTGTTGAACCCGGCAGTCCCGCAGCTTATGCAAAATTCGAAGAAGGCGATATCATCGTTCAGATCGAGAACGAACCTGTTTCCAGTTGGCAAGATGCGCGCTGGACGTTATTGCGCTATGCGGTTGATCAAGCTCCCGCTGTAAAAATACAAACAATTGATAAAAATGGTAATAGCCATTGGCGGCAGTTGAATCTCAGTCAAATAGACCCGAATAAGCTCAACGAAAACTTCCCCGGAATAATCGGATTAACCAGTTATCAGCCAACATTCGATCCCATCATTGGCCAGGTGATTGCCGATGGCGTTGGTTCTCGGGCCGGATTACAGGCGGGAGACGAAATTATCGCCGCCAATCATTCCGAAATCCTGACATGGATGGACTTTGTTAAAGAAATCCGGTCAAATCCGGGAAAAACACTCGAGTTGGAAATCTTACGCCGTGGACAAACACTTACCCTCACGGTAACACCCGAAGCTGCCACTGAAAATGGCATCCAAGTTGGTAAAATCGGTGTTGCGCCGGTAGTGAACCAAGCTGAAATTGATGAATTGCTCGTTACAGTCAGCTACCCAATCGTCCAATCGTTACAGAAAGCAGTTTATAAAACCTGGGAAACAACTGTCCTGACATTGCAAATGCTTGTTAAAATGATAACCGGCGATGTTTCTTGGAAAAATGTCAGCGGCCCGATTTCGATTGCCGACTATGCAGGTCAATCAGCCCAAATGGGGCTGGTATCATATTTGGCGTTTCTTGCATTGATCAGTGTCAGTATCGGTGTTCTTAATTTACTACCGATACCGATTCTGGACGGCGGCCACTTAATGTATTATCTCATTGAAATTGTAAAAGGCAGTCCGCTCTCGGACAAAGCCATGCTTATCGGACAAAAAATCGGCTTAACCCTGTTATTCATGCTGATGACTTTTGCCATTTATAATGATATCAATCGGCTTATTACTGGTTAAATGATGAAACTCCGGTTTTTCGTTGCACTTGTTTTCCTCTTCCAAACTTTCTCAACGTGGGCCAGCGATTCTTTCATCGTCAAAGATATTCGCGTCGAAGGCATCCAACGAACCGAAGCAGGTACCGTATTCAGTTACCTGCCTGTAAAAGTCGGCGATCTGATGAATGAGGAAAAGGCAACCGAGGCAATCAAAGCACTCTATGCCACCGGATTTTTCAAAGATGTCCGCTTAAAATATGAAAATGATGTATTAATCGTGGAAGTGATCGAACGCCCTGCGATTGCCCAGATTATCATCAATGGCGCCAAAGAGTTTGAAAAAGACAAATTGCTTGAAGGCCTCAAGCTAGCGGGGATTTCAGAATCGCGGATCTTCAGCCGTTCGCTGCTGGAACGAGCTGAGTTAGAATTAAAACGCCAGTACATCAGCCGGGGTAAATACGCCGTCAAGATTACCACCACCACGACACCGATGGAGCGTAATCGCGTGGCCATCAATTTTGATATCAGCGAAGGCCGTACCGCCAGAATCAAAAAAATCAGCTTTGTCGGCAATGAGAAGTTTTCTGATAAAGAACTCCGTGGACTGCTCGTGCTCAGAAAACCCGATTTGTTGAGTTGGTTCACCAAAAACGATCAATATTCCAAACAAAAACTGGCCGCCGACCTGGAAACGCTTCGCTCGCATTATCTTGACCGAGGTTACCTGGAATTCAATATCGAATCCACGCAGGTATCGATCACACCCGATTTAAAAGATATCTATATCACCGTCAATTTAACCGAAGGTGATCAATACAAAGTTTCCGACATTAAAGTGGCCGGCGAAACCTTGATCGGTGAGGAAGAAATCCGCAAATTAATTTTAATCAAACCGGGAGAGGTTTTTGCACGCCAAAAACTAACGGAATCCATCAAGGCGATCACCGATCGTTTGGGCGATGACGGTTATGCGTTTGCCAATATCAATGCTAATCCGGAAATAGACGCCGAAAACCGGCAAGCGGCCTTCACTTTCTTTATTGACCCAGGCCGGCGCGTCTACGTCCGGCGCATTGATATCGATGGTAACGACCGTACCCGTGATGAAGTCATCCGCCGTGAATTCCGCCAGATGGAAGGTGCTTGGCATTCAACCAGTAAAATTAATCTCTCGAAAGTACGCGTCGATCGTCTGTTTTTCTTTAACAGCGTCAATGTGGAAACGCCCGCCGTCCCGAATAAAACCGATCAGGTGGACATTAAGGTAAAAGTGGAAGAAAGACCCACGGGATCCATCATATTTGGCGCGGGTTATTCCGATCGCCAAGGGCTGATCTTGAATGGCTCGATCTCACAGAACAATATTTTCGGTACCGGTAATTTCTTCAGTTTGGACGTCAATACCGGCGCGATCAACAAAACCTATGCGGCATCTTTCACCAATCCGTACTTTACGGTGAACGGCGTGAGCCTCGGCTTTGACGTGTACAAACGCGATATCGATACCAGACCGTTGACCCGATTCGGTGAATTTAAAACCGAAACCATGGGTGCGGGCTTCCGGCTTGGTATTCCAATCGCGGAAAATGACATTGTGTCATTAGGTCTGGCCGCTGAAAATACCGACATCAGTACGTTCAAGAACAGCCCGGCGCGTTATACGGAATTTGTTAGAGAATTTGGCAATTCCACTGTAAATTTCCCGCTCACACTCAGTTGGGCAAGAGATCGCCGTGACAGTGCAATATGGACCACCTCAGGTACCACGCATCGCTTATTCGGTGAAGTCAGTGTTCCAGGCGGCGACTTGGATTATTACAAGGTCAGCTACCATCAAAAATGGTTTTATTCGTTCACCGACTGGATGACGCTGATGATCAACACCGAGTTTGGCTATGGTGATGGCTACAGTGGCCACAGCCTGCCTTTCTTCAAGAACTTCTTTGCGGGCGGTAATAATTCGATCAGAGGTTACGACTTAAATTCCCTAGGCCCGCGTGACGAACTTATCTCTGGCATATCGTCTGTAAACTCAAGGCTGTTCGCTATCGGCGCCAGTAAACGGGTGGTTGGTAATGCGGAATTGATGTTTCCATTGCCGTTCTTGCGGGATGATCGTTCCCTGCGTTTCAGTTTCTTTGTAGACGGCGGTACGGTATTCAACAAATTCAGCAAACCCGGCCCTCAAAATGATCTGACAGAGCTATTACGCTATTCGACCGGGATCGCGCTCACTTGGGTGTCGCCGATGGGTCCGCTGAAAGTCAGTCTTGCTGAACCGCTCAACGATATCCCCAGCGATAATCTGCAAAGATTCCAATTCATGTTCGGCCAGCAATTCTGAAATCATCCGGGATCCTGTCACGCGTGAAAAGACTAATAAGCAGCATTCAACGACCGTATGCACTAACGATGATACTCGCTACGATCGCAGCTGCCATTTTAGCTAGCAATGTTTTGGCGGAAGTGATCAAGATCGGTGTTGTTAACACCGAAAAAATTCTGCGTGAATCCATGCCAGCCGTGCAGGCGCAAAAGAAAATCGAGCAGGAATTCATTCCACGTGATGAAGATATCAAGAAAATGGCGTTACAAGCCAAGAACCTTCAAGACAAGCTCGAAAAAGACGGGGTTACCATGGAAGAAACGGAGCGGCGGAATCTGGAAAGAAATCTCGCCAATCTGAGCCGGGAGTATCAACGCGCTCAAAGACAGATGCGAGAGGATCTCAGCGTGCGCCAGAACGAAGAATACGGCATCATTCTGGAGCGCACCAATCGCGCTATCAATCATATTGCCGAAAAAGAACACTATGATTTGATTCTGCAATTACAAGACTCGGTATACCGAAGCCAGCGTATCGACATTACCGACAAAGTTATCAAAGTGCTCGAGAGCGAACAAACTACGCAATAAATAAGCGGAACAAAAAGGATATCGAGCAAAATTACACAGGGCCAAAGGACAATATCATGAATATTCAAGAAATCCTGAAATATCTGCCGCATCGTTACCCGATATTACTGGTGGACAAAGTCATCTCGCTCGAACCGGGTAAAGATATCGTCGCATTAAAGAATGTCTCCATCAACGAGCCTTTCTTTTCCGGACATTTCCCGCATTATCCGGTCATGCCGGGTGTGTTGATCGTCGAAGCGCTGGCGCAGGCTGCTGCGTTGCTGACACTCAAAACCGAAAATAACGCCAACAATACTGATTCGGTGTATTACTTCGTCGGCATTGATGGCGTACGTTTCAAAAAACCGGTTCTACCTGGCGACCAGCTTATTCTGAAAGTTGCCATCGAACGTCAAATCAAAGGATTATGGAAATATTCCGCCCGTGCTGAAGTGGACGATCAATTGGTCACCGAAGCGCAACTGATGTGCACCGCCCGCCCGGTTTAATCCCATCAGCGTCGATTGCAGCCGCCACCGGTACGATAACGATGCAACCATCTGCGGCGTCGACGAGGCAGGCCGTGGGCCGCTGGCCGGTCCGGTTTACGCCGCATGCGTGGTGTTAAATCCGGCGCATGCGATAGACGGTTTGGCCGATTCCAAGCAATTAAGCGAAAAACAACGCGATAGCCTTACGTCTGAAATTAAGCGTCACGCACTGGCCTGGGCAATTGCATCCGCTACCGTGGAAGAGATCGACCGGCTCAATATCCTGCAAGCCAGTCTGCTCGCCATGCAACGCGCGGTAGCAAGCTTGCCTCACGTTCCCACTCTGGTGCTGGTTGACGGCAAACAAAGTCCGCGCCTCCCCTGTGCAGTACAAACCATCGTCAACGGCGATCAGTTGATTCCCGCAATCTCCGCCGCTTCAATTCTGGCAAAAACCGCTCGCGACGCCGAAATGCTGCGATTACACGACATTTACCCGCAATACGGCTTCAACCGGCATAAAGGCTACCCTACCAAAGCACACTTCACAGCTCTGCAACAACACGGCCCGTGCGCGATTCACCGGCAAAGTTTTGCGCCGGTCAAAAACATCATTCGAAAAAAGTAGGCCTTTTGCAAAAGAAAACCCGCCAGAATGACGGGTTTTCCGGTAAGTTAAGAATTCAAATACTCTATTTTCTACGTCTCGCAGCAATACCCAGCAATCCGAGTCCTACCAGGAACATCGCATAGGCCTCAGGCTCAGGCACGGGAGAAATTTCCAGCGATGGGACCAGGAATTGCCCGCCGTAATAACTGATCAAATCATCAGGCGCGACGGTCGCCTCCAAACGTGCAGCAAAATACTGACCGCTGGACAGCGCGGCATTCACCAACGCAGTCACGTCAAAGCTACGAACTTCTCCGCCGGAGTAGGTAAAAGTGTCGATTGCACTCCCCATAAAACGATCACTGGTAGATATAACACCGTCCGCATCGTTGCCAACGTAGAGCTTAATCTCTGCAGGTCCCGATCCGCCGAATAACGAACCGAAATTCCAATTCAGGATCGCACTGCCGACTGAAGACACCGAACCAAAATCAAAAATTGCATAAGGAATATCAATAAAGCTCGGGTGGTTCAGCGCATAATTTCCAGTCCCCAGACCATCTTCAGCTCCCTGGCTGTAAAAAGGGGAGCGATCGATAATCACCCGATTATCGACTAAGGGTACTGCCGCAGCTGCTGCGGTTGCTGGCAACAGTACCGATAATGCGAGCATCCCTAACATTGTTTTATAGTTTGTTGTCATATACATCTCCTCACAAAATAGCACAATTTGATCGTCAACGAGTGATCATGTCGACTAGTCAAAGGTAACTAATTAGAGTATTCCAATCAATAGTATATCTTTAGGACAGTTGTCACGGATTGTCCTAGAACCAGACAACAATCCGCATCAAATAGGGATCATTGAGCACTCGTATAAGGGAATAAAACTTTAGGCGTATAATGCTGATCATTCCGGGTGATACGAAAAATCGTCACTCGTGTTGACCGTCGGTTTCATTTTGCTTCAATCCAAAACTCAATAAAGGATCCAAATCAAATGCGTGTAGAAAAAAATACCGTGGTTTCACTGAATTATGAATTATCCGATGCTTCAGGAAAAATTCTGGAAAAAACCGATACCCCAATCAGTTATTTACATGGCGGCTATGGGGGAATTTTTCCGTTGGTCGAGGAGGCGCTGCATGAGATGGAGGTCGGTTATTCTTGTTCGGTTCCAATGGAACCGGAAGATACCTTCGGTGAATACGATGCCGAATTGATTCGAGTTGAACCGCGCAGCTCATTTCCGGACAATGTCGCAATCGGGATGCATTTTGAAGGCGGCGCGGAAGGCTCCGATGACTTTATTATTTACAAAGTTACCGATGTTACAGACGATTCGGTGATTGTCGATGGCAATCACCCGTTCGCGGGCGTCCGGGTAGTTTTCACTTGCACGGTGACCGATGTCCGCCCGGCAACCCCGGATGAAATCGCGCACCAGCATGTGCACGGACCGCACGGACATGCGCATTAACGAAAATACCGCCATCCGGAAAATCGATTATGGGTTTTCCGTAACGTCAAGCGCCTTTCTCAAGATATACAGTTGTTCCAGCGCTTGCTTGGGACTTAAATCATCCGGAGAAAGGTTTTGCAGCAAGGTGATTGCCGGATGTTCCTGCTCGCGGTCTCGCTGCAGGTCAGGCATCGGGGTAGCGAACAAATCCATTTGCGGCGTGGACTGAATGCTTTCCCGTTCCAATTGAATCAAATGCTTTTTCGCCAACCGGATGACCGGTTCGGGCACACCGGCCAACGCCGCCACTTGTAATCCATAACTTTGGCTCGCCGGTCCTTCGGTTACTTTATGCAAAAAAACGATGCGATGTTTGTACTCGACTGCATCCAGATGAACGTTTTGCAACTGCTTGAATTCTTCTGCTAATTTGGTCAGCTCGAAATAGTGCGTCGCAAACAAAGTAAAACTGCGGTTCTTGGTCAATAGATGCCGGGTAATTGCGAATGCCAAAGCCAAGCCGTCAAACGTCGACGTGCCGCGCCCGACTTCGTCCATCAGCACCAGGCTTTGCGCCGTGGCGTTATGCAGGATGTTGGCGGTTTCCGTCATTTCCACCATAAAGGTCGAGCGCCCGCTGGCCAGGTCATCAGCCGCACCGATGCGGGTGAAAATTTGATCCAGAATACCGATACGCACGTGTTTTGCCGGTACGAAACTACCGCAATGCGCGAGCAGCGCGATCAATGCAATTTGCCGCATGTAAGTCGACTTACCGCCCATATTCGGACCGGTGATGATCAGCATGCGCGGCTTGCCGCTATATTCGGAACCCAACTGCGCATCGTTGGCGACAAAGTTCTCTACTTGCCGCTCCACCACCGGGTGACGCCCGGTGTCAATCACCAACTCGTCGTCATCAGTCAATTCCGGAGCGGTGTAGTCCAATGCCTGCGCGCGCTCGGCAAAAGCACACAGCCCATCGATTTCCGCAATACCAGCAGCCACTTGCTGCAGCACCTGAATATACCGTCCCAACGTATCGAGCAATTCGTCGTATAAATATTTTTCGCGCGCCAGCGCCCGGTCCTGCGCGGATAATGCCTTATCCTCGAATGCTTTCAACTCCGGTGTAATATACCGCTCGGCGCTTTTCAGCGTTTGCCGGCGGCGGTAATCATCCGGGATTTTTTCACTGTGCGCATGCGTCACCTCGATATAAAACCCGTGCACACGGTTATACTCGACTTTCAGATTCGGAATGCCGGTGCGTGCTTTTTCGCGCATTTCCAATTGCAGCAGGAATTCACCGCAATTGTTCTGCAATGCCCGCAATTCGTCGAGTTCAGCGTCATAACCATCGGCGATGACATTGCCCTCGCGCAATACCACACCCGGTTCTGGCAGTAATGCCTTGCTTAACAGCTCGGCCAATCCCTCATCAATGTGCAGCGCCAGCGACAATTGATCGATACGCTCGCTGGCACAAGTTGCCAGTATCCGGATAATTTCAGGCAGCAGCTTCAGGCTGTCGCGCAAGCCGGATAAATCGCGCGGACGCGCCGATTTAAGCGCGATACGGGCGGTAATTCGCTCCACATCGGCAAATTGCCGCAGCACACGCATCAATGCTACGTAGTAATTTTGCTGATTTTCACCGAGCAAAGCCGCGATGCTATCGAGCCGTTGTTGTATCGCCACCCGGTCGCGCAACGGATGATGCAGCCAAAACTGCAACAAGCGGCTGCCCATGTTGGTTGCACAGGTATCGAGTAACGACAGCAAAGTCGGCGATCGTTCGCCGCGTATCGTCTCGGAAATCTCCAGATTGCGGCGCGTCGCGGCATCCATCCGGACATACACACTGGTACGTTCGGCTTGCATTGACGTGATATGCGGCGCGGCCGCTCCTTGCGTCAAGCGGACATATTCGAGCAAAGCGCCAGCCGCGCATAATGCAACCGGCAAATCTTCGCAACCGAAACCGGAAAGATCGTGAGTTTCGAATTGACGAATCAATCCGTTGATTGCGCTATCGTACTCAAATTGCCATAACGGTAAACGTTTCAACGCCCACTGCCGGCCTTGCAGATCATCAGAAAGCAATGACTCCGGCAGCAAGATTTCAGAAGGCTGCAACCGCTCCAACTCGCTATGCAAATTCTTCACCGAAGTTTCCAGCACTTTCAGTTGACCTGCGGCCAGGTTCAACCATGCCAGCCCCAGCGTCGAATCCTGCACAAACAATGCCAGCAAAATACAATCGCGCTTGTCGTCGAGCAGCGCCGCATCGGTTAATGTCCCCGGCGTAATGATGCGGATCACTTTGCGCGCGACCGGGCCTTTGCTGGTAGCCGGATCCCCCACTTGCTCGCAGATCGCAACCGATTCACCGGCTTTCACCAGCTTAGCCAGATATTGCTCGGCCGCGTGATACGGCACACCCGCCATTTTGATCGGCTTCCCGGCGGAAGCGCCGCGCTGTGTCAGTGTGATTCCTAACAGTTTTGCCGCCTTCTCGGCATCGTCAAAAAATAATTCGTAAAAATCCCCCATGCGATAAAACATCAGCATATCCGGATGCTGAGCCTTAATCTGTAAATACTGTTGCATCATCGGGGTATGCTGTTCGGGTTGGGATTTCATTTTTTAATGCTAACGGTTATATTGCAAAAAAATTGCTCATTCGTCACATCCGCTTAAAACATTCGATTAAGCGATGTTTACTTTCTGATAACAATGAATCATCCGTTTTGGATCAGGGATTGGAAAAAACATTGACCTCCAATATTACCAAACACGCGAACCTTCAACTCAGTTATTGGGTTGATAGCAGCAACATTATCCGTAAAGTCGATGATCACTGGGATCAAGCGATGAATAGCGAGAGTTGGAGTGAACGGGCTTCTGCCAACGGGATTGTCGGCAAACCGTTATCCGATTTCATCTGCGATGATGTCACACGAATGTATGTCGCCACAATGATTGAATCAGTGCGAGTGATCCCACACACTTCATTCCGGCCTTATCGCTGCGATACACCCGATACAAAGCGCTACATGCAAATGGTCATCACGCCTGAAAGCAATGGCTGGATTCGAGTTTCCCATGAGCTGCTGCGATCGGAACCGATAAAAAAACCAGTTACATTCACAACGATTGTAAATCGTACCCAATCGTTACACCCGGTTTCAACAAAAGACAAAATTGCAACAATTCAGTATGTCCGTTGCAGCATGTGCAATCGTCTGCAACGCATCGCCGATCATACAAGCAAATGGCAAGAAGTTGATCACTTCGCCGGCCATGAACTGATCCCAATGCCGACAAAAGTTATTTATGGTGTCTGTCCAGACTGTCTTAATATCTTGAAATAAAACCAAGGCAACGATAAAAATAGTGCCAAATTAAACATTCTGTTATGATCGGTAACGTTTCCATGCTAGGATTTTTCCTACATTTCTATTTCTGTTATCTTGTTGCGCTATTCATTGCACTTGCGAAACTCTGATCTCTATGGAAGATATCGAAACTGCGAGCGATAAATTATCACCTCCTGCCGCTCCGCAATCACGCCCCTACATAGTCGGCATCGGTTCATCCGCAGGCGGTCTGGAAGCGTTATCGGCATTGATTGCCGCCCTGCCAACCAACCTGGGCATTTCCTACGTCGTGATTCAGCATTTATCACCGACTCACAAAAGCATGCTGGTGCAGTTACTGGGTAGAGAAACTTCCATGGCGGTTTGTGAAATTCAGGATCAAATGGCCCCCGAAGCCGACGTCGTCTATATTGCTCCAGCAAGCCGGAATACTGTCTACCAAAATGGTCGGTTCACACTGCTGGAAACCAAGCGTGAAACGCTGCCCAAACCCTCGGTAAATGTCTTTCTCGCATCGCTCGCCAGCGAAAAAACCGAAGATGCAATCGGGGTCATTCTTTCAGGTACCGGCACCGATGGCACCGCCGGATTGCGGGAAATCAAGGTGAATGGCGGATTTACCTTCGCTCAGGAACCAGGTACCGCGAAATACATCGGAATGCCCCAATCTGCAATCGATTCGGGGTGTGTGGATTGGGTTATGGCCCCCGAAAGAATTGCTGCGGAAATCACGAACATTGTCCGCAACCGCACGACCATCTCACAACATACCGAGCTTGTGCAGCCGCAGTCCATCGCCACACAACTCAAAAAACTGCTAATCAGCGTTAAACAAAAAACCCGCATTGATTTTGGCGGTTATAAGGAAGGTACTTTATGGAGACGTATCGAACGCCGCATGGCGGCGAATCACTTCATCCGCTTTGAAGATTATTTAAAATTCACTGAAGAAACTCCTGAAGAACTGGAATGTTTGAGCAGAGATATTCTGATTTCAGTCACCGCTTTCTTTCGTGACCAGGAAGCGTTTTCTCAACTGAAGCAAACAATCAAAACAATTATCAGCAATAAACAGGCAGGGGATGAAATCAGAATCTGGGTACCTGCTTGCGCGACCGGAGAAGAAGCTTACAGTATTGCGATATTATTAATGGAAATACTCGGTAGCCATATTTCCCGGTACAAAATCCAAATTTTTGCCACTGATATCGACAACAACGCCATGAATATCGCGCGGAAGGGAACTTATATCGAAGGCTCGCTCGCGGAAATTGATCATGAATTGATCTCCCGGTATTTTTCCGTGATGAATGATCGTTATGAAATCTGCCGCGCAATCCGGGATATGCTGGTATTCGCGCGCCAAGATTTGGTACTGGATCCGCCGTTCTTGCGGCTGGATCTCATCAGTTGCCGCAATGTCTTGATTTACCTGCAACCCGAGTTACAAGCAAAGATACTGGCTACGTTTCATTTCGGTCTTGCCGAAGGCGGCTACTTGTTTCTTGGAAAATCCGAGAGCGTCTACCAGCAGGATAATCTGTTTGATGTTGTGGACAAAAGCCACCGCATATACCGCCGCCGCTCAAGCGCCGGCAAAATTCCGGTGACCTCTATTTACTTACCGCATTCCAGTTCAGAAAAGAACTCCCCATCCAATAAAAAGAATAGCGAGCACAAATTACTGGAAGCAGCTATCCGCACGTATATTCCAGCATCCATATTGGTTAATAGCAATTTGGACATACAGCATATCTACGGTGAGGTCAGCGACTACTTGGTGATACCTTCGGGTAAACCGAGCACGAATTTGATGCATCTGATATGCCGGGAATTGCGTCCCGACTTGCAGCTTCTGCAGCATAAAGTTGAGCAGTCGCTCGATTCGGCAATCGGCAGGCGACGCGATATCCACTTTGGAAAATCCGTTAAATCGGTACGCTTGGCAGTTCACCCGACGGAAAAGAACATGCTCAATGCCTATTTCCTGGTTTGTTTTGAGGAACTTTCCAATCAAACTAGCCTGGAACAGTTACCTCAAAGTAACGGCCTGGAAATAAATGCTGACGCCAAATTGAATATCCGCGAGCTTGAAGACGAATTGATCACGACGCGGGAAAGACTTCAAACCGTGATCGAAGAACTGGAAACCTCCAACGAAGAATTGCAGGCGCTTAATGAAGAAGTGCAATCATCCAATGAAGAAATGGAAGCAACCAATGAGGAATTGCAATCTACCAACGAAGAATTGACGACTGTCAACGAAGAATTGCAAATCCGTACCAACGAATTGGCCGAAACGCTCAATGATCTGGAGAAGGTGCAGAACAGCGTTGGCTTTCCGATTATTGTCGTCAACGATCAGCTAAAAATTCTTCGCTTCAATTCACCGGCAGCCGCGCTTTTTTCGCTTACCCAATCGATGATTGGACAACACTTTGACAGTTTGCGATTACCAGTGGGAATGAAAAGCTTCACTGAGCATATTCAAGAATCGCTGCGGAAGAGTAAAGTTATCGAATCAGCCATTCCATCATTAGAGCGCCATTACTTACTTCATGCCGCTCCTTATGAAACAACCACCCCGAATGTTCATGGCGCCATCGTAACATTAGTAGACGATACCGAACGCCGCGCAATCGAAGAAGAAATCAGTAACAGCCGGGAGAAATTGTTATCGATCATGAATCATTCGACGTCGGTGATTATTCTGAAAGATATCGCGGGCCGCTATGAATTCGTTAATCAGCAGTTTGAAAAGATATTCAAAATTCAAGCAAAAGATATTATTGGAAAAACTGATAGTGAATTTTTATCGCAAACCGTCGCCGATGATTTCCGGGTAAAAGAACTCGAAGTTATCCGGAAGTTGCAAGCGACCGAAACCGAAGATCATATTCATTTCGACAGTAAAGATTTGTACTTTTTATCCATCCGTTTTCCATTGATCGGATCAGATAATCTGCCTTATGGAATATGCACGCAATCAACCGATATCACCACCAGGATCAGAGCTGAGAGTCAATTACGGCTCGCAGCAAGAGTTTTCGACCGGTCATCGGAAGGAATCATCGTAACCAATCCGCAAAAACAGGTGCTGACGGTTAATGAGGCATTTTCGAAGATCACCGGTTACTCGCCCGAAGAAGCTATTGGCAACCTCCCGTCCTTTTTGACTTCCGGCTTGCAAGACAATGCGTTTCTGGATGCGATCTGGAGTAGCGTCGAAACACAAGGATGGTGGCAAGGAGAAATTTTCAACCGGCGTAAAAGCGGCGATATCTACCCGGAATGGTTGACTGTCAATGCAATTCAGGATCATTCCGGAAAAACCAGTAATTATGTCGCCATTTTCAGCGATATCACGATTGTCAAAGAATCCCAGCAACGCGTTGAATTTTTAGCGACCCATGATTCATTAACCGAACTGCCGAATCGCGTGTTATTTTTGGATCGCGTCAAACAAGCAATCGCCAGAGGTAATCGTGGCAACTATCTCTTCGCGATACTGTTCATAGATTTGGATGACTTTAAAATCGTTAATGACTCATTAGGGCATGCTGCCGGTGATCAATTATTGAAAGAAGTCGCAAAACTGATGCGTAGCCTGGTACGCGTTGCCGATACCGTAGCGCGCTTTGGCGGTGATGAATTCGCGCTACTGATCGAAAACACAACGGTCAGTGAAGTCGAAAGCACTGCCAGGCGTCTGTGCGCCGCTATCGGCCGTGCTATTTTCCTTGGTGAGCAAACGGTGCATGTCGGCGCCAGCGTTGGTATCGCAGTCTTCCCGGAAGACAGCAAGGATGCTGAAATATTGATGAAACATGCGGATACCGCCATGTATGAAGCCAAGGCGAAAGGTAAAAATGCCTATCAATTTTTTACCAAATCGATGATGGAGCAAGTCGATAAACGGTTACGCATGGAGAATAGTTTGCGCAAGGCGCTAGAAAATAATGAACTGTCTCTCCACTATCAGCCGCAAATCGATCTGACAACCGGTCAGTTGATCGGAGTTGAAGCCTTAGTCCGGTGGATTGATCAAGAACCGGCTTCAAGGCTCCCGAACCAATTCATTCCGGTTGCTGAAAAATGCGGATTAATTGAGAAACTGGGTGAGTGGGTCGCCGACAATGCTTGCGCGCAACTGTCGCGCTGGTTAAGAAAAGGCTATTTGCTGCCTCATTTATCGATCAATATTTCCATCGATCAATTCCGCCGCGGTAATGTATTGTCGATGATGGAACGTTTGTTGAAAGTCTACCAGTTACCCGCCCAGAAGATTATGCTGGAAATTACTGAAAGCACCTTGGCCGACGACGATCAGATCATGTTACAAAGCTTGCTCCGCCTCAAAGAACTCGGCATTAAAATTTCGATCGACGACTTTGGAACGGGCTATTCATCGCTTGCACGCTTGAAAAGCTATCCAATCGACGAACTGAAAATTGATCGAAGCTTTGTTGATGACATCACCGAACAAGGACAAGATCGCGCGATCGCGCAAACCATTATCGCCATGAGCAAAACCTTAGGTTTCTCGGTTGTCGCCGAAGGCGTTGAAACCAAAGAACAATTGGAAACCTTGCGAGAGTTAGGATGCGACATCGTGCAAGGTTATCTGATTTCGGAACCAATCTCGGCAATAGCTTTTACCCGCAAGTTTTGCAATAAACTTCAATAGCGGATACCACCGAAGCATGCACCTTTAGTCAGCAAGGTTTTTCAGTAAAATTACCGCTTTAATCTCACTCTGAAAACAATGATAGAATCCGCTACTGGGTCAATCTGTGCGAGCTACGCGCAACGTCAACTAAAAGGAAAACCTCATGGCAAATTGGTTCGAAGATAATTCATTATCGATTGGACGCACGCCGCTGGTGCGTCTCAACCGGGTAACCGACGGCGCGCCGGCGCTGGTGCTCGGTAAAATTGAAGGACGTAATCCCGCTTATTCGGTTAAGTGCCGTATCGGCGCGGCGATGATCGACGATGCGCAACAAAAAGGACTACTCGGCGCCGGAAAAGCAATTGTCGAGCCGACCAGCGGCAATACCGGTATCGCATTGGCATTTGTGGCGGCTGCTCGAGGAATTCCATTGACTTTAACGATGCCTGAAACCATGAGCCTGGAACGGCGGAAACTGCTGGTTGCGCTGGGCGCAAAACTGGAGCTGACGGAAGGCGCACGCGGCATGAGCGGCGCGATCGCCAAGGCGGAAGAAATCGTCGCTTCCGACCCCGGGCGCTATGTGTTGCTACAGCAATTCAAGAATCCCGCTAATCCGGCAATTCATGAAAAAACCACCGGTCCGGAAATTTGGAACGACACCGATGGCGCAATCGATATCTTTGTCGCAGGTGTCGGAACCGGCGGCACGATTACCGGCGTTTCCCGCTACATCAAGCAGACCAAAGGCAAAGCCATCACCTCGGTGGCTGTTGAACCGGCGGCAAGTCCGGTGTTGTCGCAAAAACGCGCCGGCGCTTCATTAGCGCCCGGGCCTCATAAAATTCAAGGAATCGGAGCGGGTTTCGTGCCGGATAATCTGGATTTGTCGCTGGTCGATGAAATCGAGCAAGTCAGCAATGAAGAGGCGATCGAATACGCCCGCCGCCTGGCTCGCGAAGAAGGCATACTCGCGGGTATTTCCTGCGGCGCGGCGGTAGCGGCTGCGGTACGCCATGCCAAGCGCCCGGAAAACACCGGCAAAACCATCGTGGTGATACTGCCGGATTCCGCCGAACGCTATCTCAGCAGCATCTTGTTTGAAGGGATGTTTGATGCACAAGGTTTGACAGCATAGTGAACAATAGTAAAAGTACACGAGAGCTCTTGCTACGCAGCACGTACCTGGATATTGATAGCATCGTCAGCGAACTGCGCGCACTGCGGATAGCATCGCTGGAAAGCCGCAATCGCCACGACCGGCCTCCTCGCCTGCCATCGCGAAAAATTCTGGCAAGTGTCGCAGAAGGTCTCAGTGCGGCGATGTTCCCAAACCGATTGGGTTCAGCAGAGCTGGCCGACGAAGGTATCGATCACTATGTCGGACATATTCTGAATATGACACTGCGCGAGTTGATGGTGCAAATTCAGCACGAATTACATTACAACTCCGGTCTGGAAATCTTAAGCGATGAAGATCGGACACAAGCGGTAGCCATTACTCAAGCATTCGCCAAAAGCTTGCCGGAAATCCGCCGCCTGCTGGAGAGCGACATCAAAGCCGCGTATGAAGGGGATCCAGCGGCGCGGAATGTCGATGAAGTGCTGGTTTGTTATCCCGGCATCATGGCGATCACGCACTACCGGCTGGCGCACGTTTTGCATGAGCTTGGCGTGCCATTGATCGCTCGTATGATTTCCGAGATCGCACACTCGGTAACAGGTATTGAAATCCATCCGGGTGCGCAAATCGGCGGCAGTTTTTTTATTGATCACGGTACCGGCGTCGTGATCGGTGAAACCGCGATCATCGGCCAGAATGTCCGCCTCTATCAAGCAGTCACGTTAGGCGCTAAACGTTTCCCGGTCGATGAAAACGGCGCCTTGGTAAAAGGCAATTTACGCCATCCGATTGTGGAAGATGATGTCGTGATCTATGCCGGCGCGACGATTCTGGGCCGCATTACCATTGGCCGAGGATCAACGATAGGCGGGAATGTCTGGCTGACACGCAGCGTGCCGCCAGGCAGCAATATCACGCAAGCTCATACCCGGCATGAATTATTTGAAAATGGCGCGGGTATTTGACCTGTTTGTATAAATATAAACTCTGACGACCTACCATCTTCATCATGACGACTCAAAAAATAATGCTCACGCTGGCCGATGTAAAGTTAATCGCCACAGCTTCGGAAAGCGAAGCGCTGCAGAATCAGTGGCCAGTGGTAATTGCTATCGTTGATGATGGCGGCCACTTGCTGTACCTGCAGCGGCTGGACAATGCCCAGTTTGGCAGCGTCACTGTCGCCATTGAAAAAGCCCGTGCTGCGATCGCTTTCCGGCGCCCGACAAAAGTCTTGGAAGAGAACATCACCGAGGGGCGCTTGCATTACCTGAAATTGCCCGGCGCGTTACCCGTGGAGGGCGGTTTGCCCATTATTGTCGATGATCAATTTGTCGGTGCGGTGGGCGTTAGCGGCGTGCGGTCATTCCAAGACGCACAGATTGCCCGGGCGGGAATCGATGCGTTGTTAGCTCACTTGCAACGCCGCTGAGACGAGGGAGCGAGTACCGCGCACCGAAGTGATTCGCTCGTATCGCCAATTAATCAGCGTTAGACATGCCGTTCATCATCGATCTGAATCAGATAGACAAGCGTTACGGCGATGATCATCACAAAACGAAACGCAGCCTGCTGTCCATTGGCAACCTCCGATTGCCACATTAGAAACCATTCGCCGCCAATGGTCATGAATCCGGTAAACCACAACAGAAAACCAAGGGTTAGTCCCAGAATTGCTGTGCTTTTCGCTTGATTAAAGGATACGGGGTCTTTGATACACCGGTACAAGCGCCAGCCACCGAGCCAGCAGAGCCCTGCGATCAGCGCTTCTACTGCAATAATAAAAATATACACGGCATGATGGATCAGCGGTGAGTCGATGGCGCGCCACAACCCCTTGTTATTCGGGAAAGTAGTATCCATCGTCAATACATGGCTGACAAAGAAAAAATTCGAGTCGTAATCGGTAATATTGCTGAACGTCACCAATGCCGCGAATAGTGCTATCGACCATACCAGTATGACTTTCGAGCATCGCGTATACATAAGTAGATTGCTATCTCAACGCACATTCCATGGGGACAAAGCATTCATAGGAATCACCAGCGTGCGGTATCTTCGGCGCAGGAAACTTATTGCGAAACCCGGTGCGGCAAGTGAATTTTGCAACGACTTGCCGCCCGGGTTTTAGTAGGAATTGAAATTAGGAAACTTGCTGGATACCTGCGAGTAACCAGGTTGCATCGGGATCTTTCAGATCTTTTTGCACGTGCCATATTTCATCGAACGCTTCAGGCTCGCCATCCGGCAAATCACGCAGTTGTCCGGTAAAGCGGACACTGGCAATCGCCATATCGCTGGTCGTTTCAACTTCCAGCAGATTGGCATCAATAAACATGACTTCGGTTTGCTGCTGCTCATCACCCCGTTCTTTGATCTGCGCGCTGATTTCAGCGAGCATTTCCGGAGTTGCATAGTCACGGATTTCATTCACATCACCGCGGTCATGCGCAGACTGCAAACGAATAAATGAGGTTTTTGCATTACGCAAAAATGGCTCTACTTTAAAGTCAGCAGGAATATTCGGTTGATTTGACGGGCTGTTGCTCGTTGTTGATGCGGCTCCCCCAGCAAACGGAGGCGCTTGAAAACGATCCTGTGTCGCGGTATTCATGCCAGAATATTGCATGGAAGCTGCTTGTCCGTCAGTTCTAGGTTTGCGCAGCATGCGGATAATGAAAAATACCGCGCCAATCAATAATGCCAGAACAACAAAATCCATCATATTGATGTTTTCAAACGCACCACCCATGAAAAGCGCCGCCAAAAGACCGCCGGCCGCCAGACCAGCCAATGCTCCGCCCCATTTGCTGCCACTCGATGCCGCCGCCGGTGCTGCAGCAGGCGTTTGCTGTGGCGTGGGTGCTGCTTGCTGTTTGTTTACCGCTTGCCGTTGTGTACCGATATTTTTACCGCCGCCCATGCGCTTTGCTTCAGCATCAAAAGCGAACAATCCAAAACTGAGAAAAGCCAGAGTCAGAAAGGTGAGTGTTTTTTTCATCGTTGTCTCCCAAACTGTTATTGAAAAAAATGAGTATAACATCCGGTTTGCGTTACCAGCCATACCGGATTTGTTTGATCGTGACTTCCAAAGAAAATTGCAAATGGCTCGCGGCGCATCTCTCATGCTGTCAGCGCAGCAGAACTAAACGAGGGATAGCATCCTCATCGATCCATAAAATAGCATTTTGAGCGTACTGTTCCCCGAAAAATTTCGCGGTATCAAAATCCAAACCCGCCACAAAAAAACTTTTTTCCACGGGCCAATACCCCGATGGATCGAGATTAATGCATTCAAGGATAGGGTAAGACCGGTGGATTAATAATGTATGCAGCGATTGATGCGCTGTTTCGTTTTCATCATGACTTAATTGCTGACTGTAGGGATTATACGCACTGATAATTGCCGCACGGGTACATTTAAGTTCACTTAAAAGATTTGAAAGGGATCGTGAGAATTGATCGATTCGCAGAGCGATTGATTCCGAACCGGAATCAATCTGATAAATTGCACGGCGATAGCTATCAACAAGATCATCGGCTATAGCCGTAGAAATCGCCATAATTTCAAACATTACGATAAGTATTAATGTGCATGGTCATGATGCTCATGACTCGTTTCATGATCCTGAGTTGAACGTGTCAGCTCTTGATACTGTTCCATAGTCATGCCGCTCATTTTGAGAATAAATGCCACCATCGCCCAGATAGATGCATCATCGTGACTCAAACCCCAAGCTGGCATAGCCGTCATTTTTATACCATTTTTTATCACCCAGAAGTATGCCTTGGCCAAACTCAGCATTTCAGCTTGATCAACGATTGTTTCACGTTGATAAAAAACCGGTGCTTGCGGATAGAGACCGAGCGAGAGTTCGGTTGATTTCATGCCGGGAGCTAAATGACAGCTTGTGCACATTGCATGATAGTGCGTTGCACCGATCTTGAGCATGTCGTCGCCATCTTCTAACGATGGAACTTCAATATTTTCTGAGTGAGCATGGATAGAACTGATGCGCACCCACTCAATTAACTTTTCTGTAATAGGCCAGTGCTTCTCTGTAGCCGCAATGTTATACACGCCGGAACCAATGATAATTGCTGCTAAAATTGCCGATATCAACAACAAACTAAGGATTTTTTTCATTCTGTCACCTCGTGTAGTGTTTTGTATCCGGATCACTGACATATTCCTGTAATCAAGTTGTGGGACAACCCAAGAATCCGTTAAACAACTAAAAATACAAGGAAAATTGAGTGCAGTACGCGTGGACAAACGATCGATAGGCACTCAGGAATAACTAGCACGGCGAATCGATCGCAGAGCCAAATTTAGCGTTTCCATAGTACTTCTATTCCAACCCGTAATCAAACAACAATTTATTACAACTATCAGAAGCATTGTCTAATTCAGCGGATAACGCTATGCTGATAGCTTATATTATTATTTTTTTGTAAAGTATGGCCATAATGACACAAGATGAACAAAAGAAGGCAGTTGCAGCAGCGGCGATTCAACATATCCCGCTTGGTTGTATCGTGGGTGTAGGCACGGGTTCTACAGCAAATTATTTTATTGATGAATTAGCAAAAATTAAGCACAAAATTGAAGGCGCAGTTGCAAGTTCCGATGCGACAGCGCAACGTCTCAAGGGTCATGGCATTGAAGTGCTTGATCTGAATAATGTCGCTGATTTGCCGGTGTATGTGGATGGCGCCGATGAAATCACAGAACATCTGCATATGATTAAAGGCGGCGGCGGCGCTTTAACCCGGGAAAAAATTGTTGCAGCAGTTGCACGTAAATTTGTGTGCATTACCGATCAATCCAAGCTTGTCAACGTTCTCGGTAAATTCCCCTTGCCTATTGAAGTGATTCCGATGGCCCGGAGTTATGTTGCGCGCGAGATCGTTCATTTAGGTGGACATCCGGCTTTACGTCAGGGTTTTATAACTGATAACGGTAATGTCATTTTGGATATCCATGGTTTGCAAATTATGAACCCTGTGGAACTTGAAGCAACACTCAATCAGATTACAGGTATTGTAACCAATGGACTTTTTGCGCAACGCCCAGCTAATACCTTGTTGCTGGGAACAGATAACGGTGTACGCACTCTTACTGTCTGATCAGTGTACACCGTTTTAACTCGCATATTTGATCTTGAAATGACAAAGGCTACATTTTATGGCAAACAAAGAACATATTTCTAAACAGTTCGACGCAGATCTCGAAGAAGTACGGACTCGTGTACTGCAAATGGGTGGTTTTGTCGAAGAACAGATCGAATATGCCATTGATGCGCTAACCAGCGGAAATGAAGAATTGATCGATCAGGTAATCACTCGCGATCATCGAGTAAATGCTATGGAAGTATCGATCGATGAAATTTGCAATCAAATTATTGCACGCCGCCAACCCACTGCCAGTGATTTGCGCATGATTATGATGGTCATAAAAACTATTACTGATCTGGAACGTATCGGTGATGAAGCTGCGAAAATCGCGCGGATGGCTAAATTGATTTATTCTTCGGACCGAATGCATATTCCTCGCTTTAATGAAATTAAACATGTAGCAAGTATCGCCATGGATATGTTGCATAAAGCGCTGGACTCATTTGCACGGTTGGATTTAAACGCGGCCGCGCAAATTGTGAGACAGGATGAATTTGTTGATGAAGAATTCCGCTCTATATTGCGGCAATTAATTACATTTATGATGGAAGATCCAAGAAAAATCTCCACATGCTTGGAAATCGTTTTTATCGCCAAAGCAATCGAGCGAATCGGTGATCATGCCAAGAATATGTCGGAATACGTCGTATATATGGTAAAGGGTAAAGATGTGCGCCATGTAACAGCTGATCAAATCGAACAAGAAATCAGAGAATAAGTAGAAATTGCTCTGAGCAATAGATTTATTCCGATAATTTTCTCGAAATAAGCATTTTCTAGCCTAAGCTAGCGATTCCAACAATCCGCGACATTACCATCAGCGCCCTGAAGGCCTGTGTGAGTCAATGTTAGAGTCCCGCAGACATCGCCCGTCATTGTCCCGGTTGGAATTGCTTGGAGGATAAATGTATTATCCGTTACTGCTTGCAATGAAATATTATATTGAGCCGTTCCATTTCTGGGTGATTGTGTAATCGGCAATGCAACCGCGATATCATCTCCCCCCCTATTCGCAACACCATCGGCTCCTACAGTGGCGTCATACTGATTATTTTGTGTATAAAATCTCTCCATAAATTGCACATTTTCATAGAGTAATGATTTTGCAACAGCACGGTTAGATTGTCTTACGTAATTTTGATAGGAAGGCAAAGCAACCGATGCGAGAATACCTAAAATGGCAACGGCAATCATCAACTCAATTAACGTAAATCCTGTTGCTTTGATAGTGGAAAACTTTGAATTCATAGCTTTGATAATATCAAGAAGTGAATAAATATCTATTGATCAGATTGTTATTGAATTAGCTCACGCCAGGTAATTCTACCTCTCAGGCCCGCCGCACCCTTTGCTGTAGTTGTTTGATTCAGTGAACCATCTGCGGTTGAATACACAAAAATATCCTGTGATTCATTCGAATGTCCTCTTATACGCGTAACACCACCCACTGAAAAACCAATTTCCATCCCGGCGGATAAGCCATCGTCAAGGGCCAGAACTCGATTTCTATTGGTATCAAATGCTGGAAATGGCAGCATTCCACCTGTCAGATAGTTCACTGCATTTACAAACCCTCTACCTCCAAAATCACAAGGCGATGCTGACGGTACAATCGTGGTGAATACTAAAATACCGTCCTCCAAACTAGGAACACCTGTAAGTCTTTCACCGCTAACTGGTAAATTAATATACCAACCTTTAACTGTTGTAGAGTACGATACTGCATTCTGTGTCAGTGTTCTGATGGAGGCATCTGTCATTACTTGTTGGACAAGTGAACTCACAGCTAATGTTGCAGTTGAATTGTTATCCCACACACCATAAATCGTTTGGGCACTTGTTGTTGTGGTATCTGCCGTCTCCAAATATTTACCTGTTCCAAACAAGACAAGCTGCCCCCCTTTGGGGTGGAAGCTTACCGATGGCGGAGAAATAATTGGTTTAGTTGTACCCGATGAAAATAAAGGTGTGCCGCTAATAGCTACTTTCCAGCTAGCCGGGGTAGAAGAACTTACATCAAATTTCCACAAATTCCCTTTTAGATCACCGGCATATATCACATCGACTTTACCATTCCCATTTGAATCAAATGGAGTTGGCGTGGAGAGACCGTTTCCTGTTCCAGTATCAGCGATCAGCTTTATATAATCCGTACCTATTGTCCAGGAACCATCTTCTCCACCAGAAATAAATAAAATATACAGAACTGCTTTGCCACCTGTACTGTTATAACCATTACCAACAATCACAGCCCACTGATTATTTTCCATTTTAACGATCTGCATCGCCTGGCTAGTAAACGGATTGATTTGAGGAAGATTATGGCTATACCCCATATCCGCATCATCATTACTCGTAAATTCCCATAATAATAAACTAGCTGCATTTGCTGCAGAAAAGGTTGGAGCTGATTTTGCCGCATCTGCTGGATTTGTTACATCGAGTGCAAAATAACCCTGCCCCCCCCCATTTAAGCTACTAACTAAAACAGTTCTCCATGTCGAAGTAGCGCTTGAATATACATCGCCCATCATTGGAGAACCATCAACAAAGTAACGATGATTAGCAGTGTAATCTCTATCTGATAATCTACTCAGGTTCTCATATGCTGTGCTGGGCACGTATACTAACAGTTCTTTACCGGCATCCGCACTGGAGCATCCAGGTGTTACACCGGGAATACAAGCATTAAACCCATGCAACATCCCATCATTGGCTCCCACGTAAATCATGGGTACACGATCTTTATAATTATTTTTAAATGCTGCATACCCGGGATGATCTACATTTGAATAACCAGCGATCGGCCTCCCTACATATAGTGGACCTGAATTAATGATATCCCCAAGTTTAGTAGTTGGTCGAACACGAAAATTATTGATAGCTGTCGAGCTGGCGCAAGTGAATGTTCCGCTTGCATTTTCACGCACTGCATCTCCTCGCAGAAATGCCACTCTCTCAGGTCCGCAATTATCGGTAACTCCCGAAGCATTTTTGTTGAGTAAATCTTTTTGCGTAGAAGTTAAATTACCATACTCGAATGAAACCCCATCGCTACTGCTTTTTGTAATGATTACCCGGGAAGAAGGACTTATAGATCCCGAAGCAAGAGATACTTCCCCGGCATTCCATTCGGTCGTTCCCATTACACCTGAGGAATTGATTGGAATTGATAGAAGCTGGCCACTCCAATCACCGCTGTTAAATTTTGCTTGATACACACGACCATTCGTCATCAATGAATTTGAATTAGCTGCTACTGCGGAAGCAGAACCTGTTCTGGCAACAATGGTTCTAAGCGCATTCGTTAAAGCATTCGTGAAAGCTGCCGGATCAGCGGCGCTAAAAAATTCTCCGCGACTATTCACCGCCGCATGCCATAAATCATCAATTTTATTCGCGTCATTTAAGGTTGGATCTGGCCAGGCTTCTGACCCAGTTGGTAATGAAGAGAGGGAGCCTCGGACGCCTAAACCGACGGTAAAATTCACCAAATGCTGCCAGAAAGCTGGATCATGCGGATTGGTTGGAACCTTATTGGATAAATCTGTACGCAAATCATTCTTCCAATAACGCATTGCCACATCGGCTAATGTATTGCTATAAGCATCTGAATAGGGAAGTGCTGGAACATAACTATAAGTTGAAGGAACAGCCGGAGATGAGTTGTTAGCAATTGAAGAACCAGACTCATTATCGGAATTACCCACGCTTGTGAAAGAAGTTTCGGACCAGTAACCATCCGTCATTAAGATATTATAATTTTGCCGGCATTCGTGCTGTGTACCGCCGGTCGATCCCGGCGTTAGCCCCCAAGGCCCTCTATCATCGGTCCGTTTAAAGTATTCACCGACTGCCATCATTGCTTCCCGAAGCGGCGTACCTTCTGCTGGAATATCGTGATCATAAAGATTATTAAAAAAATTTGTCCTGTCTGTTCCGGTAAATTGCCGAACACCTGTTTTTACAACCGTCGTAGCTACGCCATCGACCGTTGTAGAGCCTTTATTGATCGCAGCAAAACCAACCCGCATAGTATTACCCTGTGCAGCAAAAGCCCGTCCAATCCCTGCGCGTGCTAACAATATCCGAGATCGATAATAGGTATACCAATTGGCAAAATTTTGAATTTCTTCAGCATAAGTACAAGTTGGAACTGCAGCGCAATCGGTACGATTGGGTCCGCCGGTATAAGTTGAAGTTGTTGATATTATCTGAACTTGCGTATAACTGCTGGCAGCATTAATACTGCCAGAATTGTAATTAAAGTAGACTGCAGGATAAAAGGTTTTAGAAGTACTCGAAGATCGTGTTCCGTCATCTTTCAACCAGCGAGCCGTTTGCGTGTTATTCACGGTAAGATTCCGGCAACCTGCCCCGGTATTGAATGGATTATGGTAGGCGCATGCGGGATCAGCATTACTCATTAAAGATCCATCTGCATTACTCCAAGGCGAATATCTGACCGTTGGATTGTAATAAATTTTGTTAGCATAACTGGAACGCAACTTGGCGGCATACCTATTCGCTGGATCAAAATCGACTACATAGTTATTGTAATCATCAGCTCCGTATACGCCTGATGCGCGTGGGAACATGTAGCGCACATCCTGGATAATCAACTCTTCCGGCATAATTTCGAAATGCATGGATCCTGAATCATCAAGTGTGAACATCACATTCGGAGAGATATTTCCTCCGAGAAAAAGGGGACCGTTTGATAATGGGGGAAGCGCATGGGACAAATTAACTGCAAAAAATAAGGCTGTACCCACCAGACTACTTACTGATAAGGAATTGCAAATAAATACTCTCTTCATGATACTAAGCCCCTTTCTTTTATCTCGAAGAATTATGGTCTAAATATTTCTTGTAACCACACAACCGTGCCTTGTTTTGCACCTTGAGCACGAATCGTTATCCGATAATAGTGCCGCAACACACCACCAGGCGGTGTTTTTCTTATTCCCTCAATAAGATAGGTTGGGGCAGGCACTCCAGCAGGTAATATCGGTGCTGTATACGTCACACCATCAACTCTGAAAATTGTCCCCTCAACATAGGCAATCGGACATGTCGGAGTACAATAAGTAATCCAAGAAGATACCGTATCAGCGACCACTCCCGGCGCCTCTGCGCCAGCACCGTAGTAGCAAAGTCCATCAGTACATCCGGTATCAAATTCGGATATCCCTTCAATGGGTTTTGGTGAATTTGTTGCAGGATCGTTATCACGGATATGTTGTTCAGCGTAACGCAATCCCATTTCAGCCGCCTGCATTGCCAACATGCGGTCGCGCATATTTCCGGACATCCGTTCTTCTACTGTCGCCATTCTCACCGCAGTGATACCCAAAAGGGTTAGCACCATAAGAAAGATCAGGCCAGTAACAAACACGGCTCCTTTTTGCTTATATTGGAAATTGAGATTTTTATTCATGGTGCAGAATTTATACGGTTGCGCAAATTGATAGTTGCCGTAAATGCTCGTCTTAACCGCCTATCTGAGGGAATCGCGACAGATGCGCCATTGCAATTAAGGTAATTGCCTGCGGATACCACATTTAATTTCTCAGAACGAATCAATACACAAATACGCGTAGTCACGACTTGATTCCAATCTGCCGGCATCACCGTGTACTGATCGACGGATTGATCGCCACTGGTGTCTATCCCGTAAAGCACTTGTAAATCTTCAACATTGTCCAGCAGAACCTGTCCAGTCGGTGCAGCCGCAGGTGCGGGTGGTATATCCGCAATATCACCCTTACACTGTAACTGAGCATTCAATGTATCGAGATTGAAATGATTTTGAATAACTCTTCCGGCAACTGTCACTCCAGTACCCTCGCAATCCCTATCCCCAACAGCGCCTTCATATTGAATAGTTAAAGTATCAGCTACGCCTCCCGCTCCGTTGGTACCACTGATAGCGGTTCCCTCGAATGCAACCTTGAAGCCTGTGAAAGGAACTTCCACATGACCTGCTTGCTTGATACTTCGCCCAATAATTTCTAGTGCGTATCGGCCACTTTCTTGAAGTCTGGCATTATCCTCTTGCTCACGAAAAATCTGGCGGCTACTGACAAAGACTGTCCCGATAACTAGTAGTAAAATCAACCCCAACGTCATAGCTATCATCAGTTCAACCAAGCTAAAGCCTCGCAGACTGGAATATTCAAAATTATTAGTATTCATTTTTTATGGAGAAAATCTTGTCAAAAAGCAACGAGTATTGACCGGCGTTCCACCTGGACATGCGGGATCTGCCTCGCCATTCATTTCTTTTTCAATCCACATTAGCGTAATCACAAATCCGGCTGCCACACTGCCGTTTACCGTTCCCGCTCCGCTAGGTAGTAACCTGAAATTGGCAGTATTCCATTGCGCATGGTCATAAGCTGCTACTTGTGCAGCATTACAAGTATTCGTCAGGCAGTCGCTACTTGCAGGGATAGTTGTTGTGAGTGCATTGTAAGCTCCGGCAGTAACCCCGGCCAAATTCGCACGCATTCGATCGGCTATGTCCTCAGTTTGCTTACTAGCGATTGAACGATAGTGTGCGATATTGTTACTTCGTGCACCTGACACTATCAGCGCTGCCATACCGAGCAAGCCAAAAGATACGACCAAGATCGTAATGAGAACTTCTATTAGACTGAAGCCACTGTTATTCAGAGGCTTTCGTATCGAATATACACATTTCATTCGCATGTTCCCGTTCCTGTTTCGGTGCGAAGACGCCCCTGATTATTTAACACCAATGCTTTTGAATACGTCGTCCCCCTGCTGTCGCATAATAAGAAGGTGCCATTAAATCCCGATGAAAAACCATTTGCTGCGAATGTAACTCTTGTGCGCAGCCCTGATCTTAAAGTAGTCCCCCCAGAAAATGCCGCATTTACATGCAAGATTTGATCTCCGGCATCAACAACCCCATTGCCGTTAGCATCCGAAAAAACCAACCAGCCATTCGACCACACGTTACCTCCGGTACAGCTGGTACCATTCGTACTCGGACACAAAGTTGTTTGGCTACTACGCTTGATTGCCTCGCTCTTGGCTAATGCAATCGACGATGCGAAGTTATTGCTTTGTGCAACCAATAAATTATCTTGGATAAACGTACGGTAACTGGGTATCGCTACGGTAAGCAAAATACTTGCCAGACTTAACGTAACAAGTAACTCAACCATGGTAAAACCACATTGATATTGCCACTGATCAAATATATGGTCTTTATTCATTCCCGAGATTCCCGTCACTCTCACTACTTTCTTTTAAATTAAACCAGATTATTTTTGTCGCTTTTTTAGCGGATGTAACTGCAAAAAACTTTAGCAAAGTACAGGTTCACTTTGACCGTATGGACAATCAGTGGGGACTTACTATGGTTGGTATGAGTTAGAATTAGATTAGCCTAGACTTTCCATTCTTGATAAACAGATAATCAATCTTCATGAAACAGGACATTATTATCATTGGCGCTGGGATCATTGGTCTTGCATCAGCTGAGCGCCTTTTGGCAAAAGGCGCCAATGTGACGATTTTGGAAAGAAACAAAATTGGACAGGAGTCTTCCTGGGCTGGTGGCGGTATCTTGTCACCCCTCTTACCCTGGAACTATCCGAATGCGGTAACTCAGCTTGCCAGTTATAGTGCTGGACTATTTCCAGCATGGACGTCCAGCCTGAAGAAAAATACTGGGATAGATCCTGAATACCACAAATCCGGTATGCTGATATTACCGCCTTTTCAAATAAATATTGCGAAGGATTGGTGCGTAGGACGCGGCATAAAAATAGAACATACCATCACACCCTACACTCAAATCAACGAAGAGAATAATGATCACGCATTATATCTGCCGGATATCGCTCAAGTACGAAACCCAAGATTATTGCACGCGTTATACAACCGAATTAAACAGTTGGGTGGGAAGATTATTGAAGATTGCGATGTCTACCCATTAAACACAAAGTCTCAACAGATTACGTCTATCAAAACATCTTGTGGAGAATTTAAAGCCGACCATACAATCATCAGCGCTGGCGCCTGGAGTAAAGAAACATTAGGAATTCATGCGCTCAAACTGGACATCAAGCCGGTAAGAGGTCAAATGCTGTTATTTAAATTTGACACTCCACCGATAGATCACATTATCGTCAGGGAAGATTTCTACATTATCCCTCGCAAGGACGGTCATATCCTGATCGGCAGCACTCTGGAAGATGTGGGATTTAACAAACAAACGACCGTAGCCGCGTTCGAATATCTAATTGGAAATGCAGGAAAAATCCTGCCAGAACTATATCAAATGCCTGTCAAACAACATTGGTCGGGACTAAGGCCCGGGGCACCTCAGAATATCCCGACTGTTGGGCGGCATCCAAAAATCCGTAACTTATCAGTTAATTGCGGACATTTTCGCTATGGAGTAACTATGGCCCCCGGTAGCGCTGAAATACTGGTTAATGAATTAACGGGGACAGCACAGCCATTTGATACCACTTTTTATCAGGCCGGTTGGGATGGCCATTGATCAATTCAAGCTTTGGGAAGAGGAAACACCACGGATTCAACCACACCACTGAGTTCTTCGATCGTTACATCTTCACCGATTTGTTCAGCGCCAATCTGCTTAAGACGGGATATTACTTGCTGGACCAAAATTTCGGGAGCCGAAGCGCCTGCTGTAATACCAATGTTTTTCTTCCCGACAAACCATCTTTCCTGCAACTGCTCGGCACGATCCACCATATATGCCTCAACATTCGCATTTCTAGCCACTTCGCACAGCCGGTTAGAATTAGAGCTATTTGGAGAACCGACCACAATGACCAGGTCACATTGATTGACCATTTTTTTCACGGCATCCTGCCGATTCTGGGTAGCGTAACAAATATCATCTTTCTTGGGACCGGTTATCATCGGAAACCGTTTTTTTAACGCATCGACAATCCTTGCAGCATCATCAACGGACAAGGTAGTTTGCGTGACATACGCCAAGTTAGCTTCATCTTTAACATTCAAGGTTTCGACGTCCATTTCCGTTTCCACCAAGTACATACCCTTGTCATCGCCCTCGATTTGCCCCATCGTGCCTTCAACTTCGGGATGCCCCTGGTGCCCAATCATGATGATTTCTTTTCCTTCCTTGCGCATTTTCGCAACTTCAACATGAACCTTGGTAACCAATGGACAAGTCGCGTCAAAAACTTTTAACTTACGCTCCGCAGCTTCACGGCGTACTGCGTGCGACACACCATGCGCGCTAAAGATAAGAATGCTGTCTTGCGGCACTTCATCCAAGTGCTCCACAAACACGGCACCTTTCTTCTCCAAGTTTTCAACCACAAAACGATTATGCACTACTTCATGACGAACATAGATCGGTGCTCCATGCATCGTTAGCGCACGTTCAACAATTTCGATTGCACGATCCACACCGGCACAGAACCCTCGCGGATTTGAAAGTAGTACTTTGATCATTTGATTATCCCTCCAACAATGGATATTTGTTCTTTTATTGCGTGCATACGTTTAAAGACACACAATATGTATCTAAAAATAAATAAAACTCATTGATTGCTCAATCTCGGAAAATAGCGCAACATTTTTTGTAACCTCAGAGCTGATCACTGCTTGCCTAACTGCACATTTATTGGTTGCATCAAAGCTATAAAGACCTGCTATTCCCCTAATTCCGCAACAATTAGAACTCGAGACACCGCTGAATCCCGGTGCTCATAACTGTTGCCGAGCTGCGAATTCTAAACGAAGAAATTAATAGTTACCATAACTCTAATGAACACATGTCCAATGAAATAATTAAACCCGACTCTTCTTCAATGATTTTACATAGATCTTCTTAGATACAAAACAAGCGCTCTACCCACTATCATTGCTAAGCCAACTTCACTGGCGCCCTGAACACGAATCGAACGTGCGACCTACCCCTTAGGAGGGGGTTGCTCTATCCACTGAGCTACCAGGGCGAACTCGGCATTTTACGCTAATCTCACAGAATGAATAAACCGGATAAATGGAATTCTTTAAAGCTTCTGAGTCAATAGTTTTAGGATTCAACTAAAAAAACACTGAATTGACCACATTTGCAGATAACGCTGCAACAAGTAGCTCACTCAAGAGAAATGACTATTGTTATGATACTGACTGAATTAAATTTCCGCGCGGTAAAACGGTTTCATTCTAATTGCGCCGTATCTGAAACTTTCATTTTATTGCTTGGTCCTGATATAGGATGTTATCCCAGCTCACCCATCGCGGAAACAATATACCAACAGCATCCGATGTAGCGCGTTAATGTTCGCTACGATTATTTATGCTGTCCGTTTATCTTGAATTTGATCCTGAATTAAATTACGCACCGAATAAGGAATCAACCCTATGGAATCGTTTACAATCATTTCGTCATTACTAGTGCTGGGATTCATGTTTTGGTTTTTTTCCACGAACAAAACACTCCAATTAGGCCAGCATGCACCGGATTTCAGGCTTCCCGACCAGCAGGACAAGATCCATACTCTCTCGGATTTTCATGGAAAATGGTTAGCTTTGTATTTTTACCCTAAAGACGATACGCCGGGTTGCACCAAACAAGCCTGTTCTTTTCGCGATGGTTTGGAGGATTTGGTTCATTTAGGAGCTGCCGTCGTCGGTGTGAGCGTGGATGACAGCAATAGTCACGCCGAATTCGCGCTGAAATATCAGTTGCAATTTCCACTATTGGCGGATACCACTACCCGAACCGCTGCTGATTATCACTCTCTGATAAATCTCGGATTCGTCAAGTTTGCCAGGAGAAATACTTTCTTGATCGATCCGGAAGGAAAAATTGCTCGAATGTACTTATCAGCGAGCGCATCACGCAACTCAACCGAAGTACTCGCTGATTTGAAAAGATTACAAGCAAAAGAATCATATAAAAATTCTTAAGACTTACATATTACCGGTTGATAAAGGATTGAAAATAGTGATTCCGGCAATATTGTTGGGAATGAATAGATAGCAATTAAGGAGTAGAAATGGCTAATTTTACCGAAGAACAATTAACTCAATTGAAAGCTGCACTTCACAAACGTTATCTGGATTTACAACAGGTAATCCGCGACGAACTCGCGCACACTCAAGATATCAGCGATTCTGAACTGGCAGAGTATCTCAATAATATCCCGGACGAAATCGACACTGCCTTAGTTGACCGGCAAATCAATGAAATGCGCGAGCTTGAAATATCTATGAAATACCTCAGTGAACTTGAGTTTGGCGATTGCATTGATTGCGGTAATGAAATCGGGTTTGAGCGTCTGCTTGCACAGCCCTCCGCACAACGTTGCATTCAATGTCAGAATAAGTATGAAAAAGACTACCCGAAAGAATCGACGCCTTCACTATAGAGTTGCTGTTTACCGAACTCATTTTTTACTTTTGAGCAAGACCAACAAAGCCCCTCCTCCTCCATCAATTGGCCTTGCCTGGCAGAAGGCCAACACATCAGCGCGCTGAATCAACCAATTACCGACTCTTGTCTTTAAAACTGGTTCACGGTCTTTTGAACCTAATCCTTTCCCGTGAATAATACGAATACAACGGCATTGATTCCGTAAGCAATTTTCCAGAAAAAAAGTCAATTCTTGCCTTGCTTCATCACGAGTAAATCCGTGCAAATCCAACGTGTCATCGATTTTCCAGTAACCACGGCGTAATCTCCTCAGCGTCTGAGCCGATAAACCCGGTCGCATAAAAGACCACGAATCACCTGTTTCCAACTCGATCGCAATATGGTCGGAAAAATTGTCCGCCAAGGGTGTTTCATTTACATAGCCAGGTTTATGCGGAACCGGCAAAATCCTCGCACGGCTTTGCGGCAATTTGTCGGAAACTGGTAATGGCGCCACATCACGCATCGCAGTATGAAATAGCGCCTTATCATCGTCGTCGCTGGCTGAGCCGTCATGAACCATTGCCGTATCACCAATTCACATCGATCCGGTTTTAAGCTTATTTTTTAAGATCATCCAGGTACTTTTCTGCATCTAATGCGGCCATACAACCACTGGCTGCACTTGTCACCGCCTGCCGGTAAATATGATCTTGAACATCCCCTGCTGCAAATATCCCAGGGATGTTGGTTGCTGTCGCATTTCCCTGACCTCCGCCACGAGTCACGATATAACCATTTTCCATTTGCAATTGCCCAGTAAAAATATCGGTGTTCGGCTTGTGGCCGATGGCAATAAAAACCCCCTGCAAGTCGATTATTTTCGTGGATTGATCTTGAGTACTCTTGATGCGCATACCGGTGACACCGGATTGATCCCCAATCACTTCATCCAGCACATAGTTCAACGCCAGCTTGATATTACCGTTTTGAACCTTTTCCATTAATTTGTCGATTAGAATTTTTTCCGAGCGGAATTGATCGCGCCGGTGCACTACCGTAACACTTCGAGCAATGTTAGCAAGATATAAAGCTTCCTCCACAGCGGTGTTACCGCCTCCTATGACAGCAACATCTTGTCCCTTATAAAAAAAACCATCACAAGTCGCGCATGCCGAGACGCCTCGTCCCATATATGCTTCTTCCGATGGTATTCCAAGATATTGGGCAGAAGCTCCTGTTGCAACGATCAGCGCGTCACAAGTGTAGCTTGCTTGATCACCGATCAACATAATCGGCTTATCAGTCAGCTTGGCGGTATGAATATGATCAAAAATAATCTCGGTTTCAAAGCGCTCGGCGTGCTTCTGGAATCGATCCATCAACTCCGGCCCTTGCACCCCCATGGCATCGGCTGGCCAGTTATCAACATCCGTTGTCGTCATCAATTGGCCGCCTTGCGCCAATCCGGTGATTAATACCGGTTTTAAATTCGCCCGCGCCGCATAGACCGCCGCAGTATATCCCGCTGGTCCGGAACCAAGGATTAGCAATGTACTGTGTTTAGTTGTCATAGTTTAGTTACGGAGTAAATCAAGAACGATATTGTACTCGTAAAAGATCAAATTTCCTCCCCGGGCTTGTTCCGTGGCTATCATCGCAGATTGTTCCGCAACCGATTTTTGGCCTAAAAGTAAGTCACTTTTATTCAGTATCTGATCGGGAAAATACATTTGGGTTGTTAACGCTTCATAACCGGGTTTAAAAACCTTCAAGTGAATGTGCGGCGGCCTTGTCCAAGTCTTGCTAGCCGGATAAGCGCCGGGCATCACGGTCTTAAATCGATACAGGCCCTCACCATCTGTCCGGATCGTCGCCCAACCTTGAAAATTCTGATCGAGCTCGGACTCGTTGGGATCACGAGGATGGCGGTAGCGTCCGTTGGCATCCGCCTGCCAAATATCAAGCAGTGCTTTTTCAACCGGCTTACTAAAGACATCCGTAACACGGCCACTGATCACAATATATTGCCCGATCGCACGATCAGGATAACCCTCAATGTGTGTCAAATCGGCATCTTTATCTTTCTGATTTATCACCGGATAAAACGGGCCTTCCGTTTCACTGGGTGTGGGCATTAACGCTAAAGCCTTTGCAAAACGGCTGCCTACCCCTAGAATTCCAGCCACACTGCTCATCAGACTTAGCTGCAGCAATTTTCTTCGCGAATATTTTTTCATTGAACTTAACTATCAGTTCGTGAAAGAACTACTCACTAAACCGATAAAAATCAAAATTATTAATCAAAATGGTTGATGAACCGCATTTGTTAAATCAATAATTTTGATGAAATTAACCGCGGTTTGTTCAAACCACAATTATTGATATTCAGCAATTCTTACAGTGCATCGAATAACTCTCCACTCGAAGCATCGAAAGATTTTCTAAGAAAGTACTGAAAAATTTGACTGATGTAATGAAGTGCGAGGTTTACGGAACAGAGCGACTCGTTCACACAATCAATTAATCAGCGTTTCTTTAAGATTGAATTGAATTGTATCGCAATAAACAATTGATAATAAGAAAGAACCTTGAGTCTCATACAATGATGACAATCGCACTTTCAACCTTCAGTTCTTCCCTTTATTTGAGAGGCAATCTATGCCGATATGACTCGGATGGACAAACTTGAGCACATACAAGTCAAGACATAAGAAGCTAAATGAAAATTGACTGCAACTTAGCGTAATTTACCGCGCACAACCCGAACAGACTCGGGGGTTTTTACAAATAGTTTGCCATCACACCCTGTCAGATTTCCACAGCTGCAAGCTGATTTGATAAATGGCACTGAATTAACGATTTCCGTGCAATTCAAACATTCATAATATATATCACCGCTGGTTGGGAGTTCCGCCGGATCTGGAGCGGGTTCAATGGGATAGAAATTATAAATCTTGCGCATATCGATTTTCAGCATTTTCTCTCCTACGATGAAGTTTATTTGTTTCGCTTGGTTAACGGCAATCATCTTAAAAATCGTAGGGGCATCCATCCGCATCGTGAGAAGAATTTACTGATGTCAGTTCTTTCGCATAAGAACAACAAGGTTTGATCCACATCAAATGGCGTTACAAACAAAATACAAAGCCAATGGGATTAAGGTAAAATAACGCGGTTAGGTTCATATGGCTGGGCCAACATCAAGTGGCTGATAAATCAATAGATTAATCAAATAGAAGTTATTTTTATAGAGGAAAAATTAAATGAAAGTTAATAAAAATGTTGTTGGCGTTATTGTTCTTGGAGCCGCTTTAGTTGGATGTGGTGGCGGTGGTCTTCCCGAAGCCGATTCAGTCAATTGTGCTGGGCGCGGCATGGAGAAGGCGCTAGGCGAGTTTAAAAACAATGAAGCCGCACGGCAAGCATTCTTAGATAAATGCAACGAAATAAACCAAGGAAAGTAACTTTTGAGAAGTTTTAAATTGAAATCACTTTCTCAGTGATATTCAGCTTCTACACTCAGTCAATGTAGGGTGAATAAACCGGATTGTTCACAATCGCAGTTTTAGTCTCAAGAAATTAAGATTACTCACCCTACACGTCGCTTCCTTCTGTAACGAAAAAGCCAGTATTCAACGACCTTCAGGCCGGTTGACTGTTTTCAACCTAAGCGCGAAGGCAGTAACACCCGGATCGGGCGGGAACTGATGGCAAACTCGATAGTACTTTCAGCCTCGATATCCCGATTCCGGAAATAATCGCCATCCACCTGTAACGGATAGGATTGTTCATGCAAAGTGCAAGCGATATGTTTGCCGGAATAGTATTGCATCGGCAGATTGGCAGGTTTGTGTTGTAAGATTTTCAGCGCCTTGATCAATTCATGCTGATGCCGCGCGCCCGGTAAAAAACCGGCTACCAGTTCATTTCTCGAAGGATTGGCACTCGGCACCAGTTGTAAATTTCTGGCATATGCCGAGCTATTGGCTACGATGAGATAACCGGATTGATGATCGATAACGGTTTGCCCGTCCACTTGCACGGAGACCTTCGGATGATGCAGCGAACACAACGCTTTCAAGCCGTGCCAAAGATAAATCGAATCGTTTAATGGGCCTTTGCGTTTGCCAATGTTTTTGACGGTTAACGAATCCAGCCCCATCGAAGCCATATGAAAGAAAGGCTTGCTGCCTTTTATGCCTTGGCCGCTGATCAAGCCATAATATTGCTGTATGCAGGAGCCGGCAGCAATCGCCTGTAGAAGGTCATCCGCGCTGGCGCTCATGTCGTAAGAGCGCGCAAACAATGACTCATTGCCGCCGGGAATGGCATAAATCGGCATATCGGTTTTATCGATCAGATTCAGCAATTTTCTAACCGTACCATCACCGCCGACCACCACAATCAGATCATTTTCCGAGATTTTGTCAACAATACGCGAATATCCCTTGGTTTTTTTCTCGGATGGCAAAATCTCGACCACTTTATCCTGACGAATCAGTTCTTTTGCCAGTTCAGCCGCTGTTGCTTCAGTATTTCCGGCACTGGAAATCGGATTGAAAATAATCAGGATTTTTTGTGGCGTTGGAATCTTGATGACCAATGGACTCGATTGAAATAATAAATTCTCATTTATCAAAGAAAGCGACATAGCACAATAGTATCTAAGCAAGATCCACTGGAATTATTTTGACTTCCGACCAAATCTGATGACACCAGGACTGATCGATCGGCGGCATCCCGGCTTTAATCCACTCCACCAGATGCCTGGCGGTATTGGGAAAAGTCACGCGGAGCGCTTTGGTGATATAGAGCCATTCCTCAATGATCGCCGCATCGACTGTATGCATCGCATGCCCATAACCCAACGCTTTCAAAGCAGCCGCATTGGACGCTTGTTCCATTTGCGCATGCACGGGTTTCACCAGAATTTTCTTGCCTAATTGCAGCGATTCGCTCGCCAATTCAAATCCTGCATTACAAATAATACCGGCGCAATCCGCCAGGTCTTTTTGGAATCCGGTGAGCGATAAGGGCTTGCAAAAAATATGCGCAAAAGGTGATGGAATCACCTCCGGCGAATAAATATGAAACTCGAAATCTTTAAAGCGCGAGAAAAGCTTGATGATATGTGGCTGATCTTCGAACGGTAAATAAACGACAATCTTGTTTTTGCGCAGTTGCTCCGCATTAAAAGGCGTTTCTATCACCGGCGGCAACAGCGGTTGATCGAAGTGGTGCCAATGCAGGCCGATACCGAAATCGACCGGCGCGAATTTCTTTAGCACCAGTTCAGACATCGGATCGCTGCCGGCGCGCGGTATAGCGTATTGAAATGCGTATTGGTGGCTGAAACCCACGGTTTTTTTACCCTGCCGCCTTGCCGCCCAGGAAGTAACCGGCTCAAAGTCGCAAATCACCAGATCGTAGTTGCTCAAATCCAGCGCGCGGATATCCTTCAAAAAACGCAGCGGCCTTGACTGGAGCACAGTCCGCAGGTGATTGATCTTGCCGTTATGGGTACTGAATGTCAGTCCCTCACGCCATTGATGGCCATTGAAAACCTCCATATCGAAGAACTTATCTTGCGGTCTCCCGGTAAATTGATATGTCACCTCCAGATCAGCCGCCCGGAATTCCTTCGCCATAATCCGTCCGCGCGTAATATGGCCATTACCTGTTCCTTGAATACCGTAAAAAATTTTCATTATGTCATTTCAGATCAGAGTTAATTATTCTAGAAATTATGAAGACGAGAAATTCTAGCGACCCTGCATGACAATCCAATGACCGATTCTTGGCAGCAGCATGACAATTGGGTTGCAATTACACGACTCAGCCATTTAGTACGCGTTGTTCAACCACTGCTGGATTTGCGCCCGGTGCCGGTGAAACCATGACACACCGATATCCAGCGCTTTCCGTTGAATTGCCGGATCCTTGGCCGAATCCATGTGATCCGGCATGTTGTAATCCTGCAAGTAGCCATTGATATACAGCATCTGGTCGCCAAGCACTTGCATCGTATTATTGGCATTGGAAATCATCTTCTCGCGAAGAATCAACGAAGCGATACCGGATGCGGACCATTGCAGCCCGCCATAGCGGCAGGCTTTTAGGCCATCCAACGCAAATCTGCGCCAGCCGGATCCGATCGAAAGCATTCTGACGCCGGCGTCCGGCCAGTTTTTCTGCGCATGCAAATAAGCGCTCAACCCGGGATTATTCATCCCGACCCCGCCGTCGATGCGCCAATCGCCGTCTTGTAACCGCACCGGCGCATAAAACGAAGGTGCTGCGGTACACGCATCGGCGATTTCATGCAGCCAGAAATCCGGTTGCACGAAATTGGTAAAAACTTCCAGGGAATCGCGGCTCAGATTGAAACAAGGAATAAAAAGCGGTTTCTCTAGCGAGGAAAGCCTGCAATCTTGCAGTTCCGCTTGCAGCGCTTGCCTTTTAGGCGCACTTTGAAACTTCGGCCGTAGCTGCAATCTGCTCAGAAAACGGCTCATGCCGTGTTCAACCATCATTGCCTGCAACAACCGCTCTTTGACAATTTTATCAACGAGCGCTTCGGCGCTGGTTTTCTGACCTAAAATCAAACAAGCGATCAAACCGCCGGACGAAGAACCCGCAATCATATCGAACCGCTCATAAGTCGATACGCCGGTGTCTTGTTCCAGGCACGCCAGCACGCTCAGTTGTATCAGCAGATGGCTGCCGCCGCCGTCCAGGCTCAGCAAGAATCTAGGCGGCTTCTCTGCTGGCAAGCAACTGTTCCTGCACTAAATTCTGGTATTGTTCAAAGCGTTCGTTCCAGAATACGAGTTCCAGCGAACCATCCGGATGTTCCAGCAGCGTCGAGCAGCTTTCCACCCAATCACCATCGTTACAGTACAGAACCGAGTTGATTTCCCGCAATTCGGCATGATGAATGTGGCCGCACACCACGCCATCGACACCCCGTTCCTTGGCAAGATGAGCCAGCGCGTCTTCAAAACTGCTGATGTAGCTGACCGCATTCTTCACTTTCAACTTCAGGTAGGCCGATAGCGACCAATAGGAATAACCGAAGAATTTGCGCAAACCGTTCAAATAATGGCTCAGATCCAGCAACGCGTCATACGCGACATTACCGAGCTTCGCCAGCCATCGGCTATGTTTGACGATCATATCGAATTCGTCGCCGTGCATCACCAGCAGTTTCCTGCCGTCCGTGGTGGTATGCACGTAATCCTGATGGATCTCCACATTACCGAATACATGGCCGACACAATCACGCAGCGCCTCATCATGATTACCCGGCACATAAATCACCTTGGTGCCGTGTTTGGCTTTTCCCAGAATGGAGCGGACTACATTGGTATGCTGCTGCGGCCAGTAAGGCGTTTTTTTGATGCTCCAGAAATCGACGATATCGCCAACCAGAAAAAGATAATCGGTTTCCACCGAATGCAAGAAATGCAACAATGCTTCCGCCTGACAACCGTGGAAACCGAGGTGAACATCGGAAATCCACACACTTCTAACTTTGATCGGCGTTTTGTCTGTCATCATGAATGCCCTTATAGGATATTGATGACACGAAAGTTTAGAGCGGTATTGTTAAGCGCATTTGAACAGTTGATGAAATATTCATGAACGTTTGATGAAGCGATCAGACCCTGAAGCAGCAAGCGGAGAACGATCGCACGCCGTTCACCGGATAGGTTTCATCGGCAACGATTTGAAAAGACGATGAATCCAGCCGAGCATCCTGAACCGGCAGCGAATCCACCGCGAGCAATTCGCTCGCGATATCCGCTGGGCTCAAATCGCAATGGGCGCCGCGGATCAGTCCGACCAGCTTTAACGCATCCACGCCAAAGGATTCTAGGCTCAACGACTCAAAATAGACTTTTTTGCCTTTGGAGTCGATCTGGCAAAAATGATCGTGCAGGTGACACAGCATTCGAATTTCTTTTTCGTAACCCCAGCTTGAGAATTTGGTTGAGATTAATTGATTCAAATCGGATTCATCAAAACCGCCGCGCTGAATCGCGGCATCGACATCCAGCTTAAAGCGCTCCGGCTGATAATCGATACGAATCGCTATTTCATCTGGAATTTCAAACACCAATGCCACACCGCGATGGGCATCGGCATAATGACTCCACAGCACGGGATCTTGATAGCTTTTAGAAAAACAAATGACGCCATTGCACTCATTCATTTGATTTTTGAATATTTCCAGTTTGGTTTGGGTATCGCTATTGGAGAAATCGGCAGCGCACAACTGAAACGGATCGCTTAGTTCATTGATGCGGGCAATTTTCAGGCGGCGGTCACGCAAAGCTCTGAGTGCGAATTCGGAAGGAGTGAAGTAGTAGACAATCATTAATTGATCATCTTAAGCAGCAGTTGCATATATTGAAGTAAATTTTCAATGTAAGACTTACCATTATTCATTTACTTCAGGCATAAAAATATCAAGACAGCAACAAATATTCCTTTTTCGATAAGCAATTTCTTCATAGATTCTTGTTTCATCTGGAAGTGAATATAAACCAGACGCCAAAGACTGAATCTGTTGGGAAGCTTTTAATATATTTTCTTGTGATGGAAAACCAAAAACAGATGTTAAACAATTGCTTTTTCTTATCCATTTTGGAATCAAATAAAACGATGCTTGAAGTTTTGCTGCAAGCTCGTTCAAGTGATCATAAATTTCATGTGCTTTATCCTTGTTAATGGGTCGATTTGAAATATCCTTATTGTATTTAATCAACGAATGTGAAATGAGCCCAATAGTTCTTTTCATTTCTTGAGCAGGTTCAATTACAAGTTTAAGTATGAACTGCCCTCCTACAAAGGTAACTATTGCAGCAATTGTTCCTAAAACAAAATCGATCATCAACACCTCTAACTCAAACTTTACAAATTAACTTACATAGCTACCCTGTACTGTTATCAATATAATCTTTGATCGCCGCCACATCCGCATCCTTCACCACAAACCGCTGCGGTAAGTCTTCCAGATTCTCGAAACCCGCTGGCCGTTCGGGTTCTCGGCCGATGGCTTCCTGGATGCTTTCGGCAAATTTCGCGGGTAACGCGGTTTCGAGACAAATCAGCGGCACGCCGGTTTCGCGGTGCGCCTGGCCGACTCTGAGGCCGTCGGCGGTGTGGGTGTCAACCAACACGCGATAGCGTTGGTAGATGTCGCGGATGGTGCTGATGCGCGCGGCGTGGTTGCTGCTGCCGGAGACGAAGCCATAGTCTTGGATTTTGGCGAATAGTGGCGTTTGGGATAAATCGAAAGGCTGGCCTTTGTCGACTGCCGCCCAGAGTTCCTTGACTTGCTGCGCATTGCGTCCGGTCAGGTCGAAGATGAAACGTTCGAAGTTGGATGCCTTAGAGATATCCATCGACGGGCTGCTGGTGTGCCGGGTCTCGGTGGTCGTACGCGGACGGTACACGCCGGTGCGGAAAAATTCGTCGAGTACGTCGTTTTCGTTAGTTGCGAGAATCAGGCGTTTGATCGGCAATCCCATCATGCGGGCGACATGACCGGCGCAGATGTTGCCGAAATTGCCAGACGGCACGGCGAACGAAACTTGCTCGTCGTTATTTTTGGTCGCGGCGAAATAGCCTTTGAAGTAATACACCACTTGCGCGACGATGCGCGCCCAGTTGATCGAGTTGACCGTGCCGATGCGGTGCGCTTCCTTGTACGCATGATCGTTGCTAACCGCTTTGACGATGTCCTGGCAATCGTCGAACACGCCGCGAATGGCGATGTTGAAAATGTTCTTATCTTGCAGCGAAAACATTTGCGCCGTTTGGAAGCGGCTCATCTTGCCGAGTGGCGACAGCATGAACACGCGGATGCCGCGTTTGCCACGCATCGCGTATTCGGCGCTGGAGCCGGTGTCACCCGAAGTCGCGCCGAGGATGTTCAATTCGTCGCCGGTTTTATCCAACTGGTATTGGAACAAGTTGCCGAGCAACTGCATCGCGATGTCTTTGAACGCCAGCGTCGGACCATTCGACAATCCCAAGATATGCAATCCCGGTTCCAGCGTCTTCAGCGGCGTGATGTCCGGCGTTCCGAACACTTCGGCGGTATAGGTCTGGTTGATGATGCTGCGCAAATCGTCCGCCGGAATATCGTCGACGAAGCGCGACAGAATTTCGAACGCCAGCGCCGGGTAGCTTAGCCCCCGCCAAGCGGACAATTCCGCTGCGGTGATTTTGGGGTACGCTTCCGGAATCGCCAAGCCGCCATCCGGCGCCAAGCCGCTCAGCAGGATTTCGGAAAAGGTTTTGGGCGGCATGCCGCCGCGGGTAGAAATATAACGCATGGTTGATCTCTTCAGGTTATGCAGCAGCGAGAGGCCGGGGATACGGCAAGCGCCATCGAAGCAGTCTGCCGCGTTGCCGCCGGATTCCACATTAATTATTCAATTCTTCGATGCGCAAGCGGAATACTTTACCGGTAACAACCGGCAGCGCTTCGATGCGGCTGATGGCTGCGTTGATGTTTTTCTCAACCGTCAAATGCGTCAGCATGATGACACTGACTTGATCGGATTCGTCGCTCGCCTCTTTTTGCAGCAACGCGCTGATCGAAATATTTTGCTCCGCAACGATGCGGGTGATTTCCGCCATCACGCCGGGCTTGTCGATCACTTGGATGCGCAAATAATAAGAACTTTCCACGTCTTCCATCGGAATCACCGGTGTATCGGACAGCAAATCCGGCTGGAACGATAGCGGCGGTACTCGATGCATCGGATCGGCGGTGTGCAGGCGCGTGACATCAACCAGATCGGCGATCACCGAACTGGCGGTCGGCTCGGCTCCGGCACCGGCGCCGTAATACAGCGTGGCGCCAACGGCATCGCCTTTGACCACAATCGCGTTCATCACGCCTTCAACGTTGGCAATCAGGCGGCGCACCGGAATCAATGTCGGGTGTACGCGCAATTCGATGCCTTTTTCGACGCGCTTGGTGATGCCGAGCAATTTGATACGGTATCCCAATTCTTCGGCGTAGCGGATATCTTCGCCGGTCAGTTTGGTAATACCCTCTGTATACACTTTGCTGAATTGCACCGGAATACCGAATGCAATCGCCGACATCAGCGTGATCTTATGGGCCGCGTCGATGCCTTCGATATCGTACGTCGGGTCGGCTTCGGCATAACCAAGCTTTTGCGCTTGCGCCAATACCGTTTCGAACGATAAGCCTTTGTCGCGCATTTCCGACAGGATGAAATTCGATGTACCGTTGATGATGCCCGCGATCCAAGTGATACGATTGGCCGTCAATCCTTCGCGCAATGCTTTGATGATCGGAATACCACCGGCGACTGCCGCTTCAAACGCAACGATGACGCCTTTGGCGCGCGCAGCCGCGAAAATTTCGGTACCGTGATTGGCCAGCAATGCTTTATTCGCAGTCACCACATGTTTGCCGTTGGCGATGGCTTCCAGGATCAGTTCCTTGGCAATGGTTTGACCGCCGATCAATTCGACGACGATATCAATATCGGGATTGCGTGTCACCTCGTGACCATCCGAAGTGACAATGACACCGGAATCGGCCAGGCTGCGCGCCCTTTCCAAGTTAGTATCGGCAATCATTTTGACGACAATTCCCCGGCCTGCTCGACGCGCGATTTCTTCTTGATTGCGTTTTAAAACGGTGTAGGTTCCGCCACCGACGGTTCCAACGCCCAATAAACCTATTTGTATCGGATTCATAATGTTATATCGTAAAAAAACTGAAAATAATGCGGTACCGAATTATAAGCGAGAAATAGAATTAGTGCCCGGTTAGCACCAAAACTTACCTCGAGAACCTGTGGAAGTGGAAAAGCTGGATGAAAGCCAGCTAATTGGTACCGTGACGTTTGCGGTAACGTTGCAGAAAATGCGCGATTCGTCCGATTGCTTCGGTCAAATCGTCGGTGTTGGGCAGAAATACGACGCGGAAATGATCCGGATGTTTCCAGTTGAAACCGGTGCCTTGCACCAGCAACACTTTTTCTTCCAGCAGCAAATCGAGTACCAATTGTTGATCGTCTGACACCGGATAAATTTCCGGATCTAACCTTGGAAACAGATACAGCGCCGACTTCGGCTTGACGCACGTCACACCCGGAATTTCGGTCAACAGTTGCCACGCGACATCGCGTTGTTTCATCAACCGGCCGGTCGGCATGGTCAAATCGTAAATGCTTTGATACCCGCCGAGCGCGGTTTGAATACCGAACTGCGACGGCACATTGGCACAGAGCCGCATCGAAGCGAGCATATTCAACCCGGCAATGTAATCGCGCGCGTGCGTTTTTTCTCCGGATACCACCGCCCAACCGGAACGGAAACCTGCAGCACGGTAATTTTTCGACAACCCGTTAAACGTGATGAACAACACATCGTCAGCCAATGAAGCAATCGACGTATGCGCCGCGTCTTCGTAGAGAATCTTGTCGTAAATTTCATCGGCATAGATGATTAACTGGTGCTGGCGAGCGATCTCGATGATGTCGAGCAACAGTCCTTTCGGATACAGTGCACCGGTTGGATTGTTCGGATTGATGATAACGATGGCGCGCGTTCTCGAATTGATTTTGGCGCGAATGTCATCCAGATCCGGCAACCAACTATTTGCTTCGTTGCACTCGTAATGCCGCGCGACACCACCCGAAAGTACCACAGCCGCCGTCCATAGCGGATAATCCGGCATCGGGATCAACACTTCGTCACCGTTATCGAGCAATGCTTGCATCGTTAACACCACCAGCTCGGATACGCCGTTGCCGATAAAAATATCATCGAGCTGCACATTTTTGATTTGCTTTTCCTGCGTGTAATGCATGATCGCTTTGCGTGCGGCAAACAAACCTTTGGAATCGCAATAGCCTGATGCATCGGACAAATTGCGAATGACATCCTGCAAAATTTCTTCCGGTACATCAAAGCCAAAAGTCGCCGGATTGCCGATGTTGAGCTTGATAATGTGATGACCTTCCTCTTCCATTTGCTTGGCGCGTTCCATTACCGGACCACGGATGTCATAACATACATTGGTAAGTTTGCTGGATTTTAGAATTGGACGCATGGTAATAGCATGAACCGCAGAGAAAAATTACTGGCTGTAAAACTTGGCATTATATACGCTAACTCTGTTATTCCACATCGAAACACACAGATCTTTCTCCTCAAATTCTTTTTATGCGATCCTATTCTGAAAAAAACAGAATCGCACCCCGGATTATCTTGGGAGTGAAACTGAACACTGTTGGATTAATCCACTTTATTTCTAATTGCAGGAGAAATGAATAAGGCCGGTATTGGTTTTCTTGGATGTTGCCGATGCGCTGCTTTTTGTACCTTTCCATCGCTCCCAGCTAATACTGAGTCGATATCCGGATAACTTGAAACATAAGGTTCTGTGAATAACGGATCGATAATTTTGTTGGTTTTGTTCTTTCGATTGGTATTCCTTGTGGTTTGCCCTTTATTGAGTCGCACCACGTTTTCATTGCTTTTCACAGAAGTTAAATCGTTTTTATTGCGGCGTGCACCGGATTTGTTCTTCTGACCAGTTACTGCGGTTTTATCATTAGAATCGAGCGGTTGCATTAAGTCTGATTCATCTCTTCTATTCACTTGTTCGACTTTCAGCTTAAATCCGATAAGTTTCTCAATGCTCACAACCAGCTTACTTTCTTCCCTGCTAACTAATGAAATCGCGGTTCCTTTTCTTCCGGCTCGTCCAGTGCGTCCGATCCGATGGACATAATCTTCCGGATTACCTGGCAATTCAAAATTAATCACGTGCGTCAGCTCTTCAATGTCTAATCCTCTGGCCGCGACGTCCGTCGCTACGAGTACGCGAACCATGCCTTGTTTAAATTCTTCCAGTGCTTTGGTTCGTTGCAACTGATTTCTATCTCCGTGAATCGCAGCACATGTTATGTCTCGACGGCATAACTGCTGCGCCAGCCGGTCGGCACTGTGTTTGGTTCTTGTAAATACCAATACTTGTTGCAATGCTTGTTGTGAAATTAGCTCTACCAGAAATTCCTGTTTTCTCTTGGTATCAACGGGGTATAAAACGTGAGAAATCAAATCACTCACTGAATTCTGTTTCGCGACTTCTATCGTTGCAGGATCAATTAAAATTTTACTCGCAAGTTTCTTAATCTCTTCAGAAAATGTTGCAGAGAACATCAAGTTTTGGCGTTTTTCCGGTAATAATTCAATTATTTGCTTGATATCTGGCAAGAACCCCATATCCAGCATCCGATCTGCCTCATCTAATACGAATATCTCCACTTTTGAAAGCACCAGGTTTTTTTGCTGTAGATGATCCATTAACCTTCCCGGTGTCGCCACCAAGATTTCTACACCTGATCGGAGCGCTTCTATTTGCGCATCGATATTGACACCACCGTAAATCACAGCGGATTTGAGCAAGGAATATTTTCCGTACGTCTTAACGCTTTCGTAGACTTGTATCGCAAGTTCCCTGGTTGGTACCAGAATCAATACTCGAACCGGGTGCCGTGCTGGCGAAGTGCTGCTATTCGCATGAATCTCCAATCTTTGCAGCATCGGCAAGGTAAAACTTGCGGTTTTACCCGTTCCCGTCTGTGCTGCACCCATTACATCTTTGCCTGCTAGTATCACCGGAATTGCTTGTGTTTGAATTGCCGTCGGTGTTGTATAACCTTCTTCGGAAACAGCGCGCAACAAATTAGTCGCCAGATCAAGCTGCTCAAAAGATTCAATTTTATTACTACTCATATTTTACGAATGTTTTACCTTTTTTAGTTTTATGTTTTTATTTACATAAATTTACTTCGATTTCAAAACGAAAAGAACCCGTACAAACTAAATTTGTACGGGTTCTTTGATAGAAGAACTGTTCTCACTCAGATTCTTTGTTGCGCTGAATGACGATTGAATCAAAACTTAGACGATAGTCGACCACTTACTCCTCATCTTCTTCGTCATCTTCATCGCCTTGGGATTCAGCCTCGCTTGCACTCGCTCCAGCCTCTCCCTCGTCTTCATCTTCTTCGTCTTCCTCGTCCCCACCCTCATCACTATCTTCGTCTTTCATCAGTACCATCTTGCCTGCAGCTAAACTCGCATTTAAGTCCGTCTTCGCTACTTCTTCATGGACCAAAT
>FRDC01001601.1_pt1 | contig 99168 bp, 95 predicted proteins | sample 1106171 | NCBI WGS metagenome assembly FRDC01 (sample SAMEA3930566, study PRJEB13176) | freshwater metagenome | biome: Drinking water system; feature: drinking water; material: water | place: Singapore | collected 2014-12-20
GCAATTCGATGATCGGCACGATCGTGCCGCGCAGGTTCAACACGCCCTTGATATGCGAGGGGGTGTTGGGAATCTTCGTGACGGCGGTGTAGCCTTTGATCTCTTGCACCCGGAGAATGTCCACCCCGTAGAGTTCGTCGCCCAGATTGAACGTGAGGAACTGGCTGCCGTCCGTCGTCAGCCCGATCTGCTGATTCAGCTCCTTCGTCGCACTTTCCACTGTCGCTGCGGCCATAGAATCCTCCTTCGTGATCGCTCACTCCTCGATTCAGCTCCCGTGCGATGAGCGCGGCTCGGCACACAGGGAGCTGTCACCTGCACGCTGCCCGGACGGTTCGGATACAAGAGAATGACATCTCGCAAGGCTGACCGCAGAAGCGGTGCCTCCATGGCCTGGTTCGTGAAGCAAGTCGTAATGGGGGAATGCTGCTGAAGCAGGATTGTGTACGACTGGCTGACCCCAGCGTTGTCGTGAAACGGGGTCAGCCCCACCAGACGTGGGAACGGCTCACCATTGAGCTCCATGGTTTCTCCTTGCGAGAGGTCCGGCGCCTGGCGCTCCGTTCGAGCGCACGGCCCGTAACCCACACCGAACACTGCTCTTCCCGACTATGCCGTGCTAGATTCTTTTTGTCTCCTTCTATTCAAACTTAAGCTCCTGTACCTCTCCACCGGCCAACAACCGGTCCATGTCCAATAGGGCCACCAGCTTGTCGCCCGATTTCCCGATGCCGTTCAAGAAACTCACATCCACCTGGGCCCCGAACTGCGGCGAGGGTTGGATGTCCTTCTTGTCGATGTTCAACACGTCCGAGACCGAATCGACGACGAGCCCCATCACCTTGTCCCGCACCACCACCACGATGATGACGGTGAACGCCGTGTAGTCGATCGTCGGCATCCCGAACTTGGTGCGCAATTCGATGATCGGCACGATCGTGCCGCGCAGATTCAGCACGCCCTTGATATGCGAGGGGGTGTTGGGAATCTTCGTGACGGCGGTGTAGCCTTTGATCTCTTGCACCTGGAGAATGTCCACCCCGTAGAGTTCGTCGCCCAGATTGAACGTGAGGAACTGGCTGCCGTCCGTCGTCAGCCCGATCTGTTCTTTCAGTTCTTTCGTCACGGGCTCAAGCGTTGTCGCGGCCATGGAGTCCTCCTATGCAAAACTTTCGTTCATCACCGATTCCGTTCTCCGGTTCGATGGAATAGGCGGTCTCCATGGCCCTCCACTCCAGGTTGTGATGACCTACGTCACTCTTGAGTAGTGACTGGACTCCTAGGCCGGTAGTGACCCTATCGGACGGAGCAAGAATTTCTTTAGGGGGCCGACTCACATTTGATGAAGATGGTCAATCGAGCTGACAAGTGGGCATCAAGGACACTGTACCCGGGAGGACGGAATATCTGTGTGTAGGAAATGTCCGCGGGTGCCGTGAGATTTGATTACCGCGGTGAAGGCTTCGTGGGGTTCCCGATTCCGACCAGCGGCGCTGATCTCGAGAAGTCGCTTGGACGGCGGTGAGGCCGGCTACTTGCTACCCCCTCACCCCAGCCCACGCCTTGTCGTGATGGATTTCCTTATGGGGGTGGATGCGTTTGGCCCGTTCCAGCAGAACGTCCCGTGACTCCGGGCGGTCTGGGTCAGGTACGCAACAGTCGCCGATCGGACAGACGGACACGCATTGCGGCTCATCAAAATGGCCGACGCATTCCGTGCAGCGCTCGTGGGTGATCACGTAGATAGTGTCGTCGACGCCCTGCCCCTCTCCGACGTGGTGTCCCCGCTCTTCGGCCGCACTCCGCTTGTCGAAAATCGCTTGGTTGGGACAGGCCGGTAGGCAGGCGTCGCAGGCGATGCAGTTGTTGTTGATCATGAGCGCCATATCAGCCTCCCTTCGGATTAAGGCGACACCAGATCAGGCCCAGAGGATTTCTCTCATCCTCTCCCCGCAGCGGTCAGCCTGACAGTTGCACCTTGTCAGCTTTGTGGATTCAGACCGCCGTCAACAGATGCCCCAGCTTCTCTCTCTTGGTCCTGAGATACCGCACATTGGCTGCGCGAGGAGGCATTTCGATCGGCACCCGCTCGGCGACTCGCAGCCCATAGCCTTCGATGCCGACGATCTTGCGTGGATTGTTCGTAATGAGCCTGATCCGGCGTAACCCGAGATCGGCCAGAATCTGCGCGCCCACTCCATAGTCTCTCAAGTCGGCCTTGAACCCGAGTTTCTCGTTCGCTTCGACCGTGTCACTGCCCTTGTCTTGAAGGCCGTAGGCCTTGATCTTATTGAGCAGGCCGATGCCGCGGCCTTCCTGATTCAGATAGAGGAGCACCCCGCGGCCTTCCGCCTGTATCATGGCCATCGCCCGGTGCAGTTGGTCCCGGCAGTCGCAGCGCAATGAATCCAACACATCGGCGGTGAGACATCCGGAATGAACTCGCACCAAGGCCGGTTGGCCGTCATCAACCCGTCCTTTCACCAAGGCCATATGCGTGGCCCCATCGATCCCGCTTTCAAACGCAATCACCTCGAACTCCCCGAACCTCGTCGGCACCTGTGCCGTCGCGGCTCTCCGCACGAAGGTCTCCCGCTTCATGCGGTATTCGATCAGGGACTTGATCGTAATCATCTTCAGCCTGTGTTTTTTTGCGAACGAGGCCAGTTCCGGCACCCGCGCCATCGTCCCGTCCTCGTTCATGATCTCGCAGATCACTCCGGCCGGCTTCAGTCCCGCCAGCTGCGCCAGATCGACCGACCCTTCGGTCTGGCCGGCTCGCTTGAGCACTCCTCCCTCCTGCGCCTTCAATGGGAAGATATGTCCCGGGCGGGCAAGGTCCGTCGGTCTGGTCTTCGGATCGATCGCCACCTGAATGGTTCGCGCGCGATCAGCGGCCGAGATGCCGGTCGTGATGCCATGCTTGGCATCGACGGATACGGTAAAGGCGGTGCCGAACGTGGCGGTGTTTTCAACCGCTTGTTGGGGGAGATGCAGCTCTTCCACCCGTTGAGCCGTCAGGGCCAAACAGATCAGACCACGGGCATGTTGGGCCATGAAATTGACGGTCTGGGGCGTCACGTGTTGGGCCGCGATGACGAGATCGCCTTCGTTCTCACGATCCTCGTCGTCCACCAAGATGACGCATTTGCCCCGCTTGATGTCTCGAATCGCCGCATCGATGCTGTCGAACCGATCCCGGGGCTCAGGCATGTGTTCCATCCTCATGAGAGCACTCGTTTTGAGTTTCGAGTCGCGATCTCCGTTAGGCACAGGCTCCGTCGTCTACGGCGGTTGCCTGTCCCAGTTCGAACGTGGACACCAAGGGGTGTCACAGTCCCCTGACCTGCGCGAAACCTGAAACCGGAACCAGTCGTTACACGGCGACCGCTTCCACCGGCGCTTGGTGACGGGCGATTTCCAGCAACCCTCGGACATCGAGGATGAATCCAACCGTCCCATCCCCCAAGATCGTGGCGCCGGCGATGCCTTCGACTTTGCGGAAATTCTGTTCCATGCTTTTGATCACCACTTGTTGTTGCCCGAGAATCTCATCCACCATCACCGCGACCCGCTCGCCCTCGGTCTCCAAGATCAGCAGAATGGCTTTGGTCGGAATCGTATGCTCCGGTTGAAGCGAAAAGACTTCATAAAGCCGAACCATCGGCAAATAGGTCCCGCGTACATTGATCAGTTCGCCTTTCCCCACGACGGTCTTGACGGCTCCTTCCTTGGGCTGAATCGATTCGAGAATCGAGAGCAGCGGCACGATATAGGTTTCCTGGCCGACCCGGACGGTCATGCCTTCGATGATCGCAAGGGTCAGCGGCAGCTTGAGGGTAAACGTCGTTCCCCTTCCCTTTGACGTCTTGATGCTGACCGTGCCGCCCAATGCGTCGATGTTGCGTTTCACCACGTCCATCCCGACGCCGCGACCCGACACGTCGGTGATCTTGTCCGCCGTCGAGAAACCCGGCTTGAAGATCAACGACCAGATTTGGTCGTCGGTCAGCTTGTCGTTGTCGCTGATCAGCCCCTGCTTGACCGCCTTGGCGACGATCTTGTCGCGATTCAGGCCTCGTCCATCGTCCTCAACCGTGATGCAGATATTCCCTCCTTCATGAAACGCGTTGAGCTTGATCGTCCCGGTTTCCTGCTTGTTGTTATCGAGACGCTCTTCAGGCGGCTCCAGGCCATGATCGGCCGAGTTCCTGATCAGATGCGTGAGGGGGTCCCCGATGGATTCGATGACCGTCTTGTCCAATTCGGTTTCTTCACCCGAGACGACCAGATGAATCTTCTTTCCGGCCTTGGCCGACAGGTCCCGCACCAATCGCGGAAAGCGGCTGAAGGCCGTGCCGATCGGCAACATGCGGATCCCCATGACGCGTTCTTGAATTTCTCGCGTATTCCGCTCCAGTTGTGCCACACGCTCGAGCAAGACCGGGAGTTGCCGTATCTCGAACCGTGATCCGAGGTCGCTCAGCATCGACTGGGTGATGACGAGTTCTCCCACGAGATTGATCAGCTTGTCGATCTTCGCCGTATCGACGCGAATGGACGTCGTGTCGGTTTTCTTGGCTTGGGCGGTTGATTCTTGCAGCTTTTGCTTCAGCAGGGCCTGCTCGACTTGCTGCGGCGTCGCGGCGTGTTGCTCGATGAGGATCTGTCCGACGCGCTTTTGTTGCGCCAGCGCGTGGTCCAGCGTTTCTCGTGAAACGACGCCGCTTTCGACCAGGATCTCGCCAAGCGGCTTCGGCTCTTCGGGCTCGGAGGTTGGGGCCAAGGTTACGGTTGACCGCTCCTGCGAGCCTCCCTTGATCTTAGCCTCAGCCTTGGCCTTCACCTCTTCGATGGCCAACGTGCTGTCCTCCTTGACGAATTCGAACGCGCCCTCCACCGCTTGGCGATCCTTGCCGGTATTCAGCTGCATGGTCCAGGAGAGGTAACACTTTTCCGGGTCCACATCAGCCAACTCCGGCAACCGAGACATATCGATGGCGACCTGTGAGAGGGTCCCGAAGCTCCTGAGTTCCTTGAAGATCTGCAACGGGTCGAGGCCGCGCTGAAACAGCCATTCCGGCGGAGTCCAGGCGATACGAAACGTTGAGGTCAGGGCTGAGATTAGGGAGGATCCTGAAGGACTCTCCTCAACCTGAGCCTTCGCCTCAACCTTGAGATCGCTGGCCGCCGCCAACTCGGCCGACAGCCGTTGCACGGTCGCGTCATCGACCGCCGCGCCGGTCTTCACCGACTCAAGCAAGGTCTTCAAGCAATCCGTTGATTTCAGGAGCAGATCCGCGATCGCCGGCGAAACGGCCTTTTGCCCGTTCCTGAGCAGATCGAGCAACGTCTCCATCTTGTGCGTGAATTGCGCGACCGCATTGAAGCCGAACATGCCGCTCCCGCCCTTGATGGAATGGGCCGAGCGAAAGATCTTATTGAGGAGATCGCGGTCCTCCGGATGCTGTTCGAGTTCCAACAATCCTTCTTCGACGACGGCCAGATGTTCCGACGCCTCCTCAAAAAACGAGGCTTGAAATTGTTCGAAATCGTTACCCATGTCTACTCCCGCTCCGCGTCATCTCCGACAAGTGACAGGCTTGAGGTCCGAGGTTTGAGGCCGGATGCCCCTGCCTCAGACCCCCGGACTCGAACGTCTCACACTTCTATGCCGGCAACACCTTGGCGATCGTTTTCAAGAGAATCTCCGGGTTAAAGGGTTTTACGATCCAGCCCGTCGCCCCGGCCTCTTTTCCGGCTTGTTTTTTTTCCACCGACGACTCCGTCGTGAGCATCAGAATCGGGGTAAATTTGAACCCGGCCATCTTCCGCAATTCTTTGATGAGGGTGATGCCGTCCATCTCCGGCATATTGAGGTCGGTGACGACAATGTCCATCTTCGGACCGGCGGAGATTTTTCTTACGGCATCCTTTCCATGTTCGGCTTCAACCACCGTAAACCCGGCGTTTGTCAGGGTAAAGGCAACCATCTGCCGCATGGTCGGTGAATCGTCGACGATCAGCGCTGTTCTACTCATATCGCCCCTCCGCTCTGAGTCTGTGTATCCGTTGAACTCACACCTGCGTCACGCTAGAACAGCGTGACCGAATCGATCTCTTTGTTCGACACGTCGGTCGGCACTGGTTCCTGATAGTCCGGCTGCAGCGTGGCCTGGTGGAGGCGACGCTCTTCTTCCATCGTGTAATGTTGTTCGACCTCCTGCAGGGCGGCGATCTCGCGCTTTGCCGCTTCATCGTGCGGCCCCTTGAGTAGGGCCCTGAGGTGGCAGCCGAGCTGATCCAGCGCCAAATTGACGTGTTCTAACTTTTGCCGCGTAATGTCCTGGAACTGCATCGCCATGACCACCTGAGACACACTGGCTGCTCCCTCATGTGAAGTCGTCGTCTCGCCGGCTGCCAGAAGCCGAAGATGCACCATCAACTCCATCGCCGCACGCTCCGTTTCCTGCGTCACTGCGTTGATGTGCGCTTTCAGCACCGGAAGCATGCGGACCGTTCCGGTGGCAAAATCCTCCCAGGCCTGTTGATGCGCTTGTATCGCGCCGTGCGCGGTGTCGTGATCGGCACGACAGTCCTTCGTCATGCCGCCGTGTGCTGTGCCAGAACTCATCGCCTCGTTTCCACGTTCACGCTCGTGAGCCTCGGTCACAGGGCCTCGCAATGCCGCACGACGTAGGCCGTTACTCACTGAGCGAATCGGTAAATCCTAGTTGCCTCAATCGCGTCTGCAGATCTTCGGAAATCCCCGTGACGATCATGCGCCCTTGCTTCCTGGCCGCCAGCATCAGCTGAATCGCCGCCGTGTCCACCCTGGCGGCACCACTGAGGTCCAATGACACCAATCCGTCGTTGGCAAACAGTTTCTGCAACGATTCCTTGAATTCCCCAGCCTCGAAAATGGTGATGTCGCCCGTGGGTGCGAGATGCCTGGGATTCTGAGCCTCAGCCGGTTGGCCTTGTGATGCGGAGGGTTCGACGGTCATCAATTACACGCCTCCTTTGCTGAACCTACTGGATCATCTTGTCGGTTGCCTTTCCGTGGGACTTGAGGGCAGGCCCGACGCATGGTTCGCGATGCTACGGTGTTGGCGATCGCCCTTCGCCCGACACGCCCGGAACTGGCGGTGACGGGTCTTGCGCGGCCTGGTCTAGCGCTTGTTCCGTCTGGTTTGAACCGGTGTCCGGCTGGAGCATCGGATCCGGTGGCGCCTGGTCAAGAATCACCACTTCGACTCGACGATTCTTCGCCCTCTGATCCGCATCCAGATTCTTCGTGATAGGTCTTGTCTCGGCGTGACCCACGGCTGCCAGATGATCCGTCGGTACTCCGTAGAGCTCCGACAACACTCGTACCACCATCACCGCCCGTGCGGCCGATAATTCCCAGTTGGAAGGAAATTGTGCCGTCCGGATCGGCACGTTATCCGTATGTCCCTCGACCCGAACGTGCCGGTTCAATTCCAGGATGACTCCGCCCAGTCCTTCGAGAAACGGCAGCGCTTCGGCTCGAACCGTCGCTTCTCCGCTGTTAAACAGCAGTCTGTCGGGAATCGTGATCACGATATCTCCGTTGATTTTCTGGACGATGGTGACGAACGCCACCAGGTCCTTCATCGGCTTGTCACTGATGATCTGGACCTGCTCGCGGATGCGTCGAAGGACGGCCAGCTTGGCGTCGGAAGGATTCCGCCCCTGTTGGATCGACTTGGCCTCACCGACGTTGATGATCCGGTTCTCGCCGGAATGGTTGGAGAGTGGATTCAGCGCCGCCTTGATCGATTCGCTGACGGTCCGATATCGTCCTTCATTGACGGACGAAATCGAGTACATGACGACGAAAAAAGCGAACAACAACGTAATGAAGTCGGCATAGGAGACCAGCCATCTCTCGTGATTCTCGTGTTCCTCGTGCTTCTGCTTCGCCATACCGTGCGCCGGACGCCTGACCGTTCACCTTCTACGCGTCACTTCTTCACTTCCTTCGTACGTTCGTTGTAGGGAAGGAAGCTTTCCAACTTTTCCTGGAGCAATCGAGGGTTTTCGCCCTGGGCAAGCCCGACAAGCCCCATGATGACGAGGTTGCGGCCACCCGCTTCCGCCTTGAGCTTCATTTTGATTTTGTTGGCCAATGGAAGAAATAGAAGGTTCGCGGCGCCGACGCCATAGACGGTGGCCACGAACGCCACGGCGATACCGCTGCCCAATTTCGAGGGGTCGGCCAGATTCTCCATCACGTGAATCAGCCCCAACACCGCCCCGAGAATCCCGACGGTCGGTGCATAGCCCCCGGCGGCTTCCCACACCTTGGCCGCCATCACGCCTTCCTCTTCATGGTGTTCCACTTCGATTTCGAGGATCTCGTGCACGGCTTTCGGATCGGTTCCGTCGACAATGAGCTGAATCCCCTTTTTCATAAAGGGATCTTTGATGTCTTTTAGCTTCCCCTCAAGCGCCAATAGCCCTTGCTTCCTCGATAGGTTCGCCAGGTCCAGAATAAGCTTGATCGTTCCTTTCTTGTCGATATGCTGGCCGATGATCGCGAGAGAAAGGGCTCCGAACGCCTTGATGACGACCGGCAACGGATTCTGGACGCAAATCGCGCCGACCGTGCCGCCGATCACGATAATGAATGCGGTCAGTTGAAGAATGGAGCCGAGATGCCCGCCTTCGAGCGCTTGGCCTCCTGCGATCGCACCAAACGCCAATATGACCCCGATAATGGTTGCAATATCCATGATTCAGTCAGTCATTTAAACCCGAATTGAGCCAGGATATCGTCGGCAACCTTCTGTTTCATGGCCGTCGTTTTGGATTCCTCGAGTTGCTTCAGTAACTGCCCGGCTAGACTCTCGTCCCTGGCTGCCGGGCCGCCCTCCTGAAGACCGAAGATGACAACGAGTTCCACCAGCTTGCCTTGCACTTCATCGAGAATCGTCACCAGCTTCTTCACCCGCTGCGCGACGAGATCTTGAAAAGAGAGGGTGGTCATGATGTCCGTCAGAGACTTGTCGTCCTGCGCCAGCACGGAGGACACCTTCTCGAGCCGTCCCACCAGGGTCATGCAATCCATTGCCCGCAGGACCTCGATGACCGCGGCAAGATCTTTCGCGACTTGCCCGTGGCCGTCCTGAATCGTCTCAGTCAATCTCATGACCTCAAGGGTGCCGTCTTCCGTCATCTTGCTCAGATCGCTCAAATGGGAGGCCGCGGTCGGAAGCTGGCTGCTGCTGGACATGATCTGGGGGCTGGCCGCCGCGATCGCCGTCATCGCGCTTTCGACAAATCGCGCTAGTTCTCCGAGCTCTTCGTACAATTTATGCGTTTGGTTGTGCACAACACCTCCCTAGCTAGTGGTCCTGCACCTGTAGGGCTGACGACCGTCTATTTAAAAATCTTCCCGATCTTTTCCTGCATGATCTCGGCTGTAAAGGGCTTGACGATGTAGTTGCTCACTCCGGCTTGCACAGCCTCGACCAAATTGGCTTGTTGGGCCTCAGCCGTCACCATCAAGACCGGCAGGGTTTTGAGCTTCTCGTCCGCTCGGATCGCCCGAAGCATGTCGATACCCGTCATGACCGGCATGTTCCAGTCGGACACGACAAAGCCAAACGTATCCGCCCGCAGCTTCTGCAGCGCCTCTTGTCCGTTTTCCGCCTCATCCAAATTGGCGAATCCCAGCTGCTTCAGGATGTTCTTGACGATTCTCCTCATCGTCACCATGTCATCGACGACGAGGATTTTCATGTTTGGATCGGCTGGCATAACGCCTCCTTTTGATCTTACCTAATCGCCGGAACGACGACAGCCGACGGTTTATCCACGGGTATGCTGGACGGACCGCGGCGCAGCCGCTCGACGCTTCGTCAGATATCGGCACGTTCGCCGAACGACCTGAGCCGAAACGGCTCGCTCCTTCACCGATTTCGCCGTAGTGGTGGGAATCAATCGACGTGCGTGGAGAGAGGCGTGTCCCCGGGAAACCGTCACCGGGAGGATCATGCCCACCACTCATGATCTCGGCGGCATGCCGGCCGTGAGTGGGACAGGCGAGCCATGCTGCCGACGAACCGGGCAGCCACTCGTCGGCCGCTAGCCTTGCCGAGACCGACCATGCATCCATTCATGGATATCACGGCGAAGGAAGCGCCAGTGTTTTCCGATCTTTGACGCGGGCAGTTCACCGACTCGGGCCAGCTTATAGACGGTTGACTTGGGTACGCGGAGAAACTGCGCCACCTCCAGCACGGTCAAGATTTCCCCGTCCCGTACAGTGACCTCCCCGGGCTTCATCACTGTTGCTGCGGATACGTCAGTATTCATGACGACTGTGGTATCGGCGTGGCGGTTCCAAAACTTGAGCGCCTGATAGACGCGGATCGCGGCCTACAAGCGTGTTTTCCTGCTGGTTCGACTCAGATGGACGCTGTCCATTCATGTTTCTCCACAACCAGCCGACAAAGGTGTGCGACTGGGCATCAATCACGAGGAACTGCACTCAATGGCGCATGTGATTTCTGTCGCGTCGGGCAAAGGCGGCGTCGGGAAAAGCGTGGTGTCGGTGAACCTGGCTCTTGTCTTGGCGCGCGGAGGGAGACAGGTGGTGCTCGCGGACCTCGACGTCGGCGGCGCCGACGCCCATGTGCTGGTTGGTCTCCTCAACCCTGAGCATACGCTGACAGATTTTCTCAACCATCGCATCGAGCAACTGGATGATCTCGCCCACCGCCTTCCACTGCATCCGAACTTACGAATCATTCCCGGCACCGGTGATACCTTGGCGACGGCCAACATGTCCTATTCGCAGAAGAAGCGCCTGATTCGGAACTTTCAGGATATCCGCGCGGACGTGATCGTCGTCGATATCGGCGCCGGAACCAGCTATCATGCGCTCGATTTTTTTCTGATGGCCGACCACCATGTCGCCGTCGCCACCCCCGATCCGACCTCGGTCCTCGACCTCTACCGCTTCATCAAGCTGGCGGCGATTCGGCGCGTCTTGTCAATGTTCATGATGCGGGAGGTGATGGCGGAAGGGCTTGCCAATCGAGACTACAGCAGCGTGGAGGAGGTGTTGGACGTCGCGGGCAAGACGGATGAGTCCGGTCGCACGATCGCTGCGACCACGCTGCGGGCGTTTCAGCCGGCCCTGATCCTCAATCGCGTGTCGGGACGTGCCCGCGTCAACGTCCTCCAACTGAAGAAGTTACTGAAAGAGTACGTCGGCGGTGATTTGACTCTGCTCGGTGAAATTCCGGAGGATCCGACGATGGAACAAGCGGTACGCGCGTACATCCCGGTGGTTCAATATGCTCCCGCCTCCCCTGCCGCGGCCGCGCTGACCAAAGCGGCGGAGACACTGATGCAGCTCGTTCAATGCCCCCCATCACAGGCGGCATGATCCAGCGAAGGCGACTGGATGGACTTTCCGCACCCAGCCCCATCGCGACCGCCCGATACCCACCGACGCAGTGCGAGCTCGCGGAAATCGGCCGCACCAGGCACCCACCGGGCTACCGCAACTTTCGCACGATCACACCATACCATCCTAGGCCGTCGTACTCCTGGTACCCGAGTGTTTGTGCATAGGCGATTACCTCTTGATCGCCGGTGACATAATACCCTCGTTGACGCCTTTGATGGCTCAGCGCGAACGGCTGCAAGATTCCTTGATCATCGGAGGCAGCGATAATGCGCAGCCCCTTGTCGAGCAACAGAACACGGGTCCGCTTCCATGCCTCCTCGGAGATGGAGGCTTCCTTCTGAACGATGGTTTTTGATTGGGTCTCCCAATCAAACACGACTCCGAGGACACCGGTGACTTTTCCATCCACCCGCCCTTCCTTCCGAATGGCGGCGGCATAGACGGCGACCAATTGATTATCATGAAGAGGATCGTGAAAAATATCGTCCACGACATACTGATCCCCCCTGGTTGTCGCCATGGCCTTTTGAAACCATGGCAACCTTGACCCGACAGTGCCGGTGACCTTGGGATATTTGTCCGGCTGAGAACAGGCCAGTATTGTTCCGTCGGGGGCGACAAGAACCAGGTTGAGATAGACGGAATAGAATCGATTGATCAGGCCGAGTCGTTCGGCGGCATGCAGGAGGGAGGTCCGATCCATCGATTCCAGCGCCTGAACCAACGCGTCGTCCGTCGCCCACCAGCGAACGTCGGCGGTGCGTTCGAACAAGTTGCGCACGATCAACTGCACGAGGGTCTGTGCCATCTCCGACAAGCGATCGCTCTCTTTTTCGGTAAACCGGCGCTCCAATTCGTTCGTTTCCGCCCGGATGTTTCCCAACTCTTTGGAGGTCTCGGCTGCTTGCGCGGCCAATTTTTTCACCTCGGTGGCGACCACGGCAAACCCTCGACCGGCGTCTCCCGCTCTGGCCGCTTCTATGGTAGCGTTTAATGAGAGAATCGTGATCTCACTGGTTATTCTTGCGTTGCTGATCAGATGATCGCCGATCTGTTTGTCGATACTACCGATGATCTCTCTGACATCACGCGGACGCATGTCTGCTGTCTCCTTTCCACTTGAGTCGGTCGAATGATGGGTGACCGCGATGATGCCCTCCAGAGAAGGCTCTGCGGTCGTCTATCGGCTAGCCGGTCTGATTCCGCCTTGCGCGCAACCGCTCGGCTTGGGCATGAAGGATGTGCCGGATCAGGAGTTCCTGATCGTCGGCTTTGAGGTCGACGAATTCCGTGGCGATCGCAAACCCGTGTCCGTCTGTCTGAGGGATGATACGAATCACTTTTGCCTGAGCTTGGATGAGGGTAAACGGCGGAAGGATCAATTTGATCGCGAGGTGATCGCCTGACGCGAATTCCCGAGGGGAGACAAACCCCACCCCTCCACCACTGAGATTGACATCCGTCGGCCGTGCCATGGCGACACTGGACGGCTGGCTGACGACCAAAGCATTGAGGATGACTTCGAGCATATAGTCGACTTTCATGATCCATGGCAGCACCGGCGAGCCGACCAACGACTCTCCTGTGCGCGCAAGCAGATCCGCGGTGGGTTTCGTGACAGCCGCGGAAATCATCTCCGGTGTGGTGGGAGTCCTTTCGACAGGAACAAGGGTTCCGGTCTCCGTCAGCAACCGATATTCCATCAGCACCCGATCATCGATTCTGATCCATTCCCGTCGTTCATCGGCCGAATGCTGGGAAGGCATGGAAGATATCGTCACAGGAGACGCCATGGTTTGGCTACTTTCCGGGTTATGCGGCACAACTCAGCGCCACCGCGCATGCCAATCCCGGCGGTTTCGGTGTATGAAAGACCACTCGGTTTCGCCCCTGGACTTTCGCGTCCCTCAGAGCGGCGGCGCCGACCAACATCCATTCCGCAACGGACGCCACGGTGGCGTCCGGGATTGCGGCGAGGCCGATGCTTGCCGTGGTACGAACCTGTCCCGCCTCGATCGCAAAAGGGTGTCCTTCGATACGACCTCGCAACCGCTCCGCGAGGGCTAGCGCGTTCTGCCTATCCGCATGAGGCAGCACGACCACGAAGGTGTCAGCCCTGGATCGTCCGACGACATCGCTATCGCGGACGGTCTCGCGTATCAGATCCGCTGTCGCCTTCAGCACGTGATCTCCCGCCCTGTGACCGACACAGTCATTGACGGTCTTGAAGAAGTCCAAGTCCAACAGCAACAGGCTGGCCGGCACGCCGTAGCGAACTCCGACACGTAACTCTCTCGACAAGATGTCATCGACCGCCCGTGCGTTGAGCAGCTGCGTGAGCGGGTCGCGGAGGTCGATTTCCTGTTCACACCGATGTGTATCGGCATGGCGTAGGGCGAGAGACAGAGCGGCGCCGATCGTCTCAAGCACGTCCCGCTCCCACTGAGTAAAGCAATTCGGATCTTTCGGTTCAACAAGAAGCAGCCCGCTGTCGTCCGATCCGAGAGCAAAACGTACCTCTTGTCCAAAGGTGGGATCCTGTTCTTGCAGCGATTGCCGTGACGGCAACGGCGGCACGAGATAGAGATGCCGTGATCGGAGGCTGCGCCGAGGGCTGCTCATTGCACTATTGTCGGAAGGAATTTGGCCGAGTCTACGGAGCAAATACCGGCACACGAACGCCTCGCGTTTTCGATTCCGAGGGTTCGACCAAGTCCATACGCGGTTACGATTTGATCTCGCGAAGCCAATGATACTGGTATCGATAAGAGGCGGCAATCGTCTCCCCAAGGTCTTGATGATGCCATCTTCGTCTTGTACGCGCGCGAGTTCATCGATGAGACGATGCAGCGCGGTCAATGTTTGCCCGCACTCTTGCAACTGCAGAGACTTTTGCGTGAATGGAGATAATTTGCCGGACGGCATGTTCACGTCGGGTTCCTGCATGGCCATCGCCCACCCCTGTTTCTGCTACGCTTTCATTGAGACGGCCAGGGGGACGGAACGCTCTCTACCGAGCCGATGATGAAGGTTGTGAAGACGCTGTCGATTCGCCGCCGCCTCAGCCAATAGAGACCCCAGCACGGCTTGCACGGTATGCACTCGATTGCGGATCTGTTCATCGAGCTGCAGCAGACGGCTCCCTTCTTCGAGCGGTGCCTGCATCGTCTCCAAGATGAGGCCGCGCTCACGATAACACTGATCCACGATATCCCATTGTCCGAGTTCTGCCGCCTCCACTGCGGTGTTCGTGAGTCGAACGATATCGTCCCGGAACGTCTCATTCGCAAGGATCATCGTACACCGGCCATCTGATTCTGCTGCGCTGCAATCTCACGCCACCCCTCACGAAGTGTGGTCAAACAACGCAGCGGGCCTTCGAGATGGCGCGCATCGTTTCGTGCATTGGCTGTGACCAATTCGCCGAGCATGTAGTCGTAGAGACGGTGTAGCGACCGAGCGATCTCGCCGCCTTGTTCGAAATCGAGCACGCTGTTGAGCTCCCCTATGATGGAAATGGCCCGTCCAAGAAATCGGCCTTTGTCTTTTGGATTGTTTGACTCGATCCCGGCTCGAGCCAGTTCAATCGATTGGATGGCCGCGTCGTAGAGCAAGACGACGATCTGCACCCGGGACGAGGTCATCACCTGTGTCTGCTGATACTGATTCGAGTATTGAGTGAGCATAGGTCCCTTCCGTGGATGATCCTATTGTCTCCTCGTCAGCGAGGAATTGGTCTGAAGAAAACTGATCTGACTCTGAAGTTGTCCGAGCAATCCGTCGAGCGCGGCGTACTGACGACGGAGCCGCTCTTCATACTGCGCGATGAGATCCTCTTTCTTGGCGATCTCGTCCGCCACATCCGAAATCTGGTCTGTCAGACTGTTCTTGCGAAGCGTCAATGCCCCGGACTCGATGTCGTCTAGCGTATCTACCGCAGTAGTGAGAAGCTGCGCGATGCCAACGCTGCCGGTTTGATTGACGAACAGATTCTTGACAGCCGTGTAGTTTGAGCTCAGTGCCGCGTCGAGTTTGGCATCCTCAACAGTCACGGTACCGTCGCGTTCCGTTTTAAACCCGATGTCACCCGCCGTGGTGTAGGTCGTCAACCCCGGCACGGCAGAGGAGAGCGCGGTCCTCAGCTGGCCGAGCACCGTCCGCACAGTCGGCTCGTTGAAAAAGATTCCGCCCTTCTTGGTTGTGATATCGTAGGTGTTTCGCTCGTTGATGAATTTGACCACATCGTTATAGGCGGTTGCCAGCGCGGTAATGTTGGTTTTGACGCCGGCCACATCCCGTGAGACATTGACTGAGATCGTACTTGAACCGGTGGTCTTCGACAGCGTCAAGGTGACCCCGGAAATGGCGTCGGTGATCGTGTTGCTGCTGCGCTGAAACGTCAGCGGGCTTAGACTTGGATCGCCCACGACCACCACCGCATCCTGAGCCGCCTGCAGCGTATCGGCTCCTCCGGTTCCACTGCTGTTTAGAAAATCAAGGTCGGTATCGTCAGCGACGATCGTGATTCCGCTCGTGGCCCCGGTATTGGTGGAGGTCAATACCAGCCGGTACGCGGGTGACGCCTCGCTCCCCGTATTGACGACCGAAGCGGTGACACCTGCACCGAGGTCATTGATGGCGGTCTTGAGATCTTCGATCGTCGCCGTGGCACTCAGCGTCACGGTTTGATTGCTGCCGCTGCCGACGCGAAAGGTAAACGTCCCTGAGCCGCCACTTACGATGTCGGTTGTCGTGGACGCGACCGCCTTCGCGGACTTATTCGTCACCTGGTGCGACTGCGCCAGTTGCGTGACCTTGACGGTGTAGCTTCCTTGTACGGCCGTCGATGACCCCGTGGCGGTGAGCACGGTCGTGTCGCTGACCGATACGCCGGAACGGTCGAAATTCGACGTCAGACGTATTTTGTCGGCGGCGCTTTGCAGCGCAACCAGCTTTGTGCTCAGCGTGGCGTAGTCGGTCGATTTCGAGTTCAGCGTGGCCTTCTTAGCATTGAGCCGATCGACAGGGAAACGTGACGCCTTGACCAGTTGGTCGATAACCTGGCCGAAGTCCAGCCCATTTCCCAGACCGCCAAAACTTATCGTTGCCATCCCCGCCCCTTGTGCTTGCCCTATGCCTGCTCCTTCAACAACAGCCCTTTCGGACTCGAGAGGTACTTTTCCAGCTCCAGCAGCTCTTCCGGCGGAATCTGCCGAATCACCTCGCCGGATTCCTGTTCGACCACCTTCACGACGACTCGTTCGGTTTCATTGTCCACTCGGATCCGGAGCTGTGGGTTTGCCAGACTCAGGACCTCGTTGACCTTCGTTGCGGCAAGATCGATCACGGCCCGATCAGCGGATGCCTGGGAAGACGACTGTCCTTCCGAGTCGTGTTTTTTTACCTTCGGCTTTTGTCCCACCGCGCCCGATGGCTCTTCTCCACGAGAGCGCTCGACCCGAGGATCTGCCTTTGGTGTAACGCTGTGTATCATGGCAGCCTCCGTACGAAGCTATCGACGCCGCGCCCTCTCTTGGTGAGAGGGCGCGGCCCCGATGGTCTGTTATTACTGGAGTAATGCCAGTGCCTGCTGCGGCAGCGTATTCGCCTGCGCGAGCACGGCGATACCTGTCTGCACCAGGACCTGGTTCTTGGTAAACTGCGAGGTCTCATACGCGATGTCCGCATCGCGGATCCGCGATTCGGCCGCGGTCAGATTTTCGCTGGAGATTTCGAGATTCGCGATCGTCGCTTCAAACCGATTCTGAAGCGACCCATATTCTGCGCGGGCCGTTGCCACGGCGCTGATGGCGCTGTCGATGTTGCTCAACGCGCTCTGCGCATTGTTCGCCGACGACACGTTCACACTGCTGATGCCCAGCGCGGAGATCGTCAGCTGGTTCAGATCCATCGTAAGCGTGTTGCCGGTGCCGCTTTTGAAGCCCACCTGCATCGTGAAACTGATGGTACTGCCGCTGGTCAATGCCTGCCCGTTGAACTCCGTCACCTGCGCAATGCGGTCGATTTCCGAACGCAACGCCAAAAACTCTTGATCAATGTACGATCGTTCGGTGGCACCGACTGTGCCGCTGGACGACTGCGAAGCCAGTTCGCGCATCCGGCCCAGCAAATTGCCGATCGTGGACGCGGCGCCGTCGGCGACCTGCGTCAAGCTGATCCCGTCCGAGGAGTTTCGAACGGCCTGGTTGATGCTGCGAATGTGCGCACGCAAGGTTTCGGATAATCCGAGACCGGCTGCATCGTCGGCGGCGCGGGTAATCCGGAGACCGGACGATAGGCGCTCAACCGAGCGAGCCAGGCTCCCCGTACTCACACCCAGATTTCGCTGGGCCGAGATAGATGCGGGATTGTTGTTAACAATAATTGACATAGCCCCTTCCTCCTTGAAACAAAAACTTGATCAGCCTGTTCGCCTCCGGCATCCGTGCAGAAGCGCGTGCCCGGCTCATCTCTATGAGCGGGTCTGATGCCTTATCGGCCGAATCAAGAGGGACTTGAGCCGCCCACTAATCGAGCACGAACACACCGAGCCGACGACAACGAACATCAATCCGCTGTTCCTAACGGACATCCAACCGTGGCAAAATCTCATATTCCAAGAGGTCGGCTATGCGCACCGAGTCCCTGGTTGTCCGCGCCTCCAACAGCTGCTGAACCCATGGTGCCACGGTCGAGACTCCGTTCCCTGCTTGTGTTGGACCCGTAGCCCCATCCGCGAACTCGAGATAATCGGCCAATTTCCCCAACCAGGAGTCAAGGGTGGAAAGCGGCAATGGTCCGAATCGTAATGGCGACAGCAAAGCCGTCCCTTCGGAACGCAAGGTCTCCGCATATTTTCTCATGGTTCCCTCGGCAGCCCGTATGAGCTCCGGCATGGGTTGCGACACCGCCGTCAACTGGCGATACCGTACAACTGATTCAGCGAGGAATGCGGGGTCTAGATCCCGGTCCGTAATCGTACGATGGTCCAACTGCAGCTTCGTGACGATGCGAGCCCGGGCATGGGCACGTTCGCTCACCTCCGTCAGCACATGTTCCATGGTCAACGGCGCATCCACTTCCCACCGGTCTTGATCGAGCGTGATTTGCATGGATCAATCTCCTCTCATTCGATACCGACATACGACTCAGGCGCAAATAGGCTTGGAATGGACGCTTCTCCCGTGGGTGTAAGGTGGCACGCCACGAATTCTGCTTCACGACGCCAACGATGATACGCCGCCGCATGATACTTCGCCATTCGTTCCAGTCCTTGCACATTGTCTTGATGCAATTGGCGCAGTGCCGCCGTAGTGAGCGGTTTTGTAGCCCATGTGGCCATGCCGACCTGAGCGACCTCTTGACGCTCTCCCGCTTGCATTCTCAGAAGGGCTTGAATGGACTGGGCAGGAATCGGAGTTTGCCCGGTGAGCCGAACGATGTGGTCGGCCCGTCGACAGAGACTATCGAGTAGCGGCATCATCGCCCGAATACAGGCCACCGCTTCACCGGCATGCGGAACAAGACTGTTCAGGGTCGGCAAGCGGCTCGGCTGGCCGGTGAACGACTCGTACCAACGGCGGCGCCAGAAGTCTGCGTACCAAGCGACCGCCGTATCTTCGCGGCCCGAGACGAGCTCAAAGCTCCCTAATTGATCAGCATCGATACCCGATCGATAGAGACGATAGCCGGGCACTACCGATGGCAGCGGGCCCTGTCCCACCACATGATGCATAACCTCAGCGACCACATCGACCGTCAGGCGATCCTTGCAGGCATGGTGCGAACAGACTTGATCGAAGCCACAGGGGGCGCATTCCAGATCCGGCTGCAGAACCCAATGTCCCGGCCCGTATGGACCGGTCTCCTGAAAATCCACATGGCCGACCGATAGATCGATGACGGGAGTTCCCACACCCACGGCCAAATGCATGGGCCCGGTGTCATTGGTGAGCAGTACTTGGCACTGCGTCAGGAGCGCGGCAAGCTGCGCCAGTGTCGTTTGCCCGGCGGCGTTCTTGATGGCGCTGCCCCCGCCCGCCTCACGATATGTTCGGATGACATGGGCAATCGCCTCCTGCTCCGATGACGATCCGATGAACAGAAGGCCGCCATCCCACCGTTGACTGAAACGGGCCAACGTCATACCGAAATGTTGTGGCCGCCAGGCCTTCATCACATCGCTCGCCCCCGCCTGGACGGCGATCCATCTGTCCCCCGGGCCACTTAGGCCGGACAAAAACCGCTTCGCCCAGTCGGTACACTCAACCGGCACCGTCACGGACAGCGGCGAGAACGCACCCGACCGGCTCCCTCCCATCGCATAAATATCGACGAGGTTGAATCGATTGATACGTCGGATCAGATGAATATCGGTGAAGTACGCCATCCAGGGATTGTCGATGACCGTACCACCGTCCCAAGCGCTCCGTGCACCCCGGATATCAGGGGCACCGACATAACTCGCCATAAGCGCGCTGGGCCGATTAAACGTCAGATTGACGATGCGGTCATAGCGACGTCTGGATAAGTCTCCGGCCCATGCGGCCACCTCTTGATACAGCGTGACGATATCCTTGACATTGGCCCGACTCTCATCAATCAATGCGTGGAAATCACGGGTGATGACGTCGCGCAAACCGTTCAGCATGGAGGCCACAGGGGCGAATTGTTTATCAACCACGAGGTCCACCGCCACACCAGGCCATTCTTCTCGGAGGCGGGCCAAGAGGGCGCCCATCTGCACCAGATCGCCCATACGGGTGATGTTGATAATCAAGACCTGTTTCACCGCCAATGGCCTCTCTCTTTCCTGCAATCCCGATTCAGGTCTAACGATCCATGCCTACACCAGATCCCTCGTCTCCATCCGATAACTATCCAGCATCAGAACGAGCAGCTCTTCCCGCGCCAGCTCCCGACCTGCACCTTTTACCTGAATTTGGGCTGCGATCTCCTTGAGCTCCACCCGTTGGTCCGGTGGAAACTGCCTGAGGAGCGTCGTAAGCTCGGGGGGTGAGTCGGCGCGCTGCGCCAGAGTCCCTGCATCACGATCGCCTCGCACCATGGCTCCTATCCGATCCGGCTGGTGCATGCCGATCACGGTTAAGAACTCCCTCATACGATGTCGGTACGTATGGTGCGCCAACACGCGGCGGCGCGCCGCCTCGGCGACCGCGCGCCGGCCGGCGGCATCGGCCAGCCAGGTACGAATAAGTGCCGGCACTTCGGTCACCTTGTTGAACCGGACCATCTCCTCAGCGGCAAAAAGATCGGGGAAGAGAGACCGCTCGTCGACCAGTTGAAACGCACCACATGCCGCCAATTCGAACGTCCGAGGATTGACAAAGTCCGCCTCCGGATCGAGCCCCGCACCGGCACAGGAATGAAGATTCAGATTGACGGACGTGGCGTTGAATACTTTGATGCAGGTTTCCGTGTCGATGCGGGCGCCGCCACGCTGGAGCACCGAGGTGAGATCTTCCGCACCTTTCCATTCATTGCCCCAGAGTTTGAACGACCAGCCCCTCGAGAGCCATTGAGGAAGCACCGTGCGTCGATTGGCGTAGCCGGCTCCGACAAACGACACATCCGCGCCATACTCGGCCTGGTCTGCCTCGCTGAGTGTCAGGGGCCGATGCAAGGAAGGATCTGCGGCCATCGGCAGATAGTTGACCTGGCGGGCGCCGGCTCGCCTGAGCGCCGCGACACATGAGGCTTGCTGGATGACGAACCAATAGTCATATCCGCCCGCCAATTGCTGCCAGTAGGTCAGATGTCGGAAGTTTTCCACGAACCACATCGCCGTGAGAAATTTCTTTTTCCGTAGATGTTCGAGTACCGCAAGATTCAGCGGCGCCTGGGCAAGCGCCAATATGAGATCCGGCGGATCTTCGGCAAGATGCGTCACCACTCCCAAGCTCAACAGATCGGCAAACCGGCTTTGCATGGTGAGGCGATGTCGCGTCTCTCGGTAGGAGCCCAATAGCTCATAACTGGCCTGATACGGACTCTGATCCAACCAGCTGACCCGATGGCCCAGCGATTCGAGTGCCGTGACCGTGTGGCGCGCGATCGGGAGTGACCCTCCATAGATGGGTCCGACGACGGCCACATGCAGTCGTCCACCTAGCTTGACCGCAACGATTCGGCTGAGCTCTCTTTCCAAGTCGCGGTGGGCATCGACGTGGAGACGGGCGGCCGGCCCATACGTCATGAAACGGATCGGTGCAGACGTTGCGCCCAACTGCTCCGCCATGACGACGGGCGCTCCCCATATCCATTCGACCTTGTTGATCCAGGTCTCCATCGGTCTGATTGACACCGCATCTTTGAACTCCGCCGTATCGGGTATGACAACCGCCAGCCGCACCCCCGGCGGCTTCATGACGACCAAGGCTTCGACGTGATAGAGCAAACCCACACCGAGTACGACACCCAGTTCGCCCGCTTTCCATTGGAGCAGTTGGCCTTCAGCCCAAGCGTGGGCTTCCTTACGTGGATCATATCCGCTGTGAACCCATTGTCCTCCATAGGTAGCCGACGGACTCCCTTCTCGGGAGGGTACGATCGTTAGCAATCCACCAGGATGGTCCTGCACGGTCTGGATCAACGCTGGATACCGAATCCGAAGACCTTCGAGATTTTGTGTCAAATAGTTCATGAGAGGACCGGCACCAGTTCATGCCAGAGCGCCTCCCGTTCGCGTGGCGGAATGGCAGCTTGGCCGACCGGCGTATAATAGGCACCCCATCCATCGCAGTGGCTGGTCCATACATTCCAGCCGGGCGATGCCTGACACCCCTGGTCCAAAACCGCCGAGACGGTCTCGTCAACCGGCCAATGCGACGGTGACGGACAACCGGAAACAAGCGAGGAACCGGCTCGCGGTTCGTCATGCTCACGTGTCACTTCTTCAGCTTGCCAGACGATATGATGAAGGCCGTACGGTCCCGTTTCATGGAGACGTGCTCGTGCGAAATACCACCCGATTACCGGCCTGCCGAGCGCCGCAGCGAGATGCAAGGCGCCGGTATCCGAACCGACGACTCGGTGGCAGCGAGCGAGAATCGCCGCAAGTTGCGTCAGCGACGTGCGACCGGTCGTGTCCCAAATTCGGCCCAGAGTTGATGGAGATAACGGCGCTTGAATCTCTGCGGCTCGTTCTCGTTCTGTTCCGACAAGCACGACACGGCCTTGCGGCGCAGACGAAAGAAACGTGGTGATCCATCGTCTCCAGACTTCCGTCGGCACGAATCGTTCGCTCTCTCCCGCGCCTACGATGACGGCAATCCACGGCGCACCCTGTTTTCCGATCGGTTCCAAATCACCCGGCAAGCGGACGGCCGGCGCATCAAGCGCAACGACCTGTCCCGGCGGAGAGACTCCACAGAGCCCACAGAACGCATCCGCGAGATGCACGCGCTGTCCCACTCGTTGTTGTGCCACATTGCGGAGATAGGCTGCCCACGGTGTCAGCCTCTCGCCGAGCGGTCCCTGCAGAACCGGCCCCTTCACCTCTTGTGCAAGGAGAGAGCCGGCCACCAGCGCACGACGATGCTGGTTGAGAACATAGGCGCAATCGTACCGATCGGGTGCCAACGCCATCAGCGCGGTTTCGGCCTCGGCGAGGTGTTCAGCCCGCAAGTTCCGGCAGGCCGCCATCGCGCGGCGTTGCCAACCCGCTCCATCCCACTCGAGGACTTTGCCGACACCCGGCAGCAGATGCCCCGCCTCGGACAGATGCGACGGACAAAGCAGGTCGAATTGGGTCTGGGGATACCGGGTGCGAAGCCCGATGATCGCCGGAAGCGTTTGCAGGAGGTCTCCTAACCGGGCCAGTTGGACGACCAGTGCGCGCGGCATTTCTTCGTACCTCTATTCGTCCTGATCCAGTGGAGAACGCCTTCAGTGCGCTCTTCGAGAGACTGCCCGTGAACGGCAGGCCGAGTCGTCTCAAGGATGCGCGGTTTCCATCACAGACACCGCTTGTTTCGCCGAAATCGCCTGCCCGAGTTCGCTCAAGCCGTCAAAGGTCGGTGCGAGCGCGCGCAGCGTCTCGTATTCCTGGCGCGCCGCCTCCATCTGTTCTCCTCGCACCAGCACACCGCCCAACGCAAAGCGGATCGCCAAATCGCCTGGGTTGCGCAACAGATATTCTCGTAAATGCCGACTCAACTCATCCCAACGGTTCTGTGCGGTACCCGCCCGTAAGAGCCAATGGGCAGCCTCGGCATCGTCCGGATTCTCCTCCAACACTTGCAGAAACCGCTCCCACGCACCCTGCGTGTAGGCCCGACCCATTGCAGCCATTCCCATTCCCATAAGGCATTTCTTGCGATCGGCTCCCTCCTGCAACGCGGAGCCAAAGGCACCCTCCGCTTGCTCATATTGCTCCCGCTGCATGCAGAGGATGCCTTTCATCAACAATGCCTCTTCATGATCCGGAGAAGCCGCGAGTAGGATCCGCAGGTGTTCATCCGCGTCCGCCAGGCGCTTCTGTTCAAGCAGGGTCCTAATCAATGCGAGCCGTTCGGTCGGTGCATCCACCAAGGTCACGTAGCGTGAGAGGAACTTTGCACGGCTATCCGACTCTTGCAGCCGCTCAGCCACCATCGCCCCCCAAGACAGCACATACTGGTCGGATGGCCAGTTCTCAACGAACCCTAGTTCACGTTTAACCGCGTCCCAATCCTTCTTCAACGCCGCGCTTTGCACGGCCGCCACATGCGCCCAGGAAGCGCCGTCCTTCACATCCTCGATCAACACAATATCGCCGCCCAGTTGGTCGTTGCGTAGGATACGTTGGAGTTTGTAACCATCCACATAGAAATGCCGATCTTCGTCGACCGCCCACCATTGCGATCCCCATCGGTCCAAAAAGCGAGTTGCGTTCTGATCGTCGTGGAGCTTCCGTCCGGAAGTCTGGCTTTCGAGATGAACGACGACGCTGCGGGGTTGATAGACGACCGCATAGCCCCGTTCACGCACTTTTAGGCAAAGGTCCGCATCTTCGAATCCATTCATATAGCCTTCGTCGAACCCTTCTACCTCCTCGAATAGGGCTCGCCTGATCAACAAGCAGGCCGCTGTGACGATCTGGAATTCCCGACGTTGATTCACGGCCGGATGGTCTGCTGGAAGATTCTTGTAGATATGGTATGGCAAGCGATGTTCCAGGTCTCGAACGACACCGGCATGTTGAATGGTGCCATTGGGATACAAGAGCTTGCTGCCGACAATGCCCACCTCCTGATGGGCGTCAACTTCGGACACCAACGAGGACAGCCAGCCAGACTGTGGGATCGTGTCATTGTTGAGAAACACGAGATACTGACCCCGAGCCACACGCGCCCCTCGGTTGCAAGCCTTGGCAAACCCGACATTTTCCTCATTTCTGATGATTTGAACGTCACCCTTGAGCTCTGCGAGAAACTCCTGGGTTCCGTCCGTGGATCCGTTGTCGACGATGATCACTTCATATTCAGGCTGGTTCCCGATCTGCGACAACGCAGTCAGGCAATCTCTGGTCAATTCCAGACGGTTGCACACGGGGATGATGATCGAACAGACGTAGGACTTTGCCGAGGCGTCGACCCTGAATCTTTGGAGATGCCGCTGCTGAGCCTCACGTATCGTGGCGTTGCGTTCGGCGTAGGGAGCGTACTTGCGATAGATAATCTCGGTCGTCCGGCGATAGGTATCTATGGTCCCACTGGTCATGGAGGTGCCGTCGTTTCGCCAGGTGAACTCGGCCGTCAGCACAGCCAGATGCTTGAACGGAAACCGTGTGGCCATCCTGATCCAGAGATCCCAATCTTCATGGGCGAAAAGCGATTCATCGAAACACCCCACATCGTCCAAGCATTGCCGCGCATGCATGACACATAGCACAGGGAAATAGTTGCTGATGAGCAGGTCGGCCGGACTGAACTCGCTCGAATACGGCACGTCGCGCGCGGTTTCAACATAGACGCCGTTGACTTTTCGTTCATGCACGCGCCAGGCATCCGTGTACGCGACGCGGCATTCGTGGCGATCCAAATAGCCGACCAGCGTTTCCAGATGGCTTGGGAGGTAGCGATCGTCATCGTCGAGATAGGCAATGTACGCACCCTTCGCCAGGCGCAGTCCGCTGTTGCGTGCCGCCGCCAATCCACGATTCCGATCGTGACGGATCGTCATGATGCGATGCCGATCGGCGCGGGCATCGATGACGGATTCCACCTCGCAACCCGCGTCGTTGACGACGATGACCTCGAAATCTTGATATGTCTGCGCGGCCAGGCTCTCCAGCGCCGTTTGAAGGCGATCGGGACGGTTGTACGTCGGAACGATGACGGACACTTTGGGTGCCCGCGTAATGGGAATCGGGGCCGGATTGGTCGTCCGCTGGCAGGCCCACACCTGATAGATGGGAAGCAAATTCATGGAACGCAGGTCCGCAGGCGTCGGCGCGGGGATATTTCTGAGACTTGACGGTTGGACGTAGATACGTTCGAGACCTACTTCCGAGAATCCCTGCGAGGCGAACAGGACTCGCAGCTGGTCTTCGGTCACCCAATCTTCCACCGGCTGATTGGGCGGCGCGATCGTCTTCCACTGTTCCCACGCTTCACCGCGCGGTGTCGTAAGAATGAGGTAACCGTCGGGCTTGAGCAGTCGGGCTAGTTGTGCCAAAAATGTTTCTTTTTGGCCGTGGGGGACGTGCTCGATGACTTCTGAACTAAGCACGACATCGTACGGGGCGAAATCGGGTCGCTTGAAGACATCCTCCGCCGTCCCTACCTCAAGCCTGAGGTGCGGAAACAGCTTGCGCCCCCAGTCGACGACTCCACTGACAGGCTCAATGCCTTCGCAGGTGCCGTACCCTGCGGCAAGATTGGTGAGCCATCCGCGCCCGCAACCGACATCCAACATTCTGAGCTGCTTGTTCGGCTCCAGCTGCCGTGCACGGCGGAGGATGGACTCCAAGAACGCCGAAATTTTGCTCCATCGGCTCGCTTCATCCGCGTTCGGATGAGGGGTCGACCACGCTGGAGCGTTGACGAACAGATTGACATAGAATGCATCCTGGTTCATGCCTCCTCCATTGATTCCTTTCCTCATATCGCTGGTCGACGGCCCTCTTCCCGCCATTGTCGCCTTCTCAAACTCGGGCTTCACTTGCGCCAATCGGATCACAAACGCCTGTCGTTGGGCGATCGTACGTTCCACTACATCGGCCGGCATGGTATAGGATCGAGTCAGGCATCCTCTCTCTATCAAGTCGATCCAGCCCTCCAACACAAACGACCACTGACGACAGGCTTCCCAGTGCTTGTAGCCGGTTTCCCCGAAAGCTCGGCACAAGGCCGGCTCCTGCATCAGCAGCGTTACCGCCCGTCTGAAATCAGTTACAGGAAGCACCACACCACCGGCATGTTCATGCGCGGCGTCGCATGCGGGTGTCGCCATCCACGGTAACCGGTGACTCATCGCTTCAAGGATGCATAAGGGAGAGGCTTCAGCATGCGAAGGCACCACCAGCACATTCGCCGCCTGCATGGCCGCCGCGATGCCCTGGGAAGGAAGCCCCGCGATATAGAGGACCTCCGGCCGCCCTGCCAACGCCTGCCGCACGCGTTCGACATACCGCACATCATCAGTGGGGTAACCGACGACGACGAGTTTCGCGCCTTGCGGAACAGAGGCAAATGCGTCAAGTAGGCCCAAGTGATTTTTGACCGGGTAGAGGTTTGCAATATGGAGGATAAGAAATGTGTCCGATGAAATTCCGTATTCTTTGCGGAACTCGTCGCCGGATGATTGGGCTGAAATACCGTTTGGCAAATACGTGGTCTTGAGGCCATACTGACCGAAGAAGGAGGCATCGCAACCCTGTTCCGACAACACCACGATGTGATGGGCACGAGCCGCGAGTTGGACCACCAGGTCTTTGCCGTGGTTGATGGTGGGCAACAGATCGAGGATTTCTTTGTTCAACGTCGGCTGAAAGATCAATCGGGTCTTATTCGGCAACAATCCTGTCATTGCTCCATAGAACAGCCCATTGACCGGTGCGCCCAACATCACACAGGCGTCGTATTTGCCGGAGCTGATAAGCCGCTCCACTTCCATCGCACAGACATGAATCGTTCCTTCTTGGCGATCATGGGAAGACAGGGTAATGATCGAAAGTCCCCTGTGGGTCGTGACGCGACGATTGGGATTCGGATACGTGGCAATATCGACACGGTACTCACGACTTAACAGTCCGACTCCAAGCTCTTCGGCGACGCGCTCCACACCTCCAACCGCCGGCCAAAAATGCGGCGTCACAATCAGGGCTGATTTGATTCGCGCTTCGTCCTCCCGCTTCGATGGATAGTCCGACACGGCTGGCGCCAGCTTCCGAGCACACTGTTCCTTCCACTTCACCCGTTCCAGCGGAATCGGCCCGTGGGCGAGTGGCGCCTTGCGTGCCACGCCATACGATTGCGTCAACGGCGGATCAGTCAAAAACAACCGCCTGAACACATCGATCTCATGAAGATGATAGGCTCGGGCATCCTTCTCACGATCGGCTGCCAGCGGCGCGTTGATGATCCCGTGCACGGCGCCCAACAACGCGAAGAGCTGGAGCGGATCGCCGGTCTGGCGATAGGCGTCCGCCTTGCGACGAATGTCGGATGTCAAGACATTCCATTGCCGGATATCTTTCTCATACATCGTCTTGTACCGCCGGTAGATGCTGTCAACCGTGTAGGACGTGCCATGGCGACCTTTGACGTCCGGGTGGAGGATCCAGTGGATGCCGCGACGTCCCATCTGTTCCAAGAGATCCATCTCGCTGGCCTTGACGTCGTGAAACACGAGTGTCTTCATAAGCGACGTCCGATAGATCTTGACTCCTTGAATCGGCAAACCGCGATCATCGTCAAACAAGTGGAAACAGATCATGCCGACGTTGTCCGGCGCCGCCGTCATGACCCCCTCCATCGAGGCCACGGCGTCCGGCTGCAGAATCATGTCCTCGTCGACCTGGATGAAGTATTCGGTCCGGCAATCTGCGATCATTCGTTGAGCCGCTGCGCTGAAGGGGCTGACGTTTCGGATCATTTCCACTTTGAACGTCGTACCCTGCTGTGCATCCAACGCCGCCTTGCAGGCCGGAAAGACCGGATCGTCGACCGTGAGCACAAAGACCGTGGTGGCGGCGCGGATTTCATGATCGGATATGTCGGTAGTGGGTTGGACCAACGGTGGAGACGGGCGTGTATCCAGTACGGCTGTCTCCGCTGTGTCATGACAAACCCCGAGCGGTTGTTCTGTTTCGATCCACTCCAACCACTGCCGAGCTCGATGTTCAGCCGTATGCGACCGCAACAGCTCCGTGCGGGCGGCTTCGGCAAGGTTCCTGGCGTAGTCGATGTCGTGACCTATACGCTGGACATGTTCCTTCAGGACTGCCGGTCGATCCCTGGGATACAAAAGAATTTCTTGCCCTTCCTTAAACAACGCCTGCGTACGAGGCCGATCCGGAATCTTCCATGAGACGACAGGCCGACCGGCGGCCATGGCCTCCACGACACGCCCGGCATAGGATTGAAACAAGCTGGGAAGATTGACGATGGCACTCCAGGTCTTCAGGCTTGCCAACCAATTGGTGAAGACGGCTTCTCTCAAACGACGCCACAGGCCCACGTACTCTGTGAGCGTGGCGAGATCGGGCCGCCATCCGGACCGCATCCGTTCATGCATCTGTTGATGGAGCGTATCGAACAGGCGGGGATAGTCGGTCTCAGTTTCCGGGGAAGGTGGATGGATCAGCAAAGCTTTCAGGTCAGGATCGGTCAACCAGGCATTCCGCTCTCCATAGACCTCCCCATAGAATGCGGCTTCGGAACGTGCGGGTCGATCGATGGATGCTGTGATGAAGCGCGACGGCACCGCCGAAGGCCAGAATAGCGCATGAACCCGACCGCCTTGATTGAAGATGTCCGCATCGCTCTCATCCGCAGCCAAGACATGGGTACAATGCCGCACTTGTCGTTCGACAAACTCACGGCGTTCTCGCAAATGCGGCCATCGCCGACAGTCCTCTTCAGAGTACCGAAGGGATTCCATAATGAGGCCGACCCGTACCGGCGCCAGAGCGCCCACCCACTCCCAAAACGCATCTGAGTAGCGGTTGTGAACCAGCCACACCCAGACCTGATCAAACCGTTGGCCGGCAAGCAGGCCTTTCGCATGATGCACCCATGGCAACGACGCCCCGTCCGGGGTATCGCTGATCGCCGGGAGTACCACACACGCACATCCATTGGCCCGCAGACCCTCTTCAACGGCGAAACTCCCGAGATAGGACCATGCTTTTGCCTGGGCCCATCTCCCGAATTCCAGTTGTACTAATAAGACTTTCGGATTTCCCATACGATCCCGTTGTCCGCCGGCTGGTTTCTTTGCATCACGCCGCAAGCTTTTTTCGTAGGTTGTCGACCAACCGGTCAAACTCGATCAAGGCTGGATGAAACTTGAATTGTCCTCGGTTGACGTCATAGTACGTCACGGCGGCATGATATGATCGTTGTTCACACATGGTGACCAGGCGGTCTAAGAATGTGCGCACCTCTTCCGGCGTCCGTTCGCATGGATCCCTATTCTCGCCGCCTCCTGTTGCCTCAACAGTCTGGCCGAAAGGACATTCCTCCTTGTCGGGAGTCTCCGCCTCAAGCGGCAACAGCAGTTCCCCGTCCTTTGCAATCGGCAGATTGAGTCGGACACGCTTGCAGCAATGTTCGCAGCCCGTCACGACTTGAAGGCCGTGCCTGCGAACGTGCTCGGGCTCCGTCAATTCGACGTATGAGAAGCTCCGTTTGCAATGGGGGCATTCGGCAAAGAGCTCCCAAAACTGGCGACTGCTATTCATCGTCATACGATTGTGAATAGCCCGGTGCACGACACGAGCCACGTCCACCGTCTGGCAGAACGGCAGCGCATCGAATGCGATGATCGCCCGCAAATATCCAATCCATTGCGCGTCGGGTATCTGGGTCATGTTAAACGGAACTTGGTCGATCGTTTGGTAGAACTTCAATTTGTCCGGCATCAGACCCATCTCTTGGCAGACACCGTACAGACCGCTGCCTGGGTAGGGTTGAATGCTGCTCATGAAACAGTGGATGTCTGCGCAATAAGTCCGATAGAACGTCAGGGTCTCGGATATCGTCTCAGGAGTTTCGGCCGGATCGCCAAAGATGAAATTGCCTCCGAATCCGATTTCGGCTTGGTCTGCCAAGGCGATGGCCTCGGCATACTGCTCGGGCTGTGTGCCTTTTTTCATACTTTTCAGTACGCGCTTGCTGGCGCTTTCCATGCCGTAACTGAAGTAGGAACACCCCGCCTGCTTGGCCAGCTTGAGACTGTCGAGATTGAGCCTGGCATTGGCATGCGTTTGGAACATCCAATTGAAGTCCCATCCATATCGTTCTCGATATTCGATCAGCGAGCGGCAGAATTCATCCAGCTTCTGCTTGTTCACAGCAAACAATTCATCGAGGACGATGAGGATATTGAAGTGATAGCGGTCATAGAGCTGCTTGATCTCCTCCATGACGTTCTCTGTCGTGCGGGCCCGGTACTTCGCCCGTCCCCCATGCCCATGCAAACAAAACGTGCAGGCGAACGGGCACTCCCGTGCGGATACGATCGGCATGATTCGAGGATCCTTGCGATAAAACCTATACAAGGGACGGGACGCCAATGAAGCCTCCAACATCCCTTCGACGTCGAACATTGAATAATCAGGGAAAGGTTGCTCATTCAGATCCCGTCCAAATTTAAGATTCTTTTCTGTGAGTACCAAATGACCTTCTTTCTGGTAGCAAAGATTTGGAACGGCGTTGAGATCTCCTTTTCCTTCAAGTGCGTCTGCCAGCATCACGATTGTGTCGTCGGCTTCACCAGCAAGAGAGTAATCCGGTTTGAGCGTTGAATGAATAAACTCCTGGTCGTACGTGATGATCGATCCGCCCATGACCACCGGCGTGGACGGAGCATAATGGCGGATGATGTGCAAGGCATCGTGCAGAAACTTGAAGTCGGTGCAAAGACCCCCGATTCCGATCAAATCCGGCTTCGCATCGGCAATGGCTTGCGCGATCTTCTTGTGGATCATATCCATGGCCGACGGATACCCCGGTGCATTGTTGGGGTTACACCCGAACACCTGAAGACCAGCGGCCTTCAAGGTCGCAGCGATATACGCAAATCCACTCGCGAAATCGCATGGCGCCAAGAAGGAGGGATACTGGGTCGTATAGCGGTATGTCGGCGGTATCAATAACACCTTCATCCTGCACCTCATGTCATCAAAAACATGTCACACGGTATCGCATCGACCCGTAGATGATTCCTGTGCCATTCCGTCCCAACGGTACAGGACAACAGTCCAATCAGTGATACCCACTGTCGGTGTCATGGATGTGAGGGAATCATCAAGATCTGTGCCATCCACGATCAACCGTGAGACTGGCACATTTCAGTGAGAATGCGTACTGACTACAGGTCGTGAGTGCTGGCCCGGCAAATTCTGCCGGTCATGATTGGGTGGCACGAGGAAACCTTTGACCGGTTCGGAAGATGTATGAACAGTGATGATTTACCCGGCTCCGAGCAGCTCATTCCCCTGGGATCGCTGAAAAACACATTGCTCGACCGCCTGCCGCACGGATCCGCCCCACCCGCGATACTCGATGTACTCCAGCTCGTTGAATCGAAACTCGAGGCCGATCATCTCACTGCCATCGCGCGTGTCGGCGTTCTTCACCATCCCAGTCAGATTGGTGATATGTCCCAGTCCCGGCAATTCGAACTCCAGGCGAACCGTGGCGCCCGGACAAAGCCATGCAGGTCTTCGAACCAATGCCACGCTGCATCCTCCCCCGCTGAGGTCCTTCAACAAACCGCCGAAATAGTTGCTTGTAGGGAGCACGGAGTCGGAAGCGCTCTCATGATCAGCCCGCATCAATAGAATCGGTTCGTTGGTTGGCACACGAAGATGTTTCCGCAAATGCATTTCCTCCACGGCCTTCGGATAGGCGACGAACAGCAACGGCACCGGTGAGGTCATGAAATCACGGATTTCACTCCGATACCCGACCAACTTGCCATCATGAAGATAACTGACGGTGCAAGGAGTGCCTCCCGTGATCAGTTGATCATGACCGAGCTGAAGCGGCCATTCGCAAACGATCCAGGCGTGATCCTTCCAGCCGAGAAGTGTCGTGCCGTACATGACCTTCTGTTGTTCAAGCAGAAGGGATAGTTTCAGAGGAAGCCCGACCGATAAAAACGATTCCGCGGGAGGAACAGACACGACAATATCGTTCATACCCGTCGTTCCCCGATAATCATCCGACCTTAACCGACTCTGATGATCCCTATCGGAATGTCACCGATAGACTTGAGGCTGAACAGCACGATGAAAGCAGTCGGGACGGAACCGATCTCAACACGTCACGATTCACTGGTAACGATCAAGTTTGACGCCGGCTTCGCCGATAACACCCAGGGATCTCTCTACCGTCGGCAAGTCCGACCGGAGACCCTTCTGACTTGGAGCCCAAGGCCTATGGCGATAAAACGTATCCCTATCGAGCGATTAACCCCCGGCATGTTCATCACCGAAATGGATGTCCCCTGGTATCGAACCCCATTTTTCTCTCACAAACGACTCATCAAGGACCTCCAGACCATCCAACTCATGAAGCAGCATGGGATCAAGATGGTCACCATCGATACCAGCAAAGGGGCGGATGTCCCTTCGTCATCGGAGTCATTACCGAACACACAGAATACGCAGCACGCCTCGGCCTCATCCCTTCCCAACCCGGACCCCCCTTCTCCAGACCCAAAGGCGGGACGTACGGCTGAGGCGAAATCCGATGATCATTCTGTCACGGTGGTCTATGCACAGGCGCAAGAAGCGGTTGAACGCATCTTCAAGGACCTCGAGCGGGGAATTCCTCCGTCTCCCGAGACGACCAAAGCCATTGTGTCAAACGTACTGGGACAAGTACTCAGTGACCGCGCCGCGATGGCGACCCAAGTCGCCATCCAAAAAATTAAGCAGTTCGACCGTTCCCTGACGGCTCATGCGTTGGACACCTGCATTCTGTCACTCGTGGTAGCCATCGAGAGCGGACTGGATCAACCGACACAAGAATTGGCCGGCATGGGGGCGCTACTCCACGACGCGGGGTACGTCCGTCTGCCACGCAATCTTGTTCGCAAGCGTGAGGAATGCAGCGGAAAGGATAAGACCCTGCTCGAACAACATTGCAAACTCGGCGTCGCACTCCTCTCCGAGCACTCCGACATGCATGAGGACGTCTTGCGCATCGTCAGGGAACACCATGAGCGGGCCGATGGAAACGGGTTTCCAGCACGTCTTGGACACGATCAGATTTCCCGCTTGGCGCAGATCGTCGGCATCGTCGATTTTTATGACGGCATGGTCAGTCGACGCGGTGCCCGTCCGGCAATGATACCCCATGATGCGGTTCGGCAGCTGTTCTTGGCTGGAGAACAAGGACATTTCGAAAAATCTCTTGTGGAGATCATGATTCGGAGCATCGGAGTCTACCCGGTCGGAAGCCTCATCAGACTCAACACCGGAGAACAAGCGGTCGTGGTCGGCGTCAACCCTCAACAACGGCTGAAACCTCTGGTAAAGGTCACGACCGACCCACAAGGAGGCTCCTATGCGAGGCCGATCGAGCTGGACTTGGCGGCACCATCCCCCGATCACACCGTGCGAACCGTGCTGCGCGTCCTAGATCCGACGAAAGAACGAGTCAACATCGGTATACACCTTGATCAAACCCTCTCCGAAGTCGCATGATGAAATCGCCTGGACACAAACGCAGACGCCATCGGTATCGTCCTGCCGCCTTGCGCTCCGCTTCTACAGAGTTCGACCAACTTGAAGCTATTCCGCTGGCCACCGTCATCCTCGACCCGGATCTCACCATATTGAACGTGAACCGGGAAGGCCATCAGCTGTTGGGACCGCGTTTTCCCTCCTCCACGGATCGATCTTTTCCCTCTCTGTGGTCGAAGCTTACTCAATCCGATCCAGCCGCCGTTACCACGCGACTGAATGGGGTGCTGACAAGCCGCCGTCCGACTTCCACGACAGAGCACCTTCTCCTGCGAAAGGCCGCCCACCCCATTCCAGTGGAATGGACTTGCGCGCCCAGCACATTCAAGGGAAGAACCATATTGATCGTCAGTATTCGAAACTTGTCCCGTGAACTGGAATTGGAGGAGGATCGTGATCGATTGGCGGCGATTGCTGAAGAAAGTCCCTTGCCCATGATCGAACTGGACCGGCATATGAGTCTGTTATATGCCAATCCAGCCATGATCTCTCTGCTCTCTCGATTCGGATATAGTCTCGAAGGATTTCCTAACGTAGCCCCCGGTGACCTTCCGGACATCGTGCAACGCTGCCTCGCCACAGGCCAGATGCTGCATGACGAGACGGTCATGCTTCCTGAAGCCAGTTTTTCATGGACCTTCTGCCCGGTCGTCACTCATGGCGTGGTCCGAGGCTATGCCACCGACATGACCGGCGTTCATAAGACACAGCAGGCGCTTCAGCAGTCGGCGGACCAACTCCTCCAAAGTAACCGTCGTCTCGACCAAGCGCTCGAGGAAGCGAGGGAATCCGCACACGTCAAGACGGCGTTTCTGGCGACTGTCAGCCATGAACTCCGAACGCCCATGAACGGCGTGATCGGCATGACCAGTCTATTGATGGAGACCGCCTTGACGCCTGAACAACAGTCTTACGCGGAGACCATTCGACAATGCGGGGAAGCGCTGCTGCAGCTGATCAACGACGTGCTCGAATGCAGCAAGATCGAAGCGGGCAAGTTGGAACTGGAATGCCTCGACTTCAATTTGCGCACCACGGTGGAGCAGGTGTTGGCACAATTCGCCGAGCGGGCGGAGACGAAAGGGTTGGAACTGACCGGACTTGTTCACGCGGCGGTTCCGACGGCACTCAAGGGCGATCCGGGCCGCCTCCGTCAGATCCTCACCAATTTGGTGGCCAACGCAGTGAAGTTTACCGACAAGGGCGAGGTGACTCTGCAGGCCTATCTCGAGGAAGACCAGTCCGACACGGCCGTCATCCGCTTCGAAGTTTCGGACAGCGGCATCGGGATTCACCCGAACACGCAGGCCAAACTGTTCCGTCCTTTCGTGCAGGCGGATAGTTCCACGACGAGAAAATACGGTGGGACCGGCCTCGGTCTTTCCATATCCAAGCAACTCGTGGAATTAATGGGAGGGCAAATCGGGGTACGCAGCACAGAGGGGCAAGGCAGCACTTTCTGGTGCACCGCGAATCTTCGGAAACAGGCCGATTCCCCCCGCGCAATTCTCCCGACCGGAGACCTCACCGGAAAGCGTATCTTGATCGTCGATGACAACGAATCAAACCGTTTGATTCTTCACCACTTGGTATCCGGCTGGGGAATGACGGATGACCTCGCAGAGGATGCAGAATCGGCCATGCGCAGTATCGCCGAGGCAAAGCAGCAAGGAAAACCGTACGATCTGGCAATTTTGGACGTCATCATGCCGGGAATGGATGGTTTGCAACTCGCGCGAGAACTGCAAAGTCACCCGGCTGGATCCGGAATCCGACTCGTTGTCATGACCTCCATACTCCAGCGTGGCCATGCAGAACAGGCTCGCCAGGCAGGCGCGATGGGGTACCTTCCGAAACCCGTCCGCCATGATGAATTACGCGACTGCCTGCGGACCGTGCTCGGCCTGCCCGAAGACCACGCGCCGAAGAACGTCCGGGCAGGCTCCGTCGTGCCTCAACTCGTGACCCGACACATGGTCGCGGAAAATGTGCAACATCGGCGCATTCTGGTGGTCGAAGACAACATCGTCAACCAGAAGCTCGTCGTACGAATGGTCGAAAAACTGGGCTATCAACCGGACGTTGTCGAAAACGGGCAAGAAGCGCTGGCCGCACTTGCCAAGGGAAACTACGCCGTCATCCTGATGGATTGTCAGATGCCCGTCATGGATGGATTTGAGACGACTCGATGCATTCGAGAACGTGAAGCGTCGGCAATATCGCCTGACTCGTCGGGTGGAAACGAGAACCGCTCAGACGAACTTCCACAATCGGCACCGCACATGCCGATTATTGCGGTCACCGCCAATGCGATGCATGGTGATCGCGAGCGCTGCTTGGCCGCCGGAATGGACGATTACCTCTCCAAACCGATCAAACTCGACGAATTGCGGAGTGCCCTGACACGGTGGGTCGCCGCACCGCCCGACGCGGCGGGGCTCGGAAAGCAGATATCCGTTCTCAACGCGGTCGATCCGACCCGGGGAATTTTCGATCCCGTCAAAATGTACCAGAACATCGGGAGCGACAGTGAATTGTTCGCGCAACTCGTCCGTCTCTTTCTGGATCGCCACCAAACCATGCTGACGGACATCAGAACTGCACTGGCCAGTGCCGACGCGATCGCCGTCGAGCGCATGGCCCACACCTTCAAAGGCACCGCCGGAAATCTGTGCGCGTCTGAGGTCGCACTCACCGCCGGCCGCCTCGAAGCGGTGGGCCGGCTCAGCGCACTCCACGACGCCCCACCGGTCTACGCACAACTTGAACTCGAAGTCGCGCGACTCGTCCGTGTGCTTGAATCCTACCGGCACGGATATCAGCCCATTACCCAGGCAGCCGCCTGATCCACGACTCGCCCAAACAACGTATACGTTGGAATCCCGCCATAAGGGATGAGTAGGTGAACAGGCCGTGGTGATGCCATCATACCCGCCATAGTGAACCATACCATGAGTTACAGCGCTCATCACGAATCAGTTGAATTCAATTCATTACTAGTGGGCGCGTTCAGTGCTTTCAGCTCTAGTCCCTCTATTTCTTGAATTGTTTTTCCGGCTATCCCTTGGAGATCTCCATACATCCCCGCCGTTGCCTGCATAACCCGATCGATCTGCTCTTCTCGCTTGGCCCACTGCTTGGTAATGGCCTTCTTCTCTTTCTCGAGGTCCTCCTGCATGGTGGAAAAGGCTTCGACGATCGCCTCGACTCGATGACGAAAACGTGGGCCTGTCAGGTATTGGTAGATCATTTCCGTTTTGGTCTGCTGTCCCTCGGATGCTTGGCGGGCGCATCCGACCTCGATGAGCGTGTGACGCAGAGTATGCGCTAACGGGGATACCGTCTTGGGATGAGTCACCCAGACACCATCGACAACATCAAAAGTTTCTACGTCTTTTGGGAGGGATTGGCTGACGATGACGGCAATCTCCGCCTTGGCAACCCGCTGATCTTCCCGAAGCTTTGCGAGCCAGCCATCGCTCCAGTTTTTAGTTCGTTTCGATTCCCAGATGATCGTCCCACAGGGCTGTCCGTTCGGTGCAATAACACGCTGAAGCACATCCCCACCGTGCTCTCCTTTGGGAACCGGCTCGACTGTGTCGCGAGGGAACTTAGCACGTAGGAGCGCTTCCAGTTCAAGCTCCTGGACTTCTCCCTGCAATTGTTGGGATCCCTGTTCAGCCTTCCGTTTCAGTTCCTCAATCTGCTTTTGCATCGAGGCGATGGTTTGCTCTTTTTCCAGCACTTTGAGCTTCAGCCCTTCTTCAGCTGCTTTCTTGGCCTGTTCTCTCGTCACCGCGAGCCCTTCCTGAACCCGCTTCTCGACGGTCAACTCCAGTTCGCGCTTGGCATCGTCGAGTTCCCGCTGCTTGCGGAGCAGATCGGCCTGAGTTTTTTGTGCCTCGGCAAGCTTTGTTTCACGCTCCTTCATCAATGCGGTGAGGTCTTCAAGTTCCTTGACCTTCTGGTCAAGATCGCTCTGTACGGCCAGCTTCGCTTTCTTGGCCTCCTCGGACGCAATCCTGTTTCGCTCGGATCGAAGTTTCTCCGCGACTTGCTCATCAAGCTGTTCTCTGGCTTTCGTAACGGCTTCTTCGCGTAAGCGAATCTCCGCTTCCCGCTTCGCCGTCTCCGCATCTTTATGAGCCAGACGCATTTCGTAGTCGCGGCGTGTTGATTCAAGCAGCGGCGCGGCCAGAGATTCCGTGAGCTTGATCTCGGTCTTGCACGATGGACAGATAATCGTTGGTTCGCTCATCACGCGTCTTTCGTTGCAATTGTGGAGCGTATAGAAAACAGGTTTGGAACTTATTATTCCCAAAACCCAGCTGACCCATGCACGATCAGCGGAGAGGCTTACCGCTTTTTCTCGGAGAAAGCAATCATCCCGAGGACAGAGAGACTCAAACAATAAAAAGTTCACGAGAGGAAGTCAGGGAACCGTCACTGATCCGGGGATGGTAAGTGGCGTCGCCGGACGGAGGCTCGGGCATCATCCAGTGACTAAACCCGACATTCAGCGGCCAGATCGATCCCCGGCGTCTCAGAAGCCGGAGGACCGAAGGCGGGAAACAGCGGGTGCCGCGTCGGAACATCTTCCCGGAGAACCAACTGCTTTCCGAGTTTGGTCTTATGGCTGATGACCAGCGGCCCTCGTAAATTGGCGGTGATCCGGGATGGATCATCGGACGGAATGGTCAAAATTACAACCAGCGCGAGGTCTTCACGTTCCCCCGCCCTGATTTCAGCCAACGCATCGGGTGGAACGTCGACATGATAGTCCGGATAAAACAGGGCCGGGTCCAGGATCACGAATGCGAGCGCCGGTTCCTCCACGGATTGGAGCCACTTAAAGGGGGCTTCGGTGTCATGGTCCAGAATGACATACCGCTGCTGCTCAGGGAAGCCGAGCAGGCCGGAAGGAAACGTCAAGATGCTTTCGTCATGGACTTCAAATGATCCAAACCGAGTCGACGCGCATTTCACGATGATATCCTCATGAGGCAATCCGAGATTTCGCAGGGATCAAACGACGCAATGCGTCAATGGGCACGACGCGAGTCTTGGCCGCCAACCGGTTCTCTTCTTGAATCCTCGCGTAGACTTCTTCGCGATGAACCGCAACCGTCTGTGGCGCTTCGATTCCAAGACGGACTTGGCCGCTTTTCACTCCAAGCACGACCACACGGATATCCGGACCGATCGTGACGCTTTCTCCACACCGACGACTGAGTACCAGCATACCGGCCATCCTTGGCAATAGGCATGAGTCTCACCTCTTGTCGGCCCGCTCGACGAGAAACTTTACGCGGCACGGGTGCGGCTCATTGGACGGAACAGCCGAGGAGCGCGGCCAATGGCCGACGCTAAAACTGTTCTCATAAATAGTTCAACAGCGAATTCTCAAACACTTTGGTCAACGTCCTGCTCGCCGCTTCGATCGCATATTGTTGTAGAGTAAGGTCCGAGATCGCTTTGGCCAGATCGACGTCTTCGGTTTCCGAGAGTGTCCGCACAAAGAAGCTTTTGGCGTCCTTAAGCTGTTCCGCGCTCGTGGTCAAGCGATTGGATGTCGCGCCGACTTCTCCCTGGATGGCGGCAATCTGCGACAGGCCTTGGTTCAGCCCTCCCAGGCTGTTGCTGATATCCTGCCGATAATTCCCACGTAGCGCACTGACCAATTGTTTGACCTCGGCAAAGAGATCGATTCCGCCTTCGATGAAAGCCCGATTGCCGGCAACGTTGGTCGGCACGGTCTGATCTGTGCCGACTTCGATGGCATGAACTCCCGCGTCCCCTTGGTACTGGAGGCCGGAGACGACGGAAAACAGGTCGCCGGTTGCCGGCGCACCCGTTTCGTTGGTCAACGTCGTCCGGAGGCCGTCGAAGCTGATTTCACCCCCCGATATATAAGTCTGGTTGGTCAGGACATTCTTGGGCGACAAACTGACCGAGAAGGTGTCCCCGGTTTGCGGTCCTCCCTGTTGGCCGTTCGCCAATACGACACGCAAGCCCACGAACGTAATCGCCTCACCCGACACGTAGGTGTTGCCGGACGACAGCGTCGTGCTGGTGGTTTGGTCCACCACCGAATACTGTGTCGGAGACGTGAATAGAATTTGATAGTTGTGCAGTGCCAGCTGTGCCGCGTTGACCATACCGGCGTCCATGACGGCGGCGCCTCCGGCGTTGGATGCCCCACGCGAGGTGGTCACGGGTGCCGTTACATTCAAGACATCGTACGTGGTCGGCGACGTGAACCTGATCACATAGTCGTCCAAGGTGGCGGCATTGTCGTCGGCCACCCGACCCTGTCCCGCAAGCACTCCCCCGGTGTTGCCGACCGACGACGCGACGGTGGCAGTCAGCGCGAACGGCACACCACCGTTCGTCTCGCTGCCGCCCGCGAATCCCAACGCGGAGCGGCCCAGACCTCCGGTGACGCGCACCGTGGATTGCGAGCCGCTCACGGTCGAGGCAATGATCAATCGATCTTCTTCAAACGAGACGGTCACACTCTTTCCGGCATTGGTCAAAGCCGTGTCGGCGTTGATGCGGCTTTGGAGGCGCGCCGCCAGTTGCTCGCCGGTCAAGGATTCCGCTCCGGTCGTCAAATCAATCGTGCCGGATGTCGTCCCATCGACCGTCACGACGAGCGTATCATTGCTGCCGTTCGTCAGCGTCATGGGCGTCGTGACGGCAAGCCCGGTGGTCCGTCCGTGCGTGCTCGTGCCGGTGAAGATCGGATGATTGTTCAGTTCCGTATTGGCCGCTTGTTGGAGCTGCGCGAACAATTGCCGTACTTCCTTGGCCCCGATAATTCGATCCGCTGCACTGTTCGTGTCGTTACGGAACTGCACGGCGAGCTGCTGCACACGGGACAGGGAGGTCATCGCTTGGCTCAACGCCTTGTCTGAGAGATCCAACCTCGTCTGTCCAAACAGGATGTTCCTTTCCCGTTGCTCAATGACGGCAAGCGAGGCTTTGTCCAATGCGATGCGATTGAATGCGCTGGGATCGTCGGACGGCTGACGCACCAACTTTCCGGTCGACACCTGCTGCTGGAGTTCCAGCGCCCGAGCCCTCGCCCGGACGAGATTGTTCGTAAGCACACCGAACGTTTGAAGCTCCGTCACTCGCATGGAAGCCTCGACACTACGGTTTGATCGACAACAGCGTTTGGAACATTTCGTCTGTGATACGGACCAGCCGCGACGCGGCCTCGAACCCTCGTTGAAACTTGATGAGATTCACGAGTTCCTCGTCTATCGAGACGCCGGAGACTTGAGCCCGCAACGTCTCGATCTGGTCCTTCAACATTTCCTTCGCCTCTTTTTCGCGGTCGGCCATTTTGGCGGCGACACCGAGTTCCGCCGCAGCCGATCGATAGGCATCCTGTAAGGTCCCGTCGTCCAAGCTCGCGAATCGGCGGTGCTGGAGTGCCACGAGCGAGAGCACATTGGTATTGTTGCCCGGGACGCCGGTTCGAGTCGAGGAGGCGGCTATGGACGCCGGATTTGTGAGCACCACTTCCAGATCACGGGCCATGTGGCTGTACGAATCGACTCGAAACACATCTCCGGCCGCCGCCGAACCCGTCAACGTCACGCTGAGACCATCGAACGTCAGCGTCGTCGGACTTGCATACGTGCCGGACGCCGATGTACTCGTGCCGCTGAGTAATCCAAGCGACGCGCGGGCCGTGCCGCCGGTCACCGTGACGGCCGATGCAGTTGTCGTATCGTTCGAGGTGATGAGCAGCCGGTTGGTCGTGGTGTCATAGGTGACCGCCACGGTTTTCCCGGCCGCCTGCAAGGTCGTGTCGGCATTGATCTTGTTCTGTACTTCTTGCGCGAGAGCCGCACCGGATGTGTACGGCAAGCCAGGACTTGCGGCTCCTCCCATAGTGATCGTGCCGGATGCCACGCCATCGACCGTGACTGTCAATGTATCGTTCATGCCCGTGACGATGGACAGCGGATTGTCCGGAGAGGGTGCCGCGACGGCTGTGCCCGTATAATTACCGCGGACGGTGGCGCCGGTCGTCATATCGACGATCGTGTAGGCTGACGCAGAGGAGAAACGGATCTCGTAGTCGTGAAACGTTAGGAGGCTATTCGCCGTAATCACACCGCTATTGATCGCAGCAGCCCCTTGATTGGTCGTCATGGCCCGCGTGGACACCGCCGCGGGGCCAAAAAAGTCGAGCCCGGTCGATCCATCGAGTCCATACCCTTGTCGATGGATCATGTTCACGGCGTTCGCGATGGTGGCCGACAGCCTGTCGAATGAGGCTTCCAAATCCCGCACAGTCGTGTCGCGAACATCCAACAGGCTGCGCAAGCGGCCGTTCGAGATCAATGTATCGATACTTAAAGGCCGCGTTCCCCCTGTCTCATACCCGACCGAAAACAGTCCCTCGTTGTCCGGATCCTCTATGGCGCTCAACGGCCGAATGGTAGATCCCTCCACCAGCACCTGTCCGCGAGCCGCAAAGACGGTCAGCGCGCCGGTGCCCGACTCCACGGTCGTGATATCGATGCGTGTGGCCAACTCATTCAAGACTAACTCCCGCTGATCCCGCAGATCATTGGCGTTCTGGCCCGTCACCTCAGCCGTAACAATCTGGTTATTCAGCTCGCCAATTTGCTTCGAGAGGCTGTTGATCTCTGTCACGGTTTGTTGGACCTGGAAATTCAGTGACTGTCGCGCTGCGGCCAGATCCGAAGACACCTGGTTCATGCTCGAGGCCAGCTGTCTGGCGTTTGCCAGCAGGACAGAACGAGCCGCCAACTCGCCAGGATTGGTGGACACATCCTGCAAACCACGAAAGAAATCATTCATTCGCGCGGCGATCCCGTGGTTGCTACTGTCTCCGAACAGGTTCTGCAGCCGAAACAACTCCTCCCGCGATACCGACAAACGTCCGAGATTCTGCTCTACGGTGGTAAGCTGCCGGTTGACGAATTGGTCCGTATACCGCCTGATAGCCGTCGCCTGCACCCCTGCCCCCACCATGCCGGGCTGTCCATGCAGCGGCGGGCGTTCGGTGAGCACCGCTTCCTGCCTGGAGTATCCCGGCGTATTGACGTTGGCCACGTTGTTTCCGGTGACGGCCAGAGCCTGCTGCGACGTAGAGAGCGCACTTCTCGCGATGTCAAAGAGAGAGGTGAGACCGATCATGATCAGCCCTGTTGGTGAATAAGCACGTTCACACGGCTTGCGACGAACGACTGTCCATCGGCTCTATAAAGATCCCGGCTAGGAGCGACAGGAGTACTGGCCGACAGCGCTTGGTCGACGACACCTCGAATCCCTTCGATGAGCACGACGTTCTGTTTAATCTCTTCACGAACTGTCTTGGCCATCGTCATATAACTTCGATAGGCCGTTCGCAAGTCGTCTGAAACAGCAGCATGGAGCGCATCAATGAGTTCCTGGGTCGATACGGCCCCCGATGGCAGACCATAGTGCGTCGCCAGTTCTTGAACTAGCTGCTGCCGCCCCTCTGTAAGAGATTGCAGCGATTCTAGAATCGATAGCCGACGGCAGTTGATCGAATGAAACTCGGCGATCGCAAGTGTTCGGATGGCGGCTCGTTCAGCCTGGACCGTCTCCAGCAACTGATGGCAGGTGGCCTCTTCTTGGCGCAACATTTCGCAGAGCTGGATGATCGACGGTACGGACGTGGACGGGGGCATAGAGACTCCTTTTCAATCAGGTACGTGCAGATGCGTACGCCGCATTCCGCCATCCATTCCCCCCCTCTCCTTCTTGCCTCGGAACGAGGAGGAACGGAACCATGGCGCGTGACTGTTTAGGAGCCTGGCAAGGCGGATACTAGAGTACGGCGTCGGTCAGCACCTGCTTAATGAGGGCATCTCCTACCGAACGACCACTGACATCGTACGTACCGCTGTCAAGCGCCCGCCTGATGCGCTCCACATGTTCCGTCCGCCCAGGATCAGGCTGATTGGCCAGCTCCCGAATCCGCTGAAGTTCCTTCGCTTGGGCAGAAATCTGCACCCGGTCCTTCCCGACCTGGGTGCGGACAGTCGCTTGTCGGCCACCTGCTCCTTCCGTTTCCTGAACCCCAAGCAACAGCTTTGCGAGATGATCGACCTTCCCATGACCTGAAATCTGCATGGCGCCGCTCCTTCCCCGGCTCTTTTCTCCCAACGACCATTCGGAGAGAATTACGGACTTTACCCCGGTCGAGCTTCTTATCGGTTGCTATCCAGTCAAACTTGAGCGTTCCTGAGGAAGTGATGAAAAACATCGTTGCGCATAATCCTGAACCATCTTGGTAATGCCTATTCCCCCGGATTCCGCCGCTCGCTTCCCGATTTCCTCGTCATAAAACGAATAAAAATATGCCCCTTGTTTGTTGGCGAGGGTTCCCTCTGGAACCGTTTCTCTCATAACCTTGAGCAAATAGGAGATAAAATATGCCTCAAATTGCCGCCCGGCTTGGATCAGCTGTTGGTAAGCCTCGGTAGTACTTTGCGATTTTGACGGATTCATGTGTGGGTCCGGATAACTGGTGCGTAGAGCGAACGCCGGATTCATATCCAATGAGGCAGGCGGCATGGAACTGTTTCTATATCGTTCTATATTATTCATATAGTCAATGCGATAGCTAAATTATTTCAAGGTTAGCCTGAAGAGCACCTGCCGACTTCAGAGCTGAAAGAATTGCGACCAGGTCCCGTGGTGTCACTCCCACGGCATTGAGAGCCCGCACGACTTCTCCCAATGTCACGGTTTCATCCACAACCAGGAGCCTCGATTCCTGTTCCTTTACCTCGGTCTGCACGTCCGGCGTGACGGTAGTCTGCCCCGCGGATGAGCCAATGATCGGCGCCGGAGGCTGCGACACGTTCAACGTGTTTTTCACCGAGATGGTGAGATTACCGTGAGAGATGGCGCACGTTGAAATCCGTACATGTTCGCCTAACACCACTGTCCCGGTCCGTTCATTGACGACGACTTTGGCTACGGAATCGACGGTCACATCAAGCCCCTCGATCGACGCAATATACTCGACGACGCGGCCTTGAAACGTTTGCGGAATCGTCGCCTTGACGGACCCGGCGTTCACGGCCACGGCACTGCCCTTTCCAAAGGTACTCTCGATGGCTTCGGCGGTTCTGATGGCAGTCGTAAAGTCAGGTTGCCGCAGGAGTATCGAGACCGTTTCCCATGAGTCGATGTTGACGGGCAGTTCTTTCTCGATAATGGCGCCCCCGGGAACCACACCGGCCGCTTGGTGATTCTTCACCACCGTCGCCCCGCCGGCTCCGCCCGTCCCGCCAAGAAACCCTCCAATCGAGACCGGTCCCTGCGCGACAGCAAACACTTGCTGATTGGCGGCCTTCAACGGCGTGAGCAGGAGAGTTCCGCCTTGCAGACTCTTGGCATTCGCCATCGACGACACCACGGCATCCAGCGTCATCCCTGGTTTCGAGAAGGGAGGAAGCTTCGCCGTGACCATCACCGAGGCGATATTCCTGGTCAGTAACTGGATGGGATCGATCACTAGATTGACGCCCATCTTGTTCAACATGGACATCATGGCCTGAATCGTGAACTGTCCGCCGATTACTCTGTCGCCGGTACTATCCAGACCCACCACCAACCCGTAACCGATCAGTTGGTTTTCTCGCACCCCTTCGATCGCGCCGATATCCTTAATTCTCACCGCATCGGCGCTTGAGGGAGCCCCAAGACAACCGGTCACGATCAGCGCACTGAAAACCTTGGATACTCGTGTCAACATGTGTCGGTACGTATCCTCGCTAGGAACGTTTGAAAACGGACTATGGCGACCTACGGCCAAGATGAAGCGCGCCAGCCATCCTTGCTCCGAGGCTCTTTCTTTCACCGTGCCGGGATCGATCTCCTCCTGTGAATGGAATCGCCTCCCGCCTCCAAAAGAGGGAGGATCGAAATCAGCCCGTCGTACGACTCCACTCCGCACCATCATCTGAAGCGTCAGGCGATTCATAGGTCGTCGCTTGGGAATGCCCCTCGTCCTCGTCTTGTGCCTCAGCGAAGCCTTCATTGAACCGTCCCTCCTCAGAACGGATAGACCCAATCGAGAATACGAATGAACCACCCGGGCCGTTGTACATCGTCCAAAACACCGAGACCTGAATATTCGATTCTGGCATCCGCGATAGCGGATGAGAGCACGGTATTCTTCGTATCGACATCGACTCGACGCACGATGCCGCCGATGCTCATCAGCTGCTTTTCACTGTTCACCGACACTTCGCGACGGCCTTCGATACGAAGATCGCCGTTAGGAAGCACTTCGGTCACGATCGCAGAAATGGTTCCGGTCAACGTCCCTTCTCGGCTCGTCGCGCCTTTTCCGCCGAATTTGCTGTTGGCGCTCGCGTCTATGCCCATGCCCCGTCTCGTTTCATCACTGAATCGTACTCCTGGTATTCCGATATACCCCATGGCGCTACCGACCAGGCTGTTTTTGATCGTCGACTCGCGTTGGGCCGCAGTATCCGCGGACTTCGACCCTTTGTGATTTTCGATGATCTTGACGGTGAGGATATCGCCGATGCGCATCGCGCGGAGGTCCTCATAGAGGTAGGCGCGACCGTTTTCTTCCTGCCACAGCGATCCGACGGTTTTTGGCGGAGGCAAGGGAGACACGACAACCTTGCTCGAGACATTCGGCGGGCTTGAACAGGCCTGAAGGAGCAGTATCGCGGCTGTAGAGTAACAACCGACCGCTGCTCGAATACGACTCCGACGCTCTATTTTCTTGCTGAATCGGATTCGCGTACCGGCCGTTCCCCAGGCCAAGACATCGCGTCGTTTTAAATTGGTGCCGTCAAATGACATCGTGTTAAAACTCCACCTCCACGAGACTAGGGGCGACCACTTTGGCCCGGAGTTCCCTGCCGGAATCGAGATTGGCGACCATGACGGTCTGCCCAACCTGTCCGCTTGACTTCGTAATGCCGTACGTTCGGATCGACAGCCCCCCACGCCGCGCTTCAATAAGCACTCGATCTCCTTTTTTGACCACCGAGGGAAGCTTCACGAATGCGGGACGCAACGGAGTATCGGGGGGGAGCGGGCGAGCCGCGCTTTTCCCGGCGACTTCACCTGGGTCGATGACAAAAGGATGGTTGATCTGATGCACGCGCATTCCGACGGTCTTGAGATCGCCCACATCGATCACTTCGTCCGCCTTAAGGAAGCGGGTCACGACGACCGCCTCGATCATCGCGACAACATCCGCGACCACCTGGATGGTCTTCCGAGGTTTCCCATTCACCATCGCTTCCACATGGAACGCACGCCTTCCTAGTCCTTCTTCAGCAGGATTGGCAAGAACCTGTAACTCCGCCGCTCCCCCGGGGATCATCACTGGGTCAGCGGGATCTATGACCGTCACATGCACCGTCTTGACCGTGCGTCCCCACTCGTGTTCCAGATATTTCTGAATGGCCTTCCGAATCGAATCCGGATGGACCTCGCTGACGGTCGCTCGGTCCGCCCCGGTGTCGGCTGTCTTTTGATTCGGACCTCGGGACACCGGCGAATTGGACCGCGGGTCACCGTTGGAGCCTGCGATGGCCACAGCCACATCGAAGTGTCCGGATGAAAGGATCAGGAGCAGGATCGGCAACAGACCGGGCATGAAGTGCTCCTTATCGTCTAAGATTGTTCGCAATGGCCATCATTTCGTCCGACGCCTGAATCGTCTTGGAGTTGATTTCATAACTTCGCTGAGCGATGATCATGTTGACCATTTCCTCGGCAAGATTGACATTCGAGCTTTCCAAGAATCCCTGCTGGATCGTGCCAAATCCGGTGGTGAAACCTCCTGTCCCCTGCGTCGGGGGTCCTGAGGCGAAGCTGTCAATGAAGAGATTGTTCCCCATCGCAACCAAGCCGGAGGGATTGTCGAATCGTGTGAGCTGGATTTGCCCGACCTGCGAAGCCTGCGTAACACCGGGCAACAATACCGAAACAGTGCCGTCCTGACCGATATCCACCTTCAGTGCGCCGGACGGGATGGTAATCACGGGATTCAGCAGATCGCCGTCGCCCGTCACGAGGTTGCCCACATTGTCCCGCTTAAACGACCCGTTTCTGGTATACATGATCGTCCCATCGGGCCTGGAGACCTGAAAAAACCCGGAACCGTCGATGGCTAGATCCAACTCATTATTGGTTTGCCGCATGTTCCCCTGAAGCCATTCTTTCGCCACCGTCGTCGGCCGAACGCCCGCACCGACCTGAATACCGACCGGAAAGACCCCGACGTTGGATGCATTGGTGCCCGGAAGTCGTTGAATCTGATACAGCAGATCCGCAAATTCCGCACGACTGCGTTTAAAGGAGTTGGTGTTGACGTTGGCAAGGTTGTGGGCGACGGTGTCGACGTTGATTTGCTGCGCCGTCATTCCGGTCGCGGCGGTCCACATGGCTCTGATCATCTCACTCCTCCTCGCTCTCTGACGCCGTCACAGGGTTTCTGGTTTCAAGTGCAGAGTTCCACCTTTACGAGGATACGGCGCACATGAAACACGTCGCGTGCGACTCGAAACGGACGCTACAGAACCCGCCCGACGTCTTGAATTGCGATCTCCGCCATCCGATCGAGCGCCTGAATCAGCTTTTGTGTCGACTCATAGTTGCGCATCCCTTGAATCATCTTCACCATCTCGCCGATGGAATTGACGTTGGACTCTTCGATGTGACCGACCTGAATCTGCGGATTCTTCGCCACTGTGCCTTTCTCCGAGTAGAACAGTCCTTCCGACGACTTCTGCGGCATCTCATTATCCGGAAAGTCCATCACTTTGATCGTCGCCACAGGTTTATCGTCGACTTTGATCTCTCCCTGTGCCGTAATGTCCAACTTGCCGGGAGGAATCTTGATCTCTCCCTTCATCCCCATCACGGGATATCCCAGTCCATTCACCAACCGACGTTGGTTGTCGAGCGAGAGCATGCCGTTGCGGGTATACCGAAGCCCTTGCGGCGTCTGTACTTCAAAAAACCCTTTCCCTTGAATGGCGATGTCCAGCGGATTGCCGGTTAGTCGAATGCGACCCGGCTCAAATGTGGTCTTCACCTTATGCGGCGCGACAAAAGCTCGCTCAGTTGGTCCAAACGGTCTGGCCATGATCTGTTGGGCTAATCCCGCGGTTCGACTCACCGCCGGAATCACCGCCTGGTACCGTGGGAATATGGCTTTGAATGCCTGCTCATCCTGCTTGAACCCAGCGGTATTCACATTGGCCATGTTGTTCGCGAAGACCTGCATCCGCCGCTCATGGGCCAGTGCGCCGGACAAGATGGGATAGATGCCACGATTCATACCGCCGACTCCCTTCGTTTCGAAAGAGAGACAGCAACCCTCATGCCAGAGGCCATGAGAACAGGATGACTTAGGATGGGATTCGAACACTGCTAAATAAGGCCTTGAACTGACATCCGCGGTGAAGCACCAGTCCGACGTTCGCTCGACCCGTCATGGCGAGGGGGTGAATTCTACCCAGCAAGGTGAAGATTATTCCTAGCGAGAGCTGTTGAGAGGAGCCTCGTGTCTGCCGGAAACCGGCGACGGGAGGATATTGGCCTCATGGGGTGTCGCCCATGGCTGTGAAGCTTCCACGATCAACGTATGTTCCGCTCCGTTTGGTCGACCGCTCTTCAAAGCGTCCGCGGCCGCGTCGAGGAGCGTCTCTGCCTTCGTACCACGTTGCGGCCCGACGATTCCCCCAATCCTGCAGGACAGCAGCATTTCCTGGCCTTCGATCAACAGGGGGAGCGCGATGGCTCCGTGGATTTTCTCCGCGATCCATCGAGCCTCGTCCGGTGATGCCACATTATCGACAATCACGGCAAAGGTATATTCGTCCAAGCGTGCCACCACATCATGAGGTCGCAGCGCGCTCTTGATGCGGGCAGCTTGAACTCGAACGACCAGCGTCATATTGGGTGCCGGAGAGGAGGCTGTCAGAGGGCGAAACTGTTCCAACACACACACCAACACCGCGACGTGCCGTGTAGCGGCCTCCGCTCGACTCAGTGCTTGCCCGAGCAAGACAAGATAGAGTCGCCTCGTAGGCAAGCCGGTCACGCTATCGTACGCCGAGATCGCACTCACCTGTCCGCGGCGCGCAGGGTCTCGACGATATGGCCAACACACAAATCCCGCGATGCAAAATCCCGCCGCGATGAACAGGCCCATCCATCCGATGACGAGCCTTGTGGAAAGCGCTTCGGCACCATTCGCCGAACCGACCGAGGTCGTCTCCACCCACGCCATGCTGGCACCGCACACGGTGGCTGAGGCACTCCACCATGCGATCGAGCGGTGGCGCGATGGCAGAAACCCATCTCGTGATGTCTTCAGATCCATCGTCTTGACGGCTGATAGAGGGCCTGATGTGAATTCACTCAACCGGAGGCCCGATCGATTGTCTCAGCCTGATGCGAATTCCCATCCGCTGCACCAGATACCGGTCGTGATCCGCCCCATAAAGGTATCGGTCTCTCACACGCAGAACTGAAGACGGCGATCGCAGGACATGACCGAGGGGACCACCACGAATTCCCGCAATCAGCCGACCGGACCGGTTGACCGATTCGTCAATTCGGCATGTGCAAGTGTGCTTTGAGCCGGATGATGGCCTTGGTATGGATTTGACAGACCCGTGACTCGGTGACTTTCAGGAGTTCGCCGATCTCCTTCATCGTGAGCTCCTCATAGTAATACAGCGTCAGGACGAGACGTTCTTTTTCCGGCAACAGTTGAATGGCCTCGGCGATCGATTCACGTTCGCGCTCGTTGACCAATGAAGAGAGCGGATCCAGCGTGTGCGTATCGGCCAACATCTTCACCACTTTGTGTCCGTCCGGTTCCTGAAGGCTTAAGTCGTCGACACTGATCATCACCGCGCCTCTGGCACGCGTAATGAAATCATCGAGCTCTTCCAGCGACATCTTCAGTTCTGCGGCCACTTCTTCATCATGTGGGGGTCGCCCCAATCGACTCATCAGTGCCGTGTGAGTTTTTTGAAGCAGGCCGATTCGTTCATGAACGGAGCGTGGAACCCAATCCATGGAGCGGATCTCATCGAGCATGGCTCCGCGGATTCTGAACTCCGCATACGTCTTGAACTTCGCTTCGCGCGTGGGATCGTACTTGTCCATGGCGTCCATGAGTCCGATCGTGCCGACCGAAATCAAATCTTCCGCGTCCAAGTACGCCGGGAGCCGGAAGGCCAATCGATGGGCCATCGCGCGAATGACATGGGCAAACTCCTTGATCAATTGTTCGCGTCTGGCGCCCTGAGCCGAAAACGATTTCCGTTCGGATGGTAAGGCTGTTTTGTTCATGATCTTCTCATGTACGGTCCTGTTTCAGTTGCCGGCCGGCGTCGCCGCCCGGTGCCAAACGAGCTGTACCGAACTCTTGAGAAGACGGGGCCTCGGCCACTGGACGATCTGTTGTGCGGCCCGCTTGAATGCTTGCGCGGATGGCGCATCCGGGAACAATTCCAAGAGGGCCTTCTGCTGCATGACGGCCAGATGCACGTAATCGTCATAGGGGATCGCCCCGACCAATTCCACCGCGACATGGAGAAAGTGATCGACGGCCACATCCAACTTACCGAAGACCTCGGCCGCTTCACGTGGGCTCTTGGCCTGGTTCACCAGCACTTTGAAACGACGCTCCCGATACTGACGAGCCAACACCTTGATCAGGGCATAGGCATCCGTGAGCGATGTCGGCTCCGGCGACACCACGATCATCGTCTCATCCGCCGCGGAGGCGAAGAAGGTGACGTTCGGCGAGATGCCGGCGCCGGTATCGATCAAGAGGACGTCCATCTCCGAAGTAAGTTGAGCGAGCTGCTCCTGAATCATCAATTGCTGGGCCTCCGTGAGCGCCGTGAGACGGGGCACACCGGAACTGGCCGGAAGCACATGAATGCCCCCCGGCCCCTTGAGCACGATCTCGTCGAGCGTATGGGTGCCCAGCAAGACGTCTTCGATCGTATGTCGCGGGATCAGCCCGAGCAGGACATCGAGATTGCCCAAGCCCAGATCCGCATCCAAAATCAGCACTCGTTTTCCCATTTTCGTGAGGGCAATGGCCAGATTCACGACCACATTGGTCTTCCCTACTCCCCCTTTACCGCTGGAAACCGCGATGACCTGAGTCGATGGGCGACCTCCACGATTCAGATCCTCCGACATAAGGACGGATCTTCCCGTTCTGAACGGCATATCAGGACCTCCAGTCCGATTATCCATGGTGAATCCCTGCTCCCATGAGCGCAGGTGTTTCGTCCGATGATTGAACCGCGCGGTTGACAAGCACCTGAGCGGCGATGGGGCGTTCCGCGGTCAACAACGCCGCCAATCGTTCCGATGAAGCCACCTCGATATCGCCGGGGACTCGCCGCCCGATACTCCAATAAGAAAGCGGCACACCGGTTTGATGGGCGACCTCGAAGATGGTGCCGAACGATTCCGTCTCGTCGAGCTTGGTGAACAGGAGCCGCGGCTGAGGCAGATCATCGAGGCGCCTCGTGATGCGACAGAGCTCCTGTTCCCTGGTGGACGCCGGAAGGACCAGATGCGTGGTCACCGCCTCGCGCGGGAGAACCCGCCGCAATTCCTGAGCCAATTCAAGATCACCCGACCCGATTCCGGGCATGTCGATCAACACGAGATCGACCTGTGTATGGCGACGGAGCCCGTCCCGAATCTGCCGTGCCGACACGGCGCATGCAAACGGCACCCCCACGACCTTGGCATACCGCCGCAGTTGGTCAACGGCAGTATCACGATAGGTATCAAAGGTGATGAGAGCAACCGATCGCCGTTGTTCAAGACGACAATGCGCCGCCAGCTTGGCGACGGCGGCGGTCTTCCCGGCTCCGCTGGGTCCGATCAGGAGACCGATGGCGGGATAGCCTTCTGCCTTGACGATCGGCCCGCTCGTTCTCACCCGTTTTGCGATTTCACAACGGAGGGCATGCCGCATCGATTCATCGTCGCACGGACCGGAGGCTTGCTCGATCTTACAGGCTTCGTTTACCAGGAGGTCCGCGGTAGCCGGACTCATTCCTTGCTCGACAAGCGAGCGGTGCAGCAACACCTGAACGGATGGCGGCTGACTTTCGATCGCTCGATCGTCCGCCCTGGAGAGATCCTCCAATAAGCGGCCCAATTCTTTCATCATGCTGTGCACATGCCGAATGCGTTTCATCTTTACCGGCATGGCGATCGGCTTCACCGATACGCTTCGCTTACCGACGGCCGGAGTGGTCGTCTCACGATTCGGTTTCAGCATGCCGTGCAACGTCTTTTGAAAGCTCAGCCGGGACGGCGCGTCATCCGCCTCTGGATCAGACGGCCGGCCAGGCGACGCGGCTTGCTGCCCGGGGTCAGTCCCCGAGGAAGACCGACGTCCCTCGTCGTCGGTCGCGGCCATCACTTCAAGAATCGGCCGATTGAATGCCCGCAGGACCCGTCCTCCTTCGCGCACTTCCTTCGCCGACACGATGATGGCATCCGGCCCCAGTTCATCCTTGATGGCACGTAGGGCGTCCTGCATGGTGAGCGCATGAAATGTCTTGACCTTCATGACTTACCTACGACCGGGCCAATTCAAAGTCGATCCGCACCGTATCCAACGATTGCAGACGGACAAAGGCATCCACTTCGTTGAGTCCCATGACCGGAACTGCGTGCAGGATGCGATCGCTGTGCCGGCGAAGATGACGGCGAACCGTCTGCGAGCAAAGAACGATCGGCTGCTGTCCTCGAGCGGCGACCCGCTCGGCGGCTTGCTTGAGAGCGGTCAACAGCTTGTGAGAGAGCGTGGGGTCAAGGTTCAGCGTGGCTCCAGGCGGCAATGCCGCCGCCTGTTCCGCCAATGATCGATCCAAGCGGGGATCCAAGGTAATGACTTGCAGGCTGCCGTCGGGCGCTTGATACTGTTTGGTGATGGTCCGAGCCAGCGCTTGCCTGGCATACTCCGTGAGAACTTCAGCGTCCTTAGTGCTTGTCGCTTGATCGGACAAAGCCTCGAGAATCGAGCGGAGGTCTCGGATAGGAATGCCCTCTTTGAGAAGGTTGCCGAGGACTCTGACCACCGTTCCGAGGGGCACCAACGTGGGAATGAGTTCCTCCACCAGTTTCGGATGCGATTTTCCGACTTCGTCCAAGAGGGCTTGTACTTCTTGTCGCCCCAACAATTCATGGCCATGGCGCTTGATCAGCTCGGACAGATGCGTGGCGATCGCCGAACTCGCATCCACCACGGTGTACCCGGCCATCTGGGCCTGCTCCCGCGCGTCTTCGGGAACCCAGAGTGCCGGTAGCCCGAATGCCGGCTCCTTGGTCGCAATCCCCTGCACCAGACCTTTCTGACCCGTCCCCGGATCGATCGCCAACAGATGCCCGGGTAAGACGTCGGCCTTGGCGACCTCCACTCCCTTCAAAATGATGGCGTATTCGTTCGGGCGCAATTGAAGATTGTCGCGGATATGGATCGGAGGCACGACAAAGCCCATCGATTCGGCACATTGCCTCCGGAGCGCCTTGATCCGATCGAGAAGCGCCGTGCCTTGCGCCCCTTCGACCAGTCCGATCAACCCGTACCCCACCTGAACTTCCATCAGATCGAGCGGAGTGACTCGGGTCAGAGCTTCTTCGGCCTTCGGGGCAACGGGAGCGGGGGCGGGAGCAGCTTGAAGCTGTTCCTGCTGATGGAGGTGGTAGGCGATCCATGCGACACCACCTCCTAGAAGGAGGAACGCCACGTGGGGAAGCCCCGGGACCAATCCCAACGCGAGAAGAATACCCGCAGCGATGCCCACCGGTTTGGAGGACATCAAAAGCTGCCGAGTCATCGCCCCCCCCAAATCCGTTTCCGATGCCGCGCGCGTCACCACGATACCGGCGGCGGTCGATACGATCAGGGCGGGAATCTGCGCCACCAACCCTTCCCCAACCGTCAACACGGTATAGGTTTGAGCCGCGAGTGCCGGACTCATACCCTGTTGCAGAATACCGATCGCCAATCCACCGATGATGTTGACAAGGATGATGATGACGGCGGCAATGGCATCGCCTCGAACAAACTTGCTGGCGCCGTCCATGGCACCGTAAAAGTCCGCCTCTTCCGCAATCTCCCGCCTCCGGCGTCGCGCGTCCGCTTCGTTGATGAGACCGGCGTTCAAGTCCGCATCGATGCTCATCTGCTTTCCGGGCATAGCGTCCAATGTGAACCGAGCGGCCACCTCGGCCACACGTCCGGCGCCCTTCGTCACTACGACAAAATTTATGATGACGAGAATCGAGAACACCACCAAGCCGACCGTGTAATTCCCTCCGACGATGAAGTTTCCGAAGGCTCGAATGACCTCGCCGGCCGCCCCAGCCCCTTCGTTGCCATGCAGCAAAATGAGCCGTGTCGACGCAATGTTGAGGGAGAGCCTGAACAACGTGATCATCAACAGGATCGACGGAAACACGGAGAACTCGATCGGACGCCGTACTTGTAGTCCGACGAGCAAGATAATGACCGACAGGGTGATATCGAAGCTCAACAATAAATCGAGCAGAAATCGAGGCAGCGGTAACAGCATCACCATGAGAATGGCCACCACCCCCACGGAGATGACGACGTCCGGATGCTTGATCAACTGGTTTCGTTCTACTGGTTCTATTGCCGCTGCCATGGTCCCCTACCAGGATGGTGCATACGTGCTCCGGCGCCGTTCTCGCATCGCTTAGACAAATGTTGCGCCTGACTTCTAAGACACTGGGCGCTCACCAACTCGCGCCCGTCCGCAAACGTGAGGCTCCTTATTCGTCGCCTCGCGGACCTCATGGGGTCACGCCTCTGGCGCGATACACAAATGCCAGGATTTCAGCCACCGCGCGGTACAACTCATTCGGAATCTCTTTGCCGATCTCGACGAGTTTAAACAGCGTTCTCGCCACGAGTTTATGTTCCACGACCGGGACACCGTGGTGCCGAGCCAGTGCGCGAATCCGTTCAGCGACCAACCCGGCTCCTTTGGCGACCACGACCGGAGCTCCCATCGTGGCGGTATCGTATTTCAGGGCCACAGCGAGGTGTGTCGGGTTGGTAATCACGACGTCCGCCGTTTTCACGGCAGCCATCATGCGTTTCTTCGTCATCTCACGCTGGATGGTTCGGACGCGACTCTTGATAAGCGGATCGCCCTCCGTGGCCTTGTGTTCCTCCTTGACCTCCTCCTTCGACATCCGCAGACTTCGTTCCCACTCGTAACGCTGGTAGACATAGTCCAGTCCGGCCAGGACCGCGATCGACCCGACGGCGGCCAATCCGACCTTCAATGAGAGCCGTCCGGTTACCTGTAGAACGGTATCCATATCGAACTCGATCAACCCCGGAATCTGGAGCAAGTCATACCGCGCGACCCAAATCCCGACACCCGTCACGATCGCGATCTTGAGCAGCCCCTTCACGAGCTCCATCACCGATCGCAGTGAGAACAATCGGGACAATCCCTTGATCGGGTTGATGCGCTCGATATCCGGTTGAACCGCATTGGCGCGCCATAGCAGCCCGGTCTGCAACAGCGAGGCCCCGCCTCCCAGCAATAGAACGCCCACGATGACCGGAAGGCTCAGCGTCACGACCGTTGCGGCCGCATGGATGACCACCGCATGCACCTGCTCGATCGACATCTCTTTGTAGAAATCGAGCGGGAACGAGAGTGTAAGTCCTTGACGGGTCATCTCCGTCATTTTCTGAACCCCCACCGGCAGCATGCTCGCCAGCAACCCGATGCCGCTCAAGAGAATGACGGCAGTAGACACATCGCGACTGATGGCGATCTGTCCTTTTTTGCGCGCCTCTTCCTTCCGTTTCGGCGTCGCGGGTTCTGTCCTGTTACTCCGATCCTCAGCCATGCCCCAGCGCTTTCATGAGACTCTCGATCGTCCACTGCAATCGCTCTAGTTCCCGAACGAGAAGTTCCACCACAAACGGCACTGACAATCCCATCACCGCCAATCCTCCGGCAATGGTGACGGGAAAACTGAGAACAAACACGTTGATCTGGCTCACCGCCCGTCCAAGAAGGGCCAACAGAATATTGATCAGGAGGATGAGGACGAGCACGGGCGCCGCCAATTTCAACCCCACCGTGAACATGTGCTGGGATAAACGAAGGATATCGTCCCCCATGCCTCCCGGAAGAGAAGCGCCGAACGGCGGAATGGAGTCATAGCTCGAGAGGATCGTGGCCACCAGCAGCAGATGACCGTTCAGCGAGAGAAAAATGAGGGTCGCCAGAAGCGTAAAATATTGGCCGATGATGGGCGTGTGATCGGCTGTCGCCGGATCGAACAGCTGGACGACGCCGAATCCCATCTGCATACCGATCATCTCCCCCGCCAGTTCCAGTGCGCTGAAGAAGAGTCGTACCGCCAGTCCGATCGTGAGCCCGATGGCCATCTCACTGATCAACCCGGCGGTTAAGGCCATCGGGTCATAGGGCACGACAGGAAGTCGGACCAAAGGAGCCAACAACACTCCCAACGCGAGAACCAGGGCCAGTTTGACTTTCACCGGAACCGCCCGACCGCTCAAGACCGGCAACGCGGCCAACAGTCCCCCGATGCGGGAAATAAGGACCAAGAACCCTTGGAATTCCGGCAGAAGAACCTGGATAGTTTGGGTCAACGCCATCGTTTCGTCTTAGTGCACGTAGTTGGGAATATTCATCAGGAGATTCGCCATGTAGGTGGTCATCACGTTCAGCATCCACGGAAGAAAGAACAACAACGCCACGAACAGAGCCACCACTTTCGGGACAAAGGTAAGCGTGGCTTCGTTCAGTTGGGTCATCGCTTGAAACGCACTGACCGCCAACCCGATCAACAGACTGAGCCCCAAGATGGGCGAAGACACCAACAATGTCGTTTCCAACGCTTGCCTACCCAGCTCGGTCACGATTTCCGGCGTCACTCGGTCCCCTCACGGTCGGAACGCGGCCAACGGTGGCCCGGTCCTCAGGCTGCCGATCCCTATTGAAAACTCCGCACCATCGATCCCACGACCAGATACCAGCCGTCGGCCAATACGAACAGGATCAACTTGAACGGCAGAGAAATCACCACAGGCGGAAGAAGCATCATGCCCATCGACATGAGTACGCTGGCGACGACCATGTCCACGATCAGAAACGGAATGTAGATCAAAAATCCGATTTGGAACGCGATGCGGAGTTCGCTCAGAATGAAAGCCGGAATGATCGCTTGCGTCGGCACATCCTCGACCCGATCCGGCTTCGGCAATCGACTCAGCTTGACAAAGAGTTCAAGATCCTTCTCCCTCACCTGCCGCAGCATGAAGCCCCGCACCGGTTCGATGCCTTTGTTCCACGCATCTTCATACGAGATCTGCTCCGCCATCAACGGTTGCAGCGCATTGCTGTAGATGGCCTGCCCGACCGGCGCCATGATGAACATCGTCAAAAACAGCGCCAACGACAATAACACCTGGTTCGGAGGAACGGCCTGCGTGCCCAGCGCTTGCCGAAGGAACGCCAACACGATGACGATTCTGGTAAAGGACGTCACCATGATGAATAACGCCGGCGCCAAGGAGAGCACCGTGAGGAGGATCAGAATTTGGATGACCACCGCGGTTTGCTTCGGCCCGTTTGCACCGAAATCGATGCTCACCGACGGCCCGGCCGCCGGCGCTGAAGTCGGTATCACGAGCAGCATGATCGCCGCGACGGTGATCACCCACGGGATGTGTGGGCGCACCGCGTGCTTTTCAGCCATGGCGTTCCTTGTGTTGATGCAAGTCACCGAACGCTCGGCGCCGAATCCAGGAGGCAAAGATGTCCTGCGGCCCCGGCGCCGTCTCCGTGGAGGGATTTTCGCGCGTCGGGGCGAGTAATTCGCGCAATTCAGCGGAATCGCTGAGGCGCCCCAGCGGGACCAGATCGGTCGCCGTCGTTCCCACGATCAGATATTCTCCCGCCACCGATACGAGGGCGATCGTCTTACGCGGTGCGATGTATCCGCTGGCCAGGACTCGCACGAGCGGACGCCCCCCGGCGATCCCCAAGCGCGGCCCCATCCACCGCCGAACGGCCAGCGTGACAAGCCCCATCAGGGCCAGCACGACGGCCAGGGCCGCGACGGTGCGGAATAGGCTTTCCCACAGATCAATCACGGCCTCTCCCTCGAATCATTCAACGAAGTTGCTGCACGCGTTCCGCCGCACTCACCACATCCGTCAGGCGAATGCCGAATTTTTCATTGACGACCACCACTTCGCCGCGCGCCACCAGCTTGTTGTTCACCATCACTTCCATCGGTTCGCCGGCCAATTTGTCCAGTTCGATGACGGAACCTTGCGCCAACTGCAGAAGATCCCGGATGGCCATCTTCGTGGATCCCACATAGACGGTGACGCTCATCGGAATATCCAGAATGAAATCGATGTTCTTCGGTGCCCCTCCGGTCTCCATGTTTTGGACCGGTGGGAACGAGGCCGGTTGTGGAGATGAGCTCGCGGTCGTTTGCGCATCGGGACGCGTCGCGGAGTCTGACTCAGCCATGATTACTCTCTCGGTGGTATGGTGGCTAATTCAATATTTTGGTCACACGGCACGCATGATTGCCCTTGTAAATTCCCGGACTGCCTTGGAACTTGTGATGTCCTTCGATATAGCAATCGAGAGGATCTCCGGGATGTTGATCGAGCAGCACCACATCCCCGGGGGAGAAATTCATGACGTCCTTCACCGTGACCGTGGCGGTGCCGAGCCGTACTGCGATCGGAAGCGGGCAGTCTTGCAGTCGCTCTCGGAATCGAGAGTTCCACTCGCCGTTTTGATCGACGTGATCGGAGACCAGACCGGAATAGAGCTTCTCTTTGATCGGCTCGAGCATGCCGTAGGGATAGACGATGTACAGTTCCCTGGCCGTTTCTCCCAGAATGACCTGCAACGTGACGACGATCACGATTTCGGATGCGGTCACCACCATCGCGAACTGAGGATTGCTTTCGGAGCGCACATATTCGACCTTGACCGGCACGACGGCCTGCCAGGCTTTTTCCAGATCGACCAGCGATTGCAACAACAGTTTCTTGATGATCCGAAGCTGAACCGGCGTGAAATCCCGTCCCTCCGGTTTCACATGGGTCTGCCCTTTCCCCCCGAAAAAATAGTCCACGATCAGGTACACGAGGAATGCGTCCATTACGAAGAGCCCGCTCCCCCGCAATGGAGACATATGAAACACGTTCAACGACGAAGGCATCGGAACTTTCTTCAGGAACTCGCCGAATTTGATCACCTGCGTTCCAACGACGGCGAAGTCCACTGCCTCGCGAAACATGCTGGTCCACACCACCGATTGACGGCGAATGAATCGATCGTTGATCATCTCCATGGTCGGCATCCGCCCGCGAATGATCCGTTCCTGGTTGAACAGATCGTATCTCAGGACACCCTTGGGTTCCTGGGCGGCTTCCTTCGGAGCCGTGTCGACCTCACCCGAGACGACGCCCTTCAAGAGCGCATCGATTTCGTCTTGCGAGAGAATCTTTTCCATATGAGCCGCTGTTACTGAACGACGAATTCCGTGAAATAGGCCGACCGGACTCCCGGTTTCTTCAAGAGGCCGTTGACGCGCTGTGTGATTTCATCGCGGAGCTGGAACTTTCCCTGCGTCGATCTCACCGCATTGACGTCTTTACTGCTGAGCAGGACAAGCACCGCATCGCGTATCTGAGGAACGCGCGAGGACAATTCCGCGGCGACCGCTTCACTGTCCACCTCGAGTTTAAGGGTGAGCTTCAGGTACCGAACGTCGGGAGTGTCCGCGAGATTGACGATAAAGGGATCCAGGTCGAACATGACACCCGGGGAAGCGGCCTGACCCTGTTTTCCACCAGCCTCGCTTTTCGGCTCAGCCTTGGCCTCCGCATCGGCCTTATGCTCTTCTGAATGTTCGGCGCTCTTGTTCGTTCCTCCCAGGAATTTGACTACCACGAACGCTCCGCCGACCCCGAACACCAGCGCCACAACCGATACGATGATGAGTAGCTTAATAGGGAACGCCGGAGCGGGAGCCGCGACTGGAGTCTTTTCATCGGCTGCGGCTGCATCTGCCATAACTCCTCCTCGATTGACTCGTTGGCCCGGTGCGGAGACTGCAATGCATATGCCACTACGCCTTGCTCCGCACCGATGAAAATCCGCGGGAATCACTATGTTTCGCGGGCAATCCGATACTACACGCCTCATGGAACGACCGGCGCACCATCCTCCTGTCAAGTAAGCTCTTGACAGCGTCAAGAAGCTGACGGGATCGCGGGATGATCCGTCACCGATCACAGGCGCCGGACGGGAATACCCTGGAAGGAGAGCGGGCTGAGAGATCGACCTCACTCCCAGCCCGGCCCTGAATGAAAGGAGCTACCGTTTCAGATTGACCAATTCTTGTAGAATTTCATCCGATGTGGTGATCACGCGGGAGTTCGCCTGAAAACCGCGTTGCGCCGCGATCATGTCGATGAAACTTTCCCCCAAATCGACATTCGACAATTCCAATGAATTTGACAACACCCGCCCGAGCCCCGCGCTGTCCGGCGTTCCCGTAACTGGTTGACCGGAATTGCCCGACTGCGCGAAGGTATTTTTACCCGTCCTCGTCAACCCGATGGGATCAGGGAATCGTGCGAGCACCACCTGAGCCAATGCTCGCAGTTGACCGTTCGAGAAACGTCCGTTGATAACCCCGTTTCCATCTACGGAAAAGGCTTGGAGTGAACCGGCGGCAAAACCATCCTGAGTCTGCTGTACGAGCGCCGAGGTCGACCCGAATTGCGTAGTCCCATCGAGTCCGCTCCCGCCGTCGGTCGTCACACTGGAACCGAAATTCATGACCAGCAATTGGTCAGGCGTCGCACCGGTAAAGTCGATCTGTAGCTCTCCCGGTACTGTACCAGATGTGCCAGCTGCGGTTCCGGTATCGTACCGAATCACCGTGCTCTCTCGATCCAGGGTCCCATCCGTGCCGAACGTCAAGGTACCGGACCCGACGCGAACGATGCCCAAACTGGCGTCGATGTTGCTGGAGTGATAATTCGCCGTCACCACGTCGTTGACTGAGGCCACGGTGTTGTAGTTCCAACTGTTGGCCCCGATCTTCGTGAAGTAGGTCGTCAGCAGATGACTGTTCCCGAGCGAATCGAAGACCGTCATCGACGTCGAAAAATCGGATGTGGCGGGCGGATCGGCGAGCTGGAAGTCCGTCCCAGTCGTCGAAGTCGGCGCCAACATGTTCAGATTGGCCGCCAACGTATCGCCGCCGTTCGCCGTCACCACGACCGTTCCGGTTCCTGTCGTGGAATTGTTCGTGGTTCCGGTCATTCCCGACGTGAACGTGAAGATATTGGACGCATTGACGGACGCGGTGAATCCCGCGTAGGCGGCCGCTTTAAAGGGATCATTGGGGACCAGCGCGCGTACGGCATTTTGAATCGCCGTGGCCAGCGCCGAGCCGGTCAATCCGTTCGCCACGGTGATCGTCTGGGCCCCGTCTCCGTTCAAATTGACATTGAAGGAATTGTTGCCGGCGGCGGTGGTGGTCGTCGACGCCGCCGAAGCTACTACGTTGCCGCGCACCCCGGTCAGCGTGGTCGCCGAGTTCAAGTTGGCCGCGACGAACGCCGTCGTCGTGGCCCGCGGCGACGCAGTGGTAGAGGGCAGCGCGATATCGCCGATCGTACCGGTGATGGTGCCGGTGGTGTCGGCGAGGAAGCCCTGCAATTTGAATCCCGTCGGATCCACCACGTTGTTGTTCTTGTCGAGGCGGAACAATCCGGCACGTGAATAGAAGGTGCCGCCTTGCGCGTCTTCAACGATGAAGAATCCGTTGCCGTCGATGGCCAGGTCCAGCACGTTGGACGAGGTCGCCAGCGACCCTTGAGAAAAATTGCCCTGGACGGACGTCAACGCCACGCCGATGCCGGTTTGAATCGCGCCTGATCCGCCCGATATCGACGAACTGATCAAGTCCGCAAACGTCGCCTTGCTCCCCTTGAATCCGACCGTGCTGAGGTTCGCGATGTTGTTGCCGATGACGGAGAGCGCGGTACCATTGGCGTTAAGCCCGCTGACCCCGGCAAACAATGACGACAGAATTCCCATGGGTGCATGCCTCCTTCTTGAACGGTTCGAGCAGCTCTGTCTCCTATTGCACTTCCACGATCTCCGATGGATCCACGGTGATCGGTCCGACGGCCAACTTCGGTTGTCCATCTTCCATGCGCACCCCCGTGACGGTGAGTTGCGCACGGCCTTTGGCGACGACCGCCGCCTCCTGATGATCGACGGCAGAAACGGCGTACTCGTACAGACCGGGCGGCATGGCGACACCCTTACTATCCTTCCCGTCCCATTGGGCCCGGTTGAGACCGGCTTGCAAATTCGTGTAGTCCAACGTGCGCACGACCTGGCGATTCTGATCGAGAATCGTGATCCGCGCTCGAGCAGCGTTCTTTTCAAGCGCATAGGTCAGCGAGGCTTGACCGTTCTCCAATTGCGTCAAGGGACGGTCGATGCTGACGCGTCGGCCGACCATGGGCAGCAGCGTGAACTGCAGCGAGGCGGTCTGCGCATCGAGACTCTTCTGGAGCAGCTGCGCCTGCTTCGCGGTCTGTTCCAATTGGCTGAATTGGGCGAGCTGGGAAACGAATTCGGTATTGTCGGTCGGCTTCAAAGGATCCTGGTTCTTCAGTTGCGTGATGAGCAACTTCAGAAAATCGTCCTGCCCCAACTGTCGAGGTCCGGTTTTCTCCGGTGTCGATGGGGTTGCAGTGGAGTTGATGGCCGATACATCCGTCATGTCGGTTTCTCCCTCCGCTCTACGCCACCACGTTCAAGAGTCCCTGAAGCGACGGGCGTGGTTCATCTTGTCGCTCCTGACTTTGCCCCCATTTCATGCCCGGCGAATCCTGATGCCAGGCTTGTCCCTGATCCTGAGAAGCGCCCTGTTGGAAGGAACGGCCGGAACCCTGACGATCGATGTCCACACGGAACTGTCCCATGTCCAATCCGTTCGCCTGAAACGCCGCCTGAAGACGGTCTTGTCCATTGACGAGAAATTGTCCCACTTCAGGCCGGTCGGCCGACAAGTGGGTATGAACGACATCGTTCGTCATCGCCACACGGATATTCACACGACCGAGATCAGGCTGGGCCACATCAAACACGATCGATCGCGTCGCGGCACGTACAGCCGAGTCGGTGGTATCCTGGGCCGACACGGCTGGTTGCCCGTGGGCCGCGACAGGAGGCGGAAGCGGAGATGGCGGAGGATTGGAGGCGATGCGCCCGTGAGTTCCCGCCATGATCGTTTCGGCCGGCTGCGCCGTGAAAGCAGGACGATCACCCACCGTGACCTGCGGTAGCTTAGCCTCGGTCTCATCAGGCGGAAGACTATTCTGATCTCTCCAGAACTCGCTGAAACGCTCCGCCCCATCAAGGTTCAATTGCTGCCCATAGGGGGAAACTCCTCGTATTCTCGTTCCGGTATCCCCCTGATCGCGAAGAAAGTATTCCTCCCAGTTCATCAGAACTGGCGAGGAACGTTCCGCCGGCATTCCATCGCGTCTAACGGAATCGGTCTTGGGGATCTCCGACGTACCATCAGGCACCTCGGCTCCGAGATGGGCGGGAAAAACACGACGCACAATCGCCTCCAACTGCTGTGGAAGTGGCGAGCTAGACTGATGATCAATAGGCACCGGATGAGTCTCGACACGGCCGGCGACCGCTGTATCCTCACCGTCGGCAACTACGTGGGCCGCTTGCCTAACAACATGAGCATTTTGCAAGCCGTTGCTGACGTGAATCGCCGGAACATCAGACTCTTGGCCCTGCAGAGTATGCGAAGCGATGTCTGCAGTGTCCGGGGAGGAATGCCCTTCTGCGAAGTCGGACATCGCCGCTGGAACAGTGGTCATTCTCGGTAAGGCCAATGGTACCGGTGAAGAACCGCCGGGGGAAGATTCCATTTCATATTCAGAGGAGGACCTGTCATCGGAGGCGTGATCTACCTCGGCGATCTGCACCTCCCCTCCAGTGCGAACATCGGCCTGGACCGTCGTGTGGGGCACTACCAGTGATGCGATCGGAGACCCTGGAGCCTCAGATGTTTGCCTCATCTGAGCGTCTGATCCTCCGTCACTCTGCGCTGCCGAGGATTCACGGTCTGTCCTTGAATCTTCAGCGCCGTGGTTCTCATCATCGCCGGCTCTGCCTCCGTCCTGGACCTGGACCTGAGAAGATGATGCATCAGCACGCTCAGCCTGAGTCGAGTAGGAATTCCGACCTTTCGTTTCATTCGAACGAGCCTCACGAGCGGACTTGTCCGCTGATCGAACATCTTCCGTTTCTCGCGCCTCCGCCCTCCTCTCTTCCACGCGGACTCCTCCGAGAACAGCGGAAAAACTCTTCCGCCCTCCGCTGGAAGTAAGAGGCGTAGCGGCCCGAGTCGTTCGTACCCCTTCATCTCCAGAAGGTCTAGATGGATGTGGGGTTATGTCTGTAAGCAAGAAATCCACGTTCGCTGACCCTCGTATGATCCGAGCGGAGGGGAATACAAGCCTTGTGCCAATTGCACGGCTCCTAATGTCGCAGAGAATCACGCTTCTTGCGGCGAGGCCATTACGACCCCTGGCTTGACGAGGAAAATCTTACAGCGTAGTAGGCAAAAGTGACCGACCGGCTAGAGCGGGGCTTCCATTTGTGGAGGGAGCTGTTTCTTGGAGCGATCCTCAGGCTGCCTAAATTGGAAATGCCAATCATAGTGGCCGGATTCTGGCACAATGCGGAACCAACTTTCCGCGGCAAAGTGGCGAGTGGACTTCGACTTACCCTCGGGGTAGAACTTGAACCCGAGGTGCTGCTCCTGATCGCTCTTCGTTTCAGGCGAGGCGAGGTTTCCCGAAATTTCCACGTGGTCCTCAAACCGATCGATGGCTTGATCGACCAACGACCGCAGAAAGCTCCGAGTCATCGCTTGCTCGAAGGGTTGATCGGGGTTAAACAATTCAGTGTCAGCCGCCCAGACCGGAACAGTCAGGCACAGAAGAAAGAGCGCGATTACGCCGACTCGTACCATGGGAGAACTCTAATCCCTACCCAGGACATGGTCAAGTCCCCCACAGCAAAAATGTCTCAATCAGTTTCCTCAGCTCTGTCCCTATTCCCAACACAGGAGATGAAAGGGCAGCTCATGCTGAATCGCCCTGAAGTCCGCATGATTGGTCGTGATCACACTGGCCAGCTCGCGCAACTTGGCTGTCTCATAGTGCTCTCGCCGTCTGAGCCGCTGGAGGATCTCGGCGGCCTTCAACCACTGTTGCTCCGTCGGAGTCAACACGTGGCATCGCTGACTCAATTCAAGGACAAATTTCCGCTCAGTGGCTGTCCGAACGCCACGGAATAATTCGTGGAGCACGACGGAAGAACAGCGGATGATATAAGGAGACTGCAGCAGGCGAAACGTGAATCGGCCAGATCGAAAATTCTCAATGTAGATCGCGGTGTCGAGCAGTGCGAACTTAGTGGTCTTCACCGAAGGCATCGAGCTTGCCCACACCGCTATAGCGCTGGAGGATACGATCGTGCACGGCCTTTTCCGTGACCAAATCCAAGGCGCGCTGTAGCGTTTCGTTCGTCGTCTTGGCACCGAGCGCCTTTTGGGCTCGCCGAAGTTGTATGGGATTTAATCTGGCGGATACTTGAATGAGTGCCATGCACGACCTCTTGTCCGACAATGTATCAAATCTGTCCGACAGCGCCAAGACAGCGTACTGCGCCGTGCGCTGAACCTGATCGTGAACACCAACGGCCTGATCGGTAAAAAAGTCGCGCCAAGACACGATTTCGGTGATGCCCAACAACAACCAAGAACAGACCCAATATCAGGATCTTTAATGCGACTTCTATCTGGTTAACGCCAAGGCGAAGGACGCTTCATCGAACGGGAGGTCTTTCATGAAGATGGTGATGGGATCGTCGCGTATCTCCTTGTCGAAGAGGACATTGACATTGGCTGTCCGGGCTAGAATGTCAAATGCCTCTTTGAGCTTGGCATCCTGAAAACGGAGCTAGCGCACCGCACTGAGAATCGCCGTACGGTACGGCACAAGGGAAGGGAGAGTGGTTGGTGAACAGGGCCCATGCCGGAGTCTAGAGTGGCCAGAGCAAATCCGCTCTCCTGCGCTATGCACGATTCAAGTCCTGTCCCCGACTTCTCACTTCGCTATCTTCTCACTGCAACTCGCGCTCTATCGTACGACCTGAAATCTTGCTCCATATGATTCACGAGGATGATTAAGATAGAAGAAGAATAGAAACCTCCCTTGCCCCCGAATTTCTGTTCTCACAATGAGCGCCCCGTCCTGTGCCAATTCAAGCCGATCGATAATGAGCGCCCGCCCAGTGCTCGCCTCCCCTTTGGTTTCCCTAAGCTGCTCAATCATAAGCCGATGGTCTTTGCACCACACCTTGTCCGCTGGTTGAAGCTGCCTGGTTCTTGAAACCGTTGAACCAACGATCCTGACCGATATCGTGTGAGTGCCTGTCTGCATAACTTGGATATCACTGGTTGGCCATCGCTCTGACACGTTGAGATCAAGCCCCAACATATAATCCAAGGCCAATCCGGAATTTATGAACTTGAAATACGGAGGCATTCCGGGAAGCGCCTCTCCATACAATTTATAGATCCCGGTGACATTCGGACAGTTGTCATGACTCCCATGCTCCATGTGGGCATCGTCCGGAAAACCGTTTGCTCCGCTTAAACTACATGAAGTACACAACAGGCATAACAGGATCGTCCTCCAGTAAGAGGGTTCAACGCGTATGAGCTTCAACTCGTGGCTCTTCTTAAGAGTTCCCATGTTGGAACGTTATTGGGCCATGTACGAATACGCAGAAGGAACCGACTATTGCTCTATGGCGTTTGGGCCAGCAGCTGTTCGGTCAGCTTCGCGGCCCGATCGGCTTTGACTTGGGCGAGGATCGCCCCAGCGGTCTTGGCTTTCACCAACTTGAGGATTTCGATGGCTTTCCGATCCGGCATATGTTCGAGACGGGAGGCGGCGTCTTCTGAGGGCATGGACTCGAAGATCTTGGCGAGTTGCGTCCGTTGTTCCTGAACCGCACGTTCTTTTTCCGCACGGAGCTTCACTTGCTGAGGAGAGGAGCGGTCCTGCGCGCTCTGAATCCGCTTCTCCAAGGCCTCGTTCTGGTCTAGGAGTTCTTCAATCTGGCCCCTGACGATCATGAGACGTTCCTCGTTCTGACGAATCAATTGCTCGCGTCGGTCAAGATCGCGTTTGCGTTGGTCCAGCATATCCAATACTTCACGTGGAACATCGATCGCCGGGCCCTGGACGGGAGGTGGGGCCAGCAGTTTGGCATCGTCGTCGGAGTCCGCTTGCGAGCTCTCCTCCTGGACTTGCGGTGGTATTCCTTGCATCGGCCCGCCCGTCGTCGCCCGCTGTGCCTTATCCTTGGGTTCGGAAGAAGCTTGTCCCAACTGCACCATGACCCAGAAGAGAATGGTCGAACCGACGATCCCTCCGATCATCGTCCACAACTGGGAGTGCCGGTTCCCCCTGGGCTTCCTTGTCGCCAGACGATCCCCGCGGCCGACACCGAGACGATCCGACCAACTTCTGACGAACCCTGTGTTCATGAGCCCCGCTCTTTTCCTATGGACCATCGGCGGCTCGCGGTCGCATCCATTGTCCGTTGCTCCTGACGCGCCGTGCCGGCCCGTTGCGTTTCGCGCCGTTGGTCGGCAACAAGATCGAGAAGCTTGCGCTCTTGATTGGCTTCAGCGAGGAGCGCCTTCGTGTGCTCCCACGCCGCGACGGCCTGTTCGATCTCGCGCCGTGCCTGGCGCAACGCCGCCTGTTGCGAATCCATGCGTCCCTGCCATTCCAACCAGGCCTCTATCATCAGCCCGCTCGCCGATTGACGGTCATAGGCAAGGCTGTCCTTCTCGATTTGAGCTTCGATGTCGCGATGCCGCTCTTCGCTCCGTGCCAGCGCCTGCGCGATCTGCGCCAATTCCATCATCAGCGTCTCGACCGTCTGAGTACGGAGCTTTCGCAACGAATCGAGACTCATGTCGCCTGTTGGGCCAACGCCTCGAGTTGCTGCACGGACGAGGACAGGCTGGCCGGTTGCTCCACGTCCTGTCGCAGATACGCATTGATCGCCTCCTGTGCGTGAACGGCACGGTCAAGCGCGGCATTCATCCCCGGCTTATAGGCTCCAAGCAATACGAGATCTTCCGATTGGCGATACCGAGCCACCAGTTCGAGGAGTGTCCTGGCGGCATCGTAGTGCGCCCGGCCGACGATATCCCGCATCACACGGCTCGTACTCTGGAGGAGGTCGATCGCGGGGAAATGATTGCGTGCGGCCAACGTGCGTGACAACACGATGTGGCCGTCCAAGATCGAACGAACGGTATCGGCGATCGGATCGGCCAGATCATCTCCATCGACGAGGACCGTGTACAAGCCCGTAATAGTTCCCGGACCCGGTCCGGTCCCGACACGTTCCAGTAACTTCGGCAAGAGGGTAAACACCGAGGGAGTATAGCCTTTGGTCGTCGGCGGTTCCCCGATCGCCAAACCCACTTCTCGTTGGCTGTAAGCCAATCGCGTCAGCGAATCCATCAACAACAATACCTGTTTGCCCGCGTCGCGGAAATACTCGGCGATGGTCGTGGCCACCAGCGCGGCACGCAATCGAATGAGCGGAGCTTGATCGGAGGTCGCCACCACCACCACCGAACGTCCGAGGGCCTCCGTGCCCAAATCGCGCTCCAGGAATTCATTGACCTCGCGGCCACGCTCTCCGATAAGGGCGATGACATTGACATCCGCTTTGGTATACCGGCTGATCATCCCCAACAGTACACTCTTCCCGACGCCGGAACCCGAAAAGATACCCATCTTCTGCCCACGTCCGCACGTAAGAAACCCGTTGATCGCGCGGACGCCGAGGTCAAGCGGCGTGCGGAGACGGGCCCGTTGTAACGGATTCGGTGCCTCCGCATACAACGGATAGCGTTCCACGGCCGGCAGCGGTCCCTTGCCGTCCATCGGATTCCCACAGCCGTCGAGCACCCTTCCCAATAAGCCCGGTCCGACCGCGAGACTGGCCACCTGCCCGGACATGATAATTCGGCTTCCCGGCCCGATCCCCTGCATGTCGCCTAACGGCATCAGGAGAACGCGGTCTCCACGAAATCCCACCACCTCCGCAGGAATCGACCCTCCGGCCACCTCCTTCGTAATTCGGCAGAGTTCTCCGACGGTCGTCATCGGGCCGTACCCTTCCACGACAATCCCGACCGCCTGCATCACTTTTCCGGAAACTTCGACGGGGTCGATGTGCTCGATCAAATGGCTAAGACTCATGGTGAACCCTATTCCTCAGAACGTCGCCCAAGCGAAACAACTGAGTATTCAACGAGGCATCGACCAATCGCGTCGCAGTGTGCAGAAGGCAGCTGCCTCGTTGGAGTGACGCCACCGGCTCGATGGCAAGCTTGAGAGCGACTTGCTGCCGTCCTGTCAGTTCGGCCCGAACCGCTTCCAGCACGGCGGCATCGGCGGGATGCACTTGTATCACCACGCTGTCCGACGCGTGAACCGCGGCGAGTGCCGTTTTGACCTGCGTGACGATCTGGTCACGATGGGACTCCGCCGACTCATGAAGTATTTTCGACACGATTTGAAGCGCGAGCGCGATGATTTCATCGTCCACCGTCTGCCGAAGCCCGGACCGGGCGGCGTCAAACTTTCTGACGGCCTCGGTCAGGACGGCGAACTCCTGTTGGCGCTGTGCCTCCGACTGGCGACGGCCGTCGGCCAACCCCCGCTCGTATTCCGTCAGACCGTCTTCCCCTCGCTGCGTGCCGTCATCGCCGAACGTCTGGAACGGGACAGTCTGTAGCCGTACGACGCCGGACCGTACGGCGGCATGTTTCAAGACCGTCTGGTCGGCACGCGACCGATGGATCTCCAGCAATCGACGGACCGTCGCGAGAACCGCCTCATGTTGAAAGGGTTTCATCAAGAAATCGCTGGCACCGGCCCTCATCGCACGGACGACAAGTTCGACCGAGGGCGAGCCGGTCATCACAACTCCGATCATGCGGCTATCGATCCGCTGAGCTTCTTCCAGAACCGCAATCCCATCTCGATCCGGAAGGGAGGCGTCCACGATCAACAGTGAAGGAGTCGCCTGCTTGATCGTCGACAGCGCCTCTTGTCCGGATGCCGACAGTCGAATGGACACTCGTTCGGGTAACAGTAACTCCTGAAAACAGGTTCTAACCCCCTCGTCGGCGTCCACGACCAAGACCGTCCCTTGAAGTCGTGGCGCACGGCGCTCTGGAGCGGTCATCGCCGTGAGACTCGTTCCCGTCACTAGAGCATCTCCTCTCCCGCCCCGGCGATGACGATACGGCCTTCTTCCTCCAGTTTGCGGCAGACTTTGAGGATATTCTGCTGCGCTCGCTCGACATCGGACACTCGGACCGGCCCTTTGGCCTCCATATCCTCTTTCAACATTTCTGCGGCACGGCTCGACATATTCTTGAAAAATTTATCCTTCACCTCCGGATTGGCGCCTCGGAGCGCCAATGGGAGGTCGTCCTTACTGATCTCTTTCATCAGTTCCTGTAGACCCCGATCATCGACCTTCACCAAGTCGTCGAAGACGAACATAAGCGCTCGAATCGCGTCCGCCAACGGCTGGCTCTTCTCGGCGATCCTCACCATGATCCCGCCCTCGTTGGCCTTGTCCATGCGTGTCAAAATATCCGCCATCACCTCGGGCCCGCCGATGCTCTGCGAACTCATCCCTTTGCTCGCCAACAACGTCTCTTGCATGCTTTGACTGAGTTCCTCCAAGATATCCGGCTGCACCTCCTCCATGGTCGCAAGCCGAAGCGCCACGTCCCCGCGCATCGATTCCGGCAAGCCGGCGAGGACTTGCCCGGCTTGCTCGCTTTCCAGATGCGCGAGAATGACCGCCACCGTTTGCGCATGCTCGACCTTCAGCATTTGCACGAGGGTTTTCACATCGACCCATTTCAACGCTTCCAGACCCGGATAGCTTTTTCGGGTCATCGATTCAATGATCCGCGCGGCCTTTTCCGGACCCAACGCCTTGGTCAGAACCGTTTTGATGAACTCTTTTCCTTGGAACTGAACCTCACCGGACGCGCTGGCGACCCGAAAATCCGAGATGACCGCATCCTCTTCATCTCGCGAGATTTGGGCCGTGCCGTTCATGAAACTTCCCAATCTCTTGATTTCCTTGGGATCGAGTTGTTTCATCACTTGAGCGGCGGCTTCTTCTCCGATGGCACGGAGAAGAATGGCCGCTTTCTGTTCCCCTGTGAGATTTCTCGCCATGGCTACGCGCTAGATCAGGGTGTTGCACGACCGTAAGTTGTCAGAAATCACCCTATCAGTTTCTCGAACGAGGCCGATGCCGCAGATCCTGTGGAGCGGGCCGACCTCTCATCCCGCCGGTTCCCCTCCTAAATACCGGGATGGTCGTTCACGCTTCATGCGTCCGCGGTCCGCGCGATGCGAGAACGATGGAGGACAAGTTTCGCGGGATCTCAAGTTGGATTCTTCAGCCACTGTTTCACGACCACGGCCGTCGTATCCGGATTCTTTCTCGCCATGTCGATGATCTGCACCCTGTCCGGTGAACCGGCCAATGCAGCCTCCGCCGATCCACCGGAGCCCGGAAGAGCGGATGTCGACGCTTCGGCGGACGTCTGTTCCGACGTCGATCCCAACATGGCCAACAACGGACGGACGACGAACAGGAAAATCACGGTAAACAGAAGGATGCCCACGCCATAGCGCAGGTAGGGCAACCATGGCTTCGAACCTTCCGCCATGGCTTCCGCGGTCGCACCCTGCGTCTCCTCCGGTTCCGTACCGAACTGAACGTTGGTGACCTGCACCTGATCCTGCCGGTCGGCTGAAAAGCCCATCGCCTTCTTGACGATTTCCTCGATCCGCTTGAGGTCTTCTTCCGAACGGGGGATGTATTTGCGCGCGGCCGCCGGTGCCTCCGTCGGCTGTCCCTCGCCGGCTTTGGCGGTTTCATACGTTCCGTCGACCAACACGGCCACGGATAATTGTTTAATGACGCCCACGGGCTCGACGATTTTAGAAACCGTTCGACTGATCTCATAATTGACGGTTTCATTCTTCGTGAGACTGTTGTTCGAACTGGTTTGCGTCGGTTCTTGATCCGTTCCCGGGGGGACGTTCGACTGCACGCCTGGCACGCCGCCGCCGACGCCGTTGGTGCCATTGGCCTTCTCCTGCCCCCGTTGCTCGCTCCGCACCACTTGGCTGTTCGGATCGTATCGCTCCTCCGTCGTCTCGACTTTTCGAAAATCCACCACGCTGGACACACGCACCACGGCTTTGTTGGATCCGACGATCCGCTCCAACATGGTTTGGATCCGCGTTTCCACGTCCTTTTCGATGCTGCGCTGATATTCGAGCTGCGTATTGGTCAGCCCGGCGGTTTCATCCGTCATGGTGGTCGACAGCATACGACCGTGCCCGTCCACGACGGTCACATCGCGGGTCTGCAGGCCCTCCACGCTGCTGGACACCAGATGGATGATCCCTTGCACCTGCGCTTGCGACAGCTGTTGTCCACCGCGAAGCGACACGATGACGGACGCGCGGGCTTTTTCCTGTTCATTGGCGAAGAGACGGCGTTCCGGGATCGCCAGATGAACGCGCGCCCGTTCGACTTCCGGCAGCTGCGCCACGGTTCTCGCCAACTCCCCCTGCAAGGCGCGGCGATAGTTGAGCTTCTGGACGAACTCGGACATGCCGATCGATGTGCGGTCAAAAATCTCGAACCCGATCCCTCCTCCGTGGGGAAGCCCTTGCGTCGCCAACTGCAATCGCAGGTCGTGGACCTGGGCGCTGGGCACCAGCACCGTCGATCCGCCGCCGGAAGTTTCGTACGGCACTTTGGTCTCTTTAAGTTTGTCGATGATGGCGGCGGCATCTTCGCTGCTCAGATTCGTAAACAGCACTTGCATGTCCGGTTGTTGCGTCCACAAGGCAACGGCAATGAGGCCTGCAACCGACCCGGCCAGCGCGATGAGGATGATCAGTCGTTGATTGATGGAAAACCTCGAGAACATGGCCATCTCTTGCCCTCAGACAATCTCAACCGTCACATCTGCATCCGCTGAATTTCCTCGTACGCGGCAACCAACTTATTTCTGACCTGCATCATCAATTGGAAGGACACGTCCGCCTGCTGCAGCGCGACCATCGTGCGGTGAATGTCCTGTGTTTCGCCGGTCATCAGATCCTGCACCGCCCGGCCGGCTTCCATCTGCGTGTCGTTGACCTTTCCGATGGCGGACTTGAGCGAATCCAAGAACCCTGTGGCCCCGACCGTTCCCGCCGGCTCGGCGGGAGCCACATCCGGAATGGGAGCGAGGCCGGCTGTCGGACCGTATATCTGACTCATCATCACCTCCCGATTTCGAGGGCCTTGTTCCACATGGCGCGTGTCGCGTTGATGGCTTGCACGTTCGCTTCGTACGCACGCGATGCGCCGATCATGTTCACCATCTCTTCCATGACATTGACATTGGGGAGACGCACAAATCCTTTGGCGTCGGCATCCGGATGATGGGGGTCATAGATGAGCTGCCCTGGCTTGGGATCTTCCACCACCCGCGCGACGGAGACTCCTTCGAGGGCGTGCGCGGAGGGTCCGACCGCGACTTGGCGAAACGCCCGCTGAAACGTGCTCGGCACCGCCGTGGAGCGAAAGACGACATCCCGTCGCTTGTAGGGACCTCCTCCCGGCGTTTTTGTCGATTGGGCGTTGGCAAGATTGCTCGCGATCACATTGAGCCGCCGACGTTGGGCATCCAATCCGGAAACCGATACGGCTAGGCTATCCGACATTTCCATGATGAACCTCCTGAGTACCAGCCTTAGAACCGACTTGCTCGCCGTGACACATCGACAACGACGCGCTATCTCGCGTCTCGTATCGCACTGAGCAATCCGTGAAACTTCTTGGTCAGTATCGTGGCCGCCGCGTTGTACTGCATGGCATTCTCAGACAGTTTGGCCATTTCCAACTCGAGATTGACCGAATTGGCGTCCAGCGGGAGATCGCCGGCCGGAACTTCACTGAGTTTGCCCGTCACGGCTTGCACACCCTGCGGGCCGTGAACGCCGAAATGGCGAGACTGTGTCGCGGCCATCACGATCGGCGCGCGTCCTTTGCGGGCCGATTGCAATTGGTCCATGAAGGTCAGCTCGGATGCGCGATAGCCCGGAGTTTCCTCGTTGGCGAGATTCGAGGCAATGACGCGTTGTCGCGCGCTACGAAGGTCCAACGTCCGCTCCAGCAATCGCATCGTCTTGTCAAAGATCGTCATGGCTCTACACTCCTTTCGATCGGCAGCGCCTCTCTGTGCAACCTTGATGCCTGTCTCGGGCTGAGGTGATGGCCGGGAGCCGAGCTCGGATACCCGCATCAAGTTTTCGCGTCATTCGTCTTGGAACTTCCACTCGACCGTTGCCCACCTGCGCGAATTTGCCGGTCGGCAAGTCTTGCCGCCCTACGGCGCGGCGGTCGAGCAGGACTGTTCACTCTCCCGATACTCCCGCAGCTTATTTCGTAACGTCCGAATGCTGATCCCCAGTTCCTTTGCCGCGTGAGTACGATTGTCCTTCACTCGTGCCAATGTCTTAAAAATCAATTCCCTTTCCATTTCCCATAACGATCCGTTGATCGCCTGCGGTGCCTGAACAGGCTTGGCCGGTGTGTCTCCGCTCTGCTCAGGAGGACAATGTTCGGGAAGGATTGGGCCCTGTCCGGCCAGCAACACCGCCCGCTCCATGACGTTCTCCAATTCACGGACATTTCCTTTCCACGCCAATCGCTGCAAGTGTGTACCGACAAGGTCGGACAACGCAGGCGGCGTCAGACCGTTTCGTACCGCCGACTGACCGACAAAGTGTCGCGCGAGCAATGGAATATCGATCGTGCGTTCCCGCAACGGCGGGACGGTAACCGGAAAGACGTTCAGACGGTAGTACAGATCTTCACGAAATCGCCCTTGCTCGACTTCTCGATAGAGGCCCCGATTGGTGGTCGCGATGACGCGGATATTGACTGAAACGGGTTCACGTCCCCCGATCCGGTCGACCTCGCGCTCCTGCAACACGCGCAGCAGCTTGGCTTGCAGATTCAGGTTCATCTCGCTGATTTCGTCCAGAAGCAGTGTGCCGGTATGAGCCATTTCAAATTTGCCGATCTTTCTGATCAACGCGCCGGTAAACGCCCCACGCTCGTGCCCGAACAGTTCACTCTCGAGCAGTCCATCCGGCAAGGCCGCACAATTGACGGCGATAAACGGCCGATGCGCCCGAGGACTGCGATTATGGATAAATCGGGCGAGCAACTCCTTACCGGTGCCGCTTTCCCCCTGAATCAGGACCGTGGCTTGACTGGAGGCCACCGCTTCGATCGTACTGAGGAGCCGGATCATTCCGGGATCTTGGGTAAGCAGCGCCCGGTTGTCCGGCGGATGGGTCGAGTGACCGGGAAGGGTTGGTTCGTCTCGCTCCGATTCTCGTCCTGATTTGAGATTCACGATGACGCGTTCCAGCAAATCCATGGAAAACGGTTTCAAGAGATACTCGCTGGCCCCCAACTTCATAGCCTCCACGGCGGTTTCGATAGCCCCATAGGCCGTCATCAGCACGATGGTGACGTGAGGCGCACGCGCCTTGATCTCCTTGATCAAGTCGAGGCCGTTCAGACGCGGCATCCGAAGGTCGGTCAGGACCATCCAGGGACGAAACCTGGCAATCCGTTCGACCGCATCCATTCCATCGACGGCCCCTTGCACGGAATACCCAAGCCGTTTGACCGTTTCCATCAGTGCCGTTCGCATCGATGGGTCGTCATCGACGATGAGAATGCGGTCGTTTTCATCGCCAGGTTCCGGGAATGCACTTCCTTTTTCACTGTCATTCATGTGACCATTCCTCCGCTAAGGTCCCGTCGTGCTCAAGGCGGCTCGCGCCCAGGGACTCCTCCTCGGTCCGTATCGGAGCGTGCGCGTCATCGTGATGTGTGCCCCTGGAAGGATGAGGCAGGATGATCGAACATGAGGTTCCCTGTCCCACCGTGCTTTCGACATCGATCCGTCCTTGGTGTGCTTCGATGATCGAATAGACAATCGCCAAGCCAAGGCCCGTCCCCTCATCCTTCGTCGTAAAGAACGGATCGAATATGCGTGAGCGATGAGCGGGGTCGATTCCAATGCCCGTGTCACGTACGGTCAACCGAACAGCCGGCATACCCAGTGTCTGCGGCGGTTCTTGGTGAAGACGGATTTCCAAGACACCTCCGCTCGGCATCGCCTGAACGGCATTGAGAACCACGTTCACGAGGACTTGTTTCAACTGCCCATCGTGACACCAGATCGAAGGGACTTCCCGACCGACCTCCACGCGAATGTCCACCGGCACTTTGGTGATTGCATGGGCCGCCAACTGGATCGATTCGCCGATCAATGATTCGGCCGAGTGCCAGCCAAGCGTCATTCGGGCCGGCCGCGTGTAGAGCAACAGATTGGCCAGCAAGCGATCCATCGACTGGACGGCCTGCGAGATTTGTCGCGCGTAACCGTTGGCGGATGTGTGCCTGCCGAGATCGCGCTGCAACAAGGAAGCAAAGAGTTCCACGCTGCCCAGTGGATTTCTGATCTCGTGGGCAATCCGACCGATCAGCTCTCCCATAGCTGCCAGTCTTTCTTTGCGCTGCAATTGCTCTTCAAGTTGATAGATACGAGTGATGTCCTGAAACAGGATGAGGCGGCCGGAACGTGCTCCGGAATCGTTGTAGAGCGGAACCTGACTAATGGAGACGACGGTCTGCCCGATGCGTTGCGGTCGATCACATACCTCAAGACCCGCATCCGCCAAGACGTCGGACGCACGGCGGTTCCGCAATTCGGCGTCTGTGGCGCACAGCCACGTCTCGGCGGCTCGATTGCTGCGACTGATCGTGCCGTCATCGTCCATGACCAGCACCCCCGTGGACAAGGACTCCAGAATTCCATCCAGATGCACGCGCATGGCCTCGTTGTCGCACAGCTGTCGGCGAAGCGCCTCGTTGCTCCGCGCCAACTCCACGTCCATCTGTTCCACACGTGCCGTGAGGGCGCTGTACGACTGCTGCAATGTCTGCGCGGCTTCATCAAAACTTCTGAACGCGGCGTGCAGCAGTTCGCGCTCTTCGAGCCGCCTGGTCGTGGCGCTTGTCATAGCCCTTCCGCGCTCCTCGAACCCCCGGCCGTCCGCAAGCTCGTCCTGAGGGACGAGGAAAGCCGATTCAACATGGGATCGCCCGTCACGTCGAGTTCCGCCAGCGCGACCGTGGCGCGGTCATATTGTTTCAAGGACGTCCAATGTTTGGCGATTTGCAGGCGCGCCCAATCGGCTTGGGACACGGTCGGTTTCTTGGTCAGCACCGATTGATAGGCCGCGATCGCGCGTTCATGTCGATTCAATCGCGACAAGATATCCGCATAGGTCATCACCGCGTCGGACGATTGCGCCGCGCCGGTCTTGAACGCCTCTTCGTACGCCAGCGCGGATTCATCCCATTTGTCCAGCTCTCCGAGCGTCTTGGCCAACTGAATGTACATGGCGGGCCGTTCAGGATGGACGGGATGGCGCAAGAGCCACGTACGACACAGGTGAAGCAGTCCTTGCAGATCCCGCTGCTGCCGCATCGCCGCGATCAGAAGATGCACCGCTTCCGCTTCGTACTTGCCGATCGGGAACTGGAACCGGTATCGCTCCAGCATTTTTTTCGCCGCCTCGGGATCACGCTGATCGAGATAGATCTTGCCGAGACCGATCAACGCGGATTCAAGCAACGCCGAATCGTGGTGCGACTTGATGATCTGCTGATGCAACCGTATGGCGACGGAAGCAAATCCCAGGCGTCGATGGGATTCCGCGATATCGCGTAGCAAGGAGGAACCCGCATAGCGTTGTTCGGCCATGGCTCCGTGTCTGTGAAACAAACTGACAACCGTCAGATCGTCGCGCGACGCAACCGCCGCCTCGATCCACGGCGTCAACAGGGCCGATAGGCGCTCCGACGCTTTCATGGCCCATGGATCGTTCCGATCGATGGCCTGAATAGTGATCTCCTTGTAGATTCGAAGCGCTCGATGCATGTCGCCGGTCTGTTCGTATCCTTTACCCAGGTAATATCGGGCTTCACTCCCCATCGGGACGCCGACCTGCGTCGCGATCGTCTCCAACAGCGATCGGTAGGAGGCGTCGGTCTGGTCCGGAAACGGCACATTGTGGATCATGGCGCCGACCGTCAGGCCCAGAGAGTTGCTCCCTGACGGCGACATGTTTTCCGCCCGGAGCGCGGCGAGTCGAAGCTTGGCCGTGGTCTCCATTGCGCTGTACGGATAGAGCGAAGGGATCAGCGCATAAACGAACTCGGCGAGCGGCTGCTTGCCTCCCGCCCACAATCCCTCGGCGACATGCATGAGCGCGGCCGGCGCATAGTCATGGCGTGGATAGAGGTTGTAGAAAAGCAGCATGAGCTCTCGCGCGGGCATCTCATGATGCAGCGTCACCTGCGTGAGGGCATACCGCTGAAGAGACAACGAATCGCCTCTCAACAGCTGCGGCCATCGTCGATAAATCAGATCGTAGACCGGCTGTGCGTCCGCGAATCGTTGTTGCCTGAACAACGCGTGGGCCAATCCCAATGTCGCCCCTTGGAGCAACGGCTCGTCCTCGCTCCGCTTTTGCACGTTGGCAAACGCGTGCTCGGCGTCGCCCCATTTGCCCATGGCCATAAACGTGTACCCGAGCCCCAACAAAGCCCGATTTCCATCGAAAGGAAGATCGAGAGAATGGGCCATGGCTTGCTCGTAAGCCGCTTGCGCCTCGTGGAACGCCCCTTGTTGGAAATACAAATCCGCGATCCGCCATTCCGCTCTCCGAGCGTTCGAGGACCGCGGATGATCCCGCAGAAGTTGTTTATACCCTAGAATCGCCTCGGATCGGGTTGGTCCCGAAACGTCATCCCGCAGCAGAAGCTCCACCAGGAAAGCTTTCGCGGATGGGATGAGTGAGCTTTCAGGATGGTCCTTGACGATTTTCTCGAAGAACCGTTGGGCCTCCGGCCACGCCTTCTTTTTGTACGCGGACAGACCTTCTTGCCAAGCCAAACCATCGATCCCCGAAGACTGCCCTTCCGGGCGAGGCCCGTCATCAGGCGGCGGCTGTGCGAGTCGTTCGCCTGAGATCGGAATTCGTTTCGTGGTGGCCAGTTGCGCCGCTGCAGCAATCGAGGCAGAAGATGGAGAAGGAGGAGAAGAAGACGGGATGGCCGCCCCTGTCGCCGGCGACGGGAGCGCCATCCAGACTGTGAGCCCGAACGTCAATAGACAATATGGTCGCAGGCAGTCATACACGGCGATAGGGCATCAGCAAAGCCCATGCCTGTGCGCGTTTAAGAAACCCTCAACAAATCAGAAGAGTTAAGGAGTGAATTCCCAAACGTGGACGAAGCGCGTCAGGATTGGCATCGGCTAGGTCGATAGGTCGTCAAGCTTTTGACTGGAAGGCCGTGGCCATAGGGGCAGCGTTTCCGTCTGGGATCGGGGATCGACGCCCTTCCGCTTGAGTTTTTCAACCAACGTCGTCCGGTTCAGGTGGAGCAGTTGCGCTGCGCGCGAGGTCACGCCGTTGGCTTTCCTCAAGGCTTCCATGATGAGGTGTTTCTCATATTGTTCAACCTCTCGGGAGAGGTTGATGCCATCGTCGCTGAACCGGATGAACTGTTCCTTCAGCTCAGAACCGGACGATTTTCGGCAGATTTTTTCCGGTAAGTCTTCACTCGAAAGAATTCCCTGTTTCTTCAACACGACCAGCCGTTCAATCATGTTCTCCAGTTCGCGGATGTTGCCCGGCCAGTCGTACTCGATCAAAAGGTGCATCGCCTCGGGGGCAAAACCGGACACCTCGGTGTGCTTGCTCTGGTTGAAACGCCTGAGAAAGTGGTCGATCAGGACCGGAATGTCGCTTCGGCGCTCTCGAAGCGGAGGAATGACGATGGGAATCACGTTCAGCCGGTAGAAGAGATCCTTACGGAATCGCTTTTCCTCAACCATCAGCTCCAAGTCCTGGTTCGTCGCGGCGACGATCCGCACATCCACATGAATCGTCCGGTTTCCACCCACTCGTTCAAATTCCCGCTCCTGCAACACCCGAAGCAACTTCACTTGCAAGGAGAGACTCATTTCACCGATTTCATCGAGAAAGATGGTGCCGCCATTGGCCAGTTCAAAGCGGCCCATCCTCGGATGGGTCGCCCCGGTGAAGGCGCCTTTTTCGTGCCCGAAGAGTTCGGATTCCAGCAGGTTTTCGGGAATGGCACCGCAATTCACCGGGACCAGCGGACGATCCCGCCTCAGACTGTTGAAGTGAAGCATGCGGGCCACGAGTTCCTTGCCCGTGCCGCTCTCGCCTTGAATCATGACCGTGCTGTCGCTGTCGGCAACTTTTTGGACGAACTCCAGGACTTGTTGCATCGACTCACTGACACCCACCAATTGCTCCAGCCGATATTGATCCCGCACGGCCTTCCGCAACAGATGGTTTTCTTGCCGCAGCCGAAGAAATTCCGCCGCCTTCCGAACCACGGCCGCAACGGTTTCGAGATCAAACGGCTTGGTGATGAAATCAAACGCGCCGGACTTCATGGCGCGAACGGCTGTTTCGATCGTGCCGAATCCGGTCATCATGATGGGAATGATCTTGGCGTCCAGCTTCGCCAGACGGTCGATGATCTCCAACCCGTCGAAATCCGGCAGCTGAAGATCGGTGATGACAATGTGCACCACCGAATCCTTCACCGCCTGAACCGCCGCTGCGCCGTTTTCCGCCGTCGAAATACTGAAGTTTTCTTGCAGAAGCACTTCGTGCAGAACGTCCCGAACGGCGGGATCGTCATCGACAATCAGCACGTGAATTGAATTCATATTTGCGACCATTCGGAACACGAACCGCGATGCGGGGTTAGAATAATGATCTGTCACATCTAATGCAAGTTATATCAGTTACTTGGACGCGATCCGACGGGGTGGGAGATTTCTTGACAGGTTCTCCGGGCTATTGGTACTGTGCGAGGCGAAGCGTGAACTGCAATCTCTGAACGGGCTGGCGTAGCTCAATCGGCAGAGCAGCGGTTTTGTAAACCGCAGGTTGGAGGTTCGATTCCTCTCGCCAGCTCCACACCGCACTTCGTGCGACCCGCCGGCTAATCATCGGTTTATTGTATTTATCGCCGCTGGATAAAACCCGCCAGTGTTTCCTTTCCCCGACCGCAAGCATCTTTTCGCAGTATCGTTGTACAAGCGAGCGGGTAAACCCATCCCGTGTTCCTCTCGCGCGTGCCGGCGACTCTTCAGGCAAAGCCTCTCCTCATTGGCATTACAATTTGGTATCTCTCTTTCGTCCGATCGTTCAGCTTTCCCTGTGTAACCACACATGTCACAATCTTCCCTCTTTCTCACTTACAATCACTCTATGACACCCTGCCCGTTCACAGTCCATAGGATTATTAGTCATACTGTTACAGTGATCCTGGATAGATATACTGCGGTGTTCCTCTGCTGTTCGGAATCACAGAGAAGCACCCACTTGAAAACCGAGGCTTATGGGACCATCAACCCGGACAAAAAAGCATGTCACTCGACGAAGCCACTGTTTCCTACTTGAAAGGAAATTCGGCGCTGGCGGATGCGTGAGAACAAGAGCCCTTACGTGAACGCCGCCAGAAAACAAATGACGGTGACAAGCTATCTAGATAGTCACCGAATGACTCATCTAAGATATCCAAGGCGCCTCAAGAACTCCTACTGAATACCATCATGCAACTCGCCATGGCCCTGCTCCTCGCCTTTCTAAGCGGATGCTCTTCGAATCGATGGCCGGCTCCGGCTACGACGTATTACGTCGCCCGTCCGTAATAGATGTCAATGTGACCGCAAGGGAACTGCCGGTCGACAAGGCCGGTGGCGACTTCTCTTCCGGATCGGCTAGTAATGCAGGCGCGTTCGATGCTGCGACCGATGGCCGCAAGATCTGCGAATCGAAGGGAGACAATACGAGCATGGATCGATCAGAACGTGAAGGAAATGGAATCGGCGAGAAAACACCCTAAACCTCGGAATCCAAAAAAGTGAGTGCAAGCGGAATTTTCCCGAGTTGGATTGGACTTCGGGAAATCCACTGCACGGTTAACCGGAGATGGGCCTCTTAAGCATGGGTCTTCTTCATTCACTTGCTCGACCACGGCGGATAAACCTTCCTTGACCTCCCTTGGCAGCAGTTATCGATTCATCAAACTTCTGCTGTCGGCACATGACCGTTTGTGGTTCGACTCAAGTCTGTGGATTCCGATGTCCGGCTATTGCCCCGGATAACTCTCGATAGGAATCATCAGATGCGCATACGGGGTTCCCGCCCACATGATCCAGGGGCCACCGTTCTTTGAGTTCGTCGGCAAGCTCTTCAACGATTCCGGATCGGGCACGAGCACCATGATATGGGCGCCGAGCTTCTCGACCCAATCGTCTCCCGGCCTGGGTTCGGTCGCGTAGGGATCGGTGTTGCTCACCGGCCGGTCGCCCTGAAGCATGTAGGCAACCCCGACCTGCGTGTAGGTGGGCTTCTTCTTATTCTTCAACGCATCCATAAAATTGCGCCACGATTCGTTCATGCAGATGGAGTCCATCCCTGCCGTAGCGGGATCATCCGGCAAGCACATCCACCCATTGGTCCCGATGCGAAGGACTTGTCCGTCCCGATTGAGAATAGTGGCATTCTTCGAGAGCGATGCCGGCGCGGCGTTTTCCGCAGCCGCTGTTTCGGTCGCCTGACGAACCACGTCGCGTCTCGCCCCTCCTTCGCCCAGGACCAATGGCGGTGTGACTGCGACGGTGACGGCCACGATCAACACTCCAGCGAGAACAATCATGGATTTTCCATCTCGCATCATAGACGCCTCTCCTTTCTTCACGGAAGGGCAACCAGCCGCACGTATCCTACGCACTGAAATATCGGGAGTGCAATAAAAAAGGCGGGGCGCAATGAATGGCAGGTGTCCAGATACGCTTCGGTCGCGGCGACAGGAGCCCGAGAGGTAGCTCACTCATAAAGGCCGCGCCACCTCGACGCGGCCTTTTCACCTTCACGCGGGAGTCTCTTCGGACGGAAAAAGTCGAAAACTTATCGTTCCGCTTCAGTCAAGCTCGCTTCGTTTTCGAGCTCCTCCATGTCGGAATCGGGCCTTCCTTTCGTCGTGGAGGGATGAAGACCATACTTCCTCAACATTTTATAGAAGTCGGCTCGGTAGCGCCCGGCGAATTGCGCGGCACGCGAGATGTTTCCTCCCGTCAATTGAAGGACGTTCTTCAAATAGGTTCGTTCGAATTCTTCTTTGGCTTCCGTCAACGGCTTCAGCGGCGAATCGGCCGACACACTGCCTGCCGGCAGCAGATCGGGAGTGATCATGTCCTGCCGTGACATCACCACGGCCTTTTCGACCACATTCTCCAACTCACGCACATTCCCGGGCCACGGATTGATCATCAGTCGATGGAGCGCCGCGGGAGTGAATCCTTTCACCTCCTTGTTGGCCCGTTTCACGCTGAGTTTCAAGAAATGTTGCGCCAACAGCGGGATGTCGTCCCGGCGATCCCGCAGCGGCGGAATGAACAGCGGAACCACCGAGATGCGGTAGTACAGATCGTTGCGGAACGTCCCGTTCTTCACCGCTTCACCGAGGTCCTTGTTGGTCGCCGCGATGATGCGCACATCCACTTTGACCGACGTCTCCGCCCCCACCTCTCGAATTTCCCGCTCCTGTACGGCGCGCAAGAGTTTGACCTGCATGGACAAGGGCATCTCACCGATCTCGTCGAGGAACAACGTGCCGCCGTTGGCCAGTTGAAACAGTCCGCGCTTCGCGCCGAGGGCGCTCGTGAACGCGCCTTTCACATGTCCGAACAGTTCGCTTTCAAACAGCGTTTCCGGTATCGCGGCGCAGTTGAGCGCGACGAAAGGACCTTTTCCCCGCCGGCTGTTCGTGTGAATGACGCGAGCCAGCACCTCTTTGCCGGTTCCGGTTTCTCCAAACAACAAGATGGTCGCATCCGAGTCGGCGACCTGGGCGATTTGCTGAAAGAGCCGTTGCATCGCCGGACTTCGCGCCACGACATTTTCGAGCCCGTACAGTTCCTTGACCAACGACTTGAGCCGCTGAATCTCTTGGCTCATCCGCTGTTGGGCGAGGGCTTTCTCGATCGTGGCTTTCAGTTCCTTATCGTCAAACGGCTTCGTCAAGTATCCGAACGCACCCCGTTGCATGGCCTCCACGGCATTGGGAATACTCCCATGAGCCGTCAGGATGATGACCGGAAGTCCCGGATGGCTCCTGAGGAGTTCTTCGGTGACGTCCAATCCATCTTCTCCGCGAAGGCGCAGATCTGTGATCGCCAAGTTGAACATCGTTTTCTTGGCTTCTCCGACCGCGGCCTGGCCCGTCGTACAGGGTGTGACCGAAAACCCCATCGCGGACAACCGTATTTTCAACAAATGCAACAGCCCTTCGTCATCGTCGACAACGAGAATGTTTTCTTGCTCCATAGGTCAGTCTTCCTTCCGGTGATTCGTTAAGGGATCGTGTCCGGAGCGGGAGCCGGAACGGTCGTCAATGGTGGCCGGATCGGACGCACCTTTTCCCGCATCTCCTGATCGATTCGTTTCAAGGCCTCCAGTTGTGTCGAAAGCTCCTCGATCTTCTTGTCACGCTCGGCCAGCTGTTTCTGCAGAGTTTGAACCGATGCCGGATCGGCTGACGTCCTGGCCGAGTCTTTCTTCGACGAGAGGGCCTCTATTTTGTGCTCTCGATCCGCCAACTCGCGCTGCAGAGCCTCGATGGTATCGGACTCGCCGTCCTTGGAGGCGCGAAGTTGTTGAACGAGCACCTCCCTGTCAAGCAAGTCCCGCACCAGTCGATCGGTGGTCGACGCGAATGACGTATTGACTTCTGAAATGACCGGCGCCCTAAACACAGCTTCAGGCCAGGATCTCTGGCCAGGAATCGGTTGTTGTAGCAGCTCAAGCCACGTCTTGCTTGACGCGGCCAACTGGCTCTTGGGCGCAACGGCCAAGACCTTCGCAAAATATTTTTCAGCGATTTCGCGGCTTTCATACAATCCCACCAACGCGCGCCCATAGTAGACCTGATCGCAAGAATTCGATTCGCCGCATTTTGACGCGGCGCTTTCTTGTTTCTTTGCAAGTAATTGAAAAGTTTTCAGTTCTCGAGGCTCTGCCACAAAATACGGACGAGAGGCGGGCGGAGGCGACGTCCAAGCCGCACACCCTGCCAGCAAGAGGGAACAGAGGATGATGGAATCCCTTGTCGGAGACGGAATTTTTCCGATCACGCTTGCCCTACCTTTTCTGGTTTTGCCAACCGTAGGATAAACCGTACAGTCGCCCCCTTGCCTTTCTCACTTTCGATCCAGATTCTGCCGCCGTGGGCTTCCACCACCTTCTTCACCAATGCCAATCCCAATCCGCTGCCTGCCGTATGTTTGCCTTTCGTGCGACCTTGGTAAAACCGTTCAAAAATATGCGGGAGATCCTCGGGAGCGATCCCTGGTCCCGTATCCGAAACGGCGATCTCCAGAACTCCCGCTTGTAGATCGGGTTTCATCTGAACCTTTACGACCCCTCCCTCGGGGCTGAATTTCAGGGCGTTGGACAGGAGATTGTCGAGCACCTGTTCCAAACGGGCGGCGTCCGCCTTGACCCACGTCCGCTCCCCGATGCTTTCCAGTACAAGTTGCACATGTTTGGAATCCGCCAAGAGGCGAACCTTGTTGATGGAGATGTCCCCGACGCGCTGGAGATCCACCGGGACAATGCGATATTCCATCATTCCGGCTTCCATTTTCGATAAATCCAAGATCGTGGAGATGAGATGGATCAACCGCCGGCTGCTGTCGGCCATGATCTTTAAAATCGTTCGTTGCTCCTGGACGAGCGGACCGGGAATCTCATCGAGGAGCAGGTGCGTGCCTTCTTGAATCGAGGCCATCGGAGTCCGCAGTTCGTGGGACACGTGCGCCAGAAACTCCGTCTTCATATCATCGATTTCCTGGAGCTTTCTGCCCATCCAATTCACGGTATCGACCAATTCTCGTAACTCCGCCGGTGCTTTGATCTGAAGAGAAGCTCCGAAATTTCCTTGCCCGATCCGTTTGATATGCCCTTGCAGCTGTCGGAGAGGACGCAGGATCGTATAACTGGCGATGCCGGCAAGGCCCAACCCGAACACCAACGCCACCAGCACCAGTTGCTCCGTAACCGCCTCCGCTTGAGCAGCGCTGGCCCGAGATTCCGTGACCCCGAGACTCACCCGAGCCTCGTGCAGATCGATGTAGCCCTGAATCGAGGAAGACATCCGATCCATCAGCCCATCGCGCCGGATTTCATATTCCGGAGTCGCCTGACGGAGTTTCCCCCTGACCGTTTGAAATTCATCCTGAAAAAGCTGGAGCCGCTCCTTGAGCAATTCATCGGTCGCCTGGAGCAGTTTCAACCCCTGCGACGAGCTTTCCTGGCCTCGCAGCAGCTGGAGACTGCGCTGAAACTCGTCCAGTTCTTCGGTCAGATGCGTCAGAAAGGTGCGATCTTTCGTCGCAAGATATTTCTTTTCGCTGTTCAATTGCGCATAGAGCGAACCCAACAGTCTCTTCGCGGATTCGGCAGCGGGATAATGGTAAGAGGCCATCTGCGTACTCATCGCCGTCAACTGCCGAAGTTGAAACAGCGCGTACAGGTTGACCCCTCCCATCACAGCAATAATGATGAGGGACGTCATCACCAACCGCCAAAAAATAGAAAGCTGCATGAACACGCGCCTTACCGGACCACGTTCTTGAAGAACGGAGCTCAAGTGTAGGCTAAGCCATACACTATTTCAGCTCTGATCACAAGCCAGACACCATCGCGGCCCAAGAACGGCCTCGGTCTGGTCGAGAGCCCCTGTCATGAAACAACCAGCCGGCGACGGCCTTTATGACGTTTGTCCTCTACTGCCTGGCGCCAAACTGGTGAGCGAATAGCCGCTGCCGTCTGGAGGACCCTTTGAGCGATGCAAACAAGTGGCCTCGGAACAACAAGGCGGCCATGGCCGTGGGCGGAGTCAGGAGTATCAAGACGATCCATTGTCCATCGGGATCAAGGCCGAGATAGGACAACCACCCGCCTATCACCGTGAACGGCAGCATAAGGATCTGGAAAAAATCGAGGCCTGCTCCCCGACCGACGCGGCCGGAGAGTGAAAAAAATTCGAAGAGGCCGCTGGGAGAGAGGATCACGGGCAACATGAAAACGGCGAACGGGAGAAACCATTCGATCCAATGTTCCAAGACAAATTCATAGGAACTCTTGAACACGTCTAAGGTGGACTCGTGTCGGACTTGATAGATGACTTCCGGCGCCGGGTTCAACAGAATGAAGACCAGGAGCAAGAACGCCGAGAGAAGAAATTGACCATAGGAGGGATTGGCTTGCAGACCCATGTCGAGCAACATCGTCGGCAGCCACAAGACGAACCCGACCCCGATCACGTCCCAGAAATAATGCCCAAAGCTGTCGGTGACATCCTTGAGCCCAAGAGTTCTCGAGGCACTGAGCGACTGTTCAATCAGGCGGAGCGTCGCACCCACCAACAGGGCATTCGCGATGCCCAGGATCAATCCGCCGACGATGCCCAGCGGGGCGGCGATCCGCGAGATCGCCACGAACAGCACGGCAAACACGATGAGCGCGATCATGGTCACCCAACTACAGGTGAGGGAACGCACCGTCTTATTCAGGACGTGCCGATAGAGCTGGAACGTGGCGGAAACGAGGTTCACCATGCCAGCGTACCCTAATCGGGATTGCCCGAGAGGTCAAGGTCTCGTCACAGCTTTCGAGGGGATACATTTTCAGTTGACTTGCGCCCCCTGATGATTATCACCTCATGTATCGATCATTTATTGGGTAGGTGATACGCCATGGACATGAACCGAATGACCGTCAAGCTCCAGGAGGCCTTGCAGTCGGCCTCTGCTCATGCACAGCGGAGAAGCCATCAGGGCATCGATGTCGAACACGTACTCCTGGCCCTGCTTGAGCAGGAGGGCGGAACGACTCCGGCTCTCCTCGAAGGAGCGGGACTCGCCTTGCCCGCGGTTCGTCAAGCGACTGAACAGGCATTGGCCAAGCTTCCGCAGGTCCAAGGAGCGGGCGCCGGTCCCGGTCAGATGCATGTGGCGCCTCGTCTTACCCAGGTCTTGACTCGCGCCGAGGATGAGCAGAAGTCCCTCAAGGATGATTTTTTGAGCGTCGAGCATGTGCTCTTGGCCATGGTCCAGGAAGGAGGCGTCTTCAAGAAGCTGGGGCTTACTCGCGACCGCCTCTTGTCCGGTTTACAACAGGTGCGCGGCAATCAGCGCGTCACCTCTCAAGACCCCGAAAGCACCTACCAGTCCCTGGTGAAATACGGGCGCGACCTGACGCAATTGGCCGGACAGGGCAAGCTCGACCCCGTCATCGGTCGGGATGACGAAATCAGACGCGTGATTCAAATCCTGTCCCGTCGAACCAAGAACAATCCCGTGCTCATCGGCGAGCCGGGGGTGGGGAAAACCGCCATTGTGGAAGGGCTGGCCATTCGCATCGTGAAAGGGGATGTGCCCGAGAGTCTCAAACACAAGAAGCTCTTCGCATTGGACATGGGCTCGCTCGTCGCCGGGGCGAAGTTTCGCGGGGAGTTCGAAGAACGGCTCAAAGCCGTGCTCAAGGAGATTCAGTCGTCTCAAGGCCAGATTCTGCTGTTCATCGACGAGTTGCATACCGTCGTCGGCGCCGGAGCGGCCGAAGGAGCGATGGACGCGGCCAATCTGTTGAAGCCGATGCTGGCGCGCGGCGAGTTACACCTCATCGGCGCCACGACGCTCGATGAATACCGGAAACACATTGAAAAAGACGCCGCCCTGGAACGCCGTTTCCAGACGGTCCTCGTCGATCAGCCCTCCGTGGAGAACACCGTTTCGATTTTGCGCGGCCTGAAGGAACGGTATGAAGTCCATCATGGCGTGCGGATCAAGGACAGCGCCCTGGTCGCGGCGGCGAAATTGTCCCATCGGTACATCTCGGATCGATTTCTCCCCGACAAAGCCATCGACTTGGTCGATGAAGCCGCCGCGCGGCTCCGAACCGAGATCGACAGTCTGCCGGCGGAGCTGGATGAGGTCTCACGCAAGGTGCTCCAGCTGGAAATCGAGCGTGAGGCCTTGAAGAAGGAGAAAGACGCCGCCAGCGCCGCCCGGCTGACCGCCCTCGAGGCGGAATTGACCGACAAACAACGCGACTTGCAGGCGCTCAAGACCAGGTGGGAATCGGAAAAGACGTCCGTCTCCCGCCTCCGAAAGACCCGCGAAGCGATCGAGGACGTCAAACTGAAGATCGACCAGGCCGAACGGGCATACGACCTCAATCGCGTGGCGGAATTGCGGTACGGCGAACTGCCTCGGCTCGAACGGGAGCTGTCGCTGGAACAACAACACCTGGAAAAGAAGCAGGATGCGACCAAGCTCCTGAAGGAAGAAGTGGACGAGGACGAGATCGCCGCCGTGGTCAGCCGGTGGACCGGTATTCCAGTGTCTCGATTGCTCGAAGGGGAAACCGACAAACTGCTGAAACTGGAGGAACTCCTGCACCAACGCGTCGTGGGACAGGATGAAGGCGTCCGAGCGGTGGCGGATGCCGTGCTTCGCGCGCGATCGGGCATCAAGGATCCCAATCGTCCGATCGGTTCCTTTCTGTTCCTCGGTCCGACCGGCGTCGGAAAAACGGAACTGGCCCGTGCCCTGGCCGCGACCCTGTTCGACGACGAAGGCAACCTGGTCCGAATCGACATGTCCGAATATATGGAAAAGCACACGGTCGCCCGTCTCATCGGCGCGCCTCCCGGCTATATCGGGTACGAAGAAGGCGGTCAACTCACGGAGGCCGTTCGGCGACGCCCGTTTTCGGTGATCCTGTTCGATGAAATCGAGAAAGCGCACCACGATGTCTTCAACGTCCTGCTGCAAGTCCTGGATGACGGGCGACTGACCGATTCACAGGGCCGCACGGTCGACTTCAAGAACACCGTGCTGATCATGACGTCCAACATCGGCAGTCCCCATATCCTCGAGGCACAGCAGCGCGGCGCGTCCTATGAACAAGTCAGGACGGTCGTCATGGGGGAACTGCGGGAACATTTCCGACCGGAATTCTTGAACCGCGTCGATGAACTCGTGGTGTTCCATCCGCTCGGCACCGAACATCTGGTCAAGATCGTGGAAATACAGCTGGCGCGTCTCCGCGAGCGACTGGCTGAGCGACGGATGTCCCTTGTCCTGAGCCCTTCGGCGCTCAGACATCTCGGTGAACGCGGGTACGATCCGGTGTACGGGGCACGGCCGCTCAAACGCCTGATTCAGCAGGAATTGGAAACACCGATCGCGCGATCGCTGGTCAAGGGAGAAGTGCGGGACGGAGAGACGATATCGGTTGACCTCAAAAACGGAAGCTTGGTTCTGGCGCCGACCGTCGCCGAACCGCAGCCGTCACCATCTAACCGATAGAGACGGCGCCACCTTTGGCGTCCTGCGTGAGCCCGCGCTTCTGCTGCTTCTCGATCCTCCACTCCGTCGGCGAGACGTGGAAGAGACGCCCCTTCATCGTGGGGAATTCTCCCCGTGAAAAAGACACCACGTCGGAGGCCTTCACGTCGAACTGAAAGAGAATTTTCCCGGACTCGGCTTCTCTCAGCGCCACGCTGGTGTTCGTCTTCGTCAACTCATAGGCGCGCCGTTCGTTGAACATCATGGCGCTGTCCACCACCTTCGCCAACATTCGGCCGTTCGAGTCGAACAACGCGAAGTTCACCAAGAGGGCCCCGGACGAAGAATGACGGGCGACTTGGATTTGTGGCACGCCCTCGATTTCGATAGTGCCGTTCGAGTTGCGGTACAGATTGGAACCGATTTCAATGTCCATGGTTGGCTGAGCCTCAGTTTCGTATCTTTCTGTCCGTACTTTTTATCCCTGGGACTTACCCTTTTTCAACCTCCCAGCCGCCGGAATCGGAGCGCTGTCTGGAAGTGTACCGAGATCGGGAGACCTCTACCGTCCAAGCGAGCTTGTACCGCTCATCCCGGACGCACTCCTTCCAAGAGCATCGCTCCCCTCGCCGCCGCCACAACTACAGTGGCCGTTGCAGAGTTACTTCCGCAACCAACGCGATCAATCCACTGATTTAGCTGTGAAGATTAGGCAGATTTTTTGAGTCGCTTGCTCGCGTGCAACACGGTAAAGCCGATAACCTCGTTATCCTCATAGCGGATGATCACGTCTTCATCGGTCATCTCGCTATCAGTGGCGTGACTGGGCTTCTTGTAATTGACATACAGCGTGTCGGCCTCAGCGTCGTATGTCAGCCAGACGGCATGCTGCGGTGCCCGGCTCACAGCCGGAATCAGCTTCAAGTATTCCTGGATGTCGGCTATGGCCATACTTGCCTCCTCTTCTCCAAAGCTCCCGGCGCCTATTCCGTCTTTCCATCTACCCCTAGGCATCTTTGTCTCCGAGGTCATTCATAATCAAGCGAAACTGTTCGAGGGGGGATTCGAGGTTATCAACGTTTCACTCTTCATTGTTCCTCCTCTTTGCCACACTCTGACTCAACTATTAGCCCAGACTTGCGCGGAATCGGCGTCATAAAAAAATACCTGCAGTGGCGTTGGATGCCCAGGTAGTTGAGCTCTGCGATCAGCAATCTGCTGCACGCGCATTCTTGTGGCCTGATTCTCCTTTGAATTTAGATCACCATGCAATCCTACTATTAAGGTAGGGAGTTTCCTTGCTGCAACGATCGCATCAGAAATATGATTATCAGACGGACCTAAGCTATGTCCAAAAACCACCAGTGGACTCTCAATATTCCGGAGTTTGTCCAGACAGTACCACAGGTACCCGTTGCCCTGAATCTGTTCAAGCTTCTTTTCGGGAGAGCCTTCAGCCACAAAAAGTGGATATTGCCCTTTAGCGAACCCATCCCGAATAAGCTCTGTAAGACGTTGTCCACTACGTGTCCAGGTATGCTTCCGTAGCTCTCCATTGTGCAAGTAAAGATGGAGCGCCCCATGAAGATACAGCAATCCTCGCTTATCCTTCAGCCGTTGTGAAAAGACTAGGTAGTGGACGTCAGGCTCGTCTTGATCAGCTCTAAAGCAGTCCTCAAACGGCGGAGGATCTCCTGCATGCATTACCACCCAATAGAGAAGCAAATCATAATTGGTCGTAAACACCACGTGAAACGGTTCAAGAAACTTAGCGGTGGAAGTCTTTCGACCATCGACTATATCTCCGGGTGTTTCGAGGTGAGAACTGGAAATTGCTGTGACAAGTGTTCCCTTAATCACCTCCAGATCTTCGGCCATTCCGCTTGATTTATTCTTGACTAATCCATACGTTCTAGCGACCCAATCTGAACCATCAAGAAGTTTCATTACGCCTTCGAAGTTATTGGTTCCATATCGTTGAAACAAGAGTTGTGCACGTCTGCTCAGTCCAGCCTTAACCGCAGCTTGATACAGACTCCCATACCGAAAAACTGGGTCGCAGGCGATGCTGAAACCGTTTCCGAGAAGGAGATAAGAACGCTTGTCCCTGATCCGACGGCGCACTTCCTCATAAGTAAGGAGGATCGTGCCATCCGATCGTTCTGAGGGTCGGCTGGGCATGAAGTTCACAATTCTCCCTTAAATGCTTTATCCAGGATGGAGGGCAGGAGCGCGGCGAGTTCGGCAGTGGTCTCGGCTTGCAACTTCTTCAGCGCCTCTACCTTGGCCTGCAAACCGTCGAGGTAAGTAACGATACGGCGCTGCTCCTCAATCGTGTGGTTGGGAATCTGCAGAGCAAGGACTTTCTCCTTCGAGATGTTCTTCATGGTCGGCGAGGTCCCTGAGGCTTGACGCTCAATCTGATCGCGTAAGGGAGGCGACTTTAACAGATGCTCCAAATACTCGGGGACTACTGCTTGAGGTTTGCGAAAGACGAAACGAAATGTCTTATCGCTAAGCATCAACTTCGAACGAGTCTTCCGCACGTACGCACACGCTCCAACCAACTCTCGAGTATTTGCACGAGACATCAGGAAATCACCGACTCTCACTTCAAGGTTTGGCGGTGGCATGTACGACAACGGTAACGCCTTATTCTCGCCTTCGTCGAACAAGCCAAAAGAAACTGCGCCAACCTTTAGGACTCCCCATTCATCTCGCGTTGCAGGACGGCCATCAGTTGCGGGGCTCTTACCGTTTTCAATTTCCGCCACATGTCGGCTTAAAGGAATCCAATCGCTGGCTGGCGGGTCACCGATTAATGCTCGGCGACCAGAGGCCAAAATAGCCTCTGTTTCTTTGGCCGTCACTGCTCGTAATCCCCTTGCCTCTTGGATCTCCGCGGCCAGAGATTCGATCCGCGCCACGATCCGCCGCTGTTCCGGAAGCGGGGGAAGAGGAATTTTGTATCCAAGCACATCGTTAGGACGAATGGCCGCATAGTTGGTTGAACCTTGGGCGGCCACCTGGTCGCGAAATGCGGGTGTGCGAATGTAGAAATCGAGGAACCGTCGATCCAGTTTGGTTTGGTCTATTCCGAACAAGAAGTAGTGACTGCTGACTATTGCTTGATCGAGTTCCTCAGGAACAATCCCAAACCCACCAACCTTTGCATCGATCTCCGCTACTAGGAAGTCGCCAGCCTTACAGACTTGCTGCTTCTTTGTTTTGATCTCGGCTCCAGGAACGGTATCCCGCAGAACGATTCCTTGAGCGTGAAGCTGAACGCGGCATCTCTTGTAGGCCGAAAGATCATTGATCGAGACAAACTCCTTGCGACACTGAATCGCCGAAGCCAACGGAGCTGAGAGCCACTTGCTCATACCCCACCCTTCAGAAGACTTTTAATCTCACCCATGATCTCCGCGATGCGCAGCTCTTTCTTCAGGATGTCGTCGGCGAGCTGCTCCGGTGGTAAATGCTCAAAGTCCACTTTGCCGCGCGGATTCTTGATATCGAGATTGCAGCCGTTCTTGAGAATGGCGGCGGCGGGAACTTTCCAAGCCCGGTCGTTTTCCTTCCGCTTCCCCCACCAGACGATGCAATCGGCGAACTCTTCGAATTGAATCGGCTGGGTCTTGGTGTAGTTCTTCCGACCTTCGGGAAGCGGCTGCTCATAGTACCAAACGTGCTTCGTCGGGCCGAAGCGATCGAAGAACATGAGATTTGTTGGAATGTTTGTGTAAGGCGCGAAGACACCGTTGGGCAAGCGGATGATCGTGTGCAGGTTGAAATCTTTCAGCAGTTCTTCCTTGATGCGAGCGCAAACGCCGTCGCCAAAGAGGGTGCCGTTAGGGACAATTCAACTACGGCACCACGATGACATCGCCGCTCTGCAGAAAGAAGTTTCCCGGCACGGCGCTGCCCTTTAGAATGTCGTCATAGCTCACCGGAATTTCGATCTGGCGTTTCTGCTCATGCCCTTCTGACCCGGTGCTCACATTGCGCAACACCTTAATCTTATTCTTGGATGCAAACGGGGCGAAGCCGCCAGCCAACGATATGCCTTGCATCACGTTGGCATAGGACTTCAACGGGTACTTCCCCGGCTTCATCACTTCTCCCAAGACGTAGATGAAATAGCTGTTCACTTCTTTCACTTGGACCGTAACTATTGGCGATGAGACATATTCAGTAAGCCGATCGCCGATGCGCTTAGCCAAAACATTGGCAGTTAGGCCGGCAGCCGGTACATCGCCGATAAGCGGCATGGTAATCGTCCCGTCCGGACGAATCGTCACCTCACCAGACAGATCCTGACTTTTCCAAACCGTCACTCTCAGCACGTCCTCCGGACCGAGGAAAAATTCAGACGGCGCAGTTAGGTTGACTTTGTCATCCATTCTCTTCTCGGCACATCCCACAAGCAGGACAATGGTGACAAACATCCAGCTCAGTAAGATGCGCATCATATGCCTACTCCCGTCATAGCCATCATTGAACATTCTCTAACAATCTCCCCGCACATCTCTGATCAAGGCTGCCCGAAGCGTCGCGTAATCAAGCGTGAGCTCGGCAAATTGTTTTTTCAGCCGCCGATGTTCGTCCTCCAGGGACCGTAACCGCTCTTTATCGCCCGATTGTTGCTCATGGGCAAACTTTGCTCGCCATCGGTAGAGGGAACTGATGGAAATCCCATACTGACGAGAAATCTCTCCAGCCATTCGGCCCGCGTCTAATTCTGAGACCACGGCTCTTATCTGATCTTTGGTAAAACGGGATTTGGGCATGACTGCAGATCCCCCGTCATCTTGCTGGATCGTAGAAAGATTGAAGGGGAATAGGGAGGAAGGTTCACTGCTCGGGCGCGACTTCGTCGCTGCCTATATGGATGAGCGCAGCTCGCTGCAGAAGAGAGGAGCGAATCACTAAGCCATGATGACTCGTTCGGCGAACGAATTGGCCACGGACTCCGATCAACGGACCTCGTATCACTTCGACCCATGCACCTTCTGCGAAGTAATCCCACGGTTCCATCATGGGATTGACCGAGGAAAGTTGCTGGAGCACGGCAATTTCTTCAGCCGGAATGGGTTCTGGTCTCATAGTGCCGACGATACGGACGACACCCGGCGTTTTTAGAACGGCTAGACTACTGGTCATCGCAAAGTTGGCAAAGCAATACCCGCTAAAGAGCGGAAGCGTCGTCCACACTTTGCGATCGGACCATTGACGACGTTGCTTGCCCAACGGGAGCAAGGGTTCTATCCCTACTGCCAACAATCGGTCCCGAACTTGTTTCTCGTGGCGAGACTGGGTCTGAAGGGCATACCATCGGCAATCAGTGCTGGTCTCTATTACCTGTTCTTGTATCTGTTCGTCCCGTTCAATAGGTTTTTTCTGTTTCTGATAGCCAGGGATCATAGCTTCGCCCCGTGAGTCCCAGCCTCTTTAATAAATACAGCCGTTCAGCTGTAATGATAGGGCCTAGCGGACCTATCAATATCAGGGCATACGGCCCTTTCACCATCAGATAGATGTCTAGTTTTCGTGTAGTCACACCAGCACCTTTGTCTAAACGATCGAGCTGAACAGTACTGTTCCTGCCAACGACGCTGCGACGATAAAATCATCGATTCATACTTCAACGTAGGTTATGTCCTATCAATATGAGTTCCTTACTGATAGGTCTGGTGAAGATTGTTCGAGGAAGAAGAAAAATGAAAATAGATAAACGTATTCAATACATTGAATATGCGTGATGTATCGATCCTGCACACCCTACTAATGGGCAGTATCATTTGCACCTATCAAAAGTGGAGAACCATGCACCGTTTGATCCTTCCCGAGGACACAAGCAAACCGAACTCAATAAGAATCAGTTTCACGAGGTTCCCGTTTCCATCTTGAATCAGGAGGCAGCATGCTCGGTGCCGCAATGTCCCCCCTCACGATCGCGATTCTCAGTAGTCAGTGGCTCCTATGGGTGGGATTGCAAAAGATTCTTGAGAGCCACGCAACCATCCCGATGGTCGTGCATCGTCACCCGTGGCGCACCTCGGCCATGTTCCATTCCGAACGACCACCGGACCTGTTCATTCTGGATCTGGAGACCGAGCGCAACCCCACCCAAACCATCACGCAGATTCGAGAGACAGCCCCCGGCAGCAAGATCGTGTTGTTGTGCGGGATCGAGGACAAGGACCGCACCCGTGAAGCGTTTATCTCCGGCGTTGACGGCATCATCCTCACGGTGCAACCGCCGGAAGTCGTGCTCGCGGTAATCGAGGCCTTGTATACTCCCGCGAAGCTCCAGCTCCCCATGGAACGAGATAACACGGGAGGGAGTGATGTCGCGCTATCCGCCAAAAAGAAGAGCAACTCGGACACCCCGCCCGGATGGCCCGAGGCCTTGACTGAGCGGGAACGAGAGATCATCCGCTTGGTGGAGCAGGGACTCTCGAACAAAGACATCGCCTATAAGTTGTCGATCAGCGACAGTACGGTTCGGCATCACATGACGAATATTTTCGACAAAGTCGGCGTGCCCAATCGACAGAAGCTGCTGATTCGCGCCCATCAGTTCAGCTCTAATTCCGCCTAGTCGTCAGAGCGACAGAAAGGAGTTCGGGCTAAATTTCTTTGGCTTTCTTGTGCCGCGCAATCGTCGACCCACGACAACGCCTTTTGTAGAGGAAAGTGTCCCTTACAAAACATGTGGAAGTCCGGCGCATCACCTTGGTAAGATGCGTCCGGCGGTTTTACCGATCGCAAGAGTGGAAACTGCTGATCCGTTACACAAGGGCCTCAGTGCCGAGGTAGCTCAGTTGGCAGAGCACAGCCC